>JAEAMF010000371.1_pt1 | contig 61060 bp, 45 predicted proteins | sample 8958721 | NCBI WGS metagenome assembly JAEAMF01 (sample SAMN16933255, study PRJNA681124) | bioreactor sludge metagenome | isolation source: anaerobic bioreactor treating anionic surfactant - SDBS | place: India: Bengaluru | collected 2019-02-28
ACACAATGGTTCGTCATTTCGAATCGGACGTGAGAAATCTCCACTAATATCACCAACCAAGGTTCGTCATTTCTGCTCCTTAGGCGCATCAGCCTTAGGCGGATGCGCTCTGGGAGCGGAAATGACAAAAGTTTTTCACTGGATGTTTTATCATAAGTTCATCAAGAGCAACTTAAAGCTCCTCTTGATGAACTTTTTACTTTAGACTTGATAAACTCTTGATAAACTTTAGTCTTTAGACTTGATGGACCCGTAGTCGTTACGACTATCAATCAGATATGCTATAATGTTTTTATTATGCACCAACTTTCAGATTGGATGCCTCAAACAGAGGAGGGTCAGCTTTCCGTGGATGTTTACCGCGAAGGCGATATGCTGGTAATTCGCTCGCTGGTCGCCGGTACCGAGCCCGATGATATCGATATCTCTGTTCACGGTGATTTGTTAACCATTCGCGGCAAACGCGAGCACGTCAAAAACGAGCAAATAGACGATTGGTTTTATCAAGAGTGTTATTGGGGCTCTTTCAGCCGCTCAATCGTTTTGCCTTATCACGTTGCCTCCGATGCCACCGAAGCCAAAATCAAAAACGGCATTCTCGAAGTTCGCATCCCCATCCGCAAAGAAGGCAAACAGGTTAAAGTCCGCTGGGAAAAGTAGCAACAATCGAAATTCGAACCGCGAACTACGAACGATGAACGTCGAACGTCTAACGTCGAACGTCTAACGTCGAACGTCGAACCACGAATTACGAACCACGAATCTAAGAAGCTGAGAATCTAAGAAGCTAAGCCACTAGTCAGTTCATCAAGAGAAGCTTTAAGTTGCTCTTGATGAACTTTAAGCTTGACGAACTTTAATCCTGACTCGTTACAAACGTTATAAACGTTACGAACATAGGTTTGTAATTTTATGCACAACCAAGGCGCAAAATGCGTTCTTTTTTGATTGCCGGTATGATATGATTATGGTGCATCTATGCAGGATGAAAACGCAACAGAAAGCGGTTCGATCCGGATGCGCTGGAAAAAGCTAAACACAGAACAAAAAATCGCAGTTATCGCTTTGGTGATAGGTGCAAGTTTTGTTTTTGTCGTTTCCGCACTAAGGGTGCGCCACGGGGTCTACGCGCCTTTTTTGGTTTCGGTCTCCGATTATCAAGCTAAACGTGACTTGCTCAAAGATCCCATCGCGGAAAATGAGGCGCTGCAAAAACGCATCGATACCGATGGTGATGGTCTTTCCGATTGGAGCGAAGTGAATATTTACAAAACGTCGCCTTATCTTTGGAGTACGGCCGGCGACAAAATTCCCGATAATGTCAAAATCGCCGCCGGTATAAATCCGCTCTGCAAATCCGGTGAAGATTGCACGATCGGCGCACTCAATCTCAACTTGGCAACCACTTCTTTGCCTTATGATATCAATGCCGTTCAAGATACATCCGGTTTGCTGAACGATGTGCTTATGGGTGTTTCTCCGGGTGCCGCTTCTTACCAAGATGCGGCCGAAAGTGCCGGTGTTGATTTGGAAACCATGAAAAGCCAAATTCCAACCGACCCCGCTGTCATCCGCAAAGCTATTTTGGAAACAGGCAAAGTTACCAAAGAAGATTTGGATAAAATCACCGATGAAGAATTGCTCAAACTTATGAACGAGGCCGTTTTGGAATTGGAAACCGAGCTTAAGGCCGAACAACAGCAAAACAATCAATAAAATTTATGATCAGTTTGAATATCACCAACAGAATCAAAACAGCATCTGCGGTTCTTGCCGGGATTTTTTTGGTCTTGGCAACCGGTATTTTTGTCGCACGCTCCGCTTTGGCTGAAACTTCTTTACCCGTAGATCCGGCTCCTCCGCCCCAACCGCCAAGTGTTGGCCCATGTTTTGATATTCTTTGGACTGTAATTAAAACACCCGGTATATCCCAAAATCAAGATGTACTAATGGCTGAGTATAATCATTGCATGCAAACATACACTGTCGCATGGAATACTTGGGAGCTCACAGCTCGTGATTATTGGCATCGTAGACAGGCGCAGATTTCTCAAGGCACAGAGTTTAGAATAAAAATTGCGGCTATGGGTGCTTTTTTGGATGCTTTGACATACATGAGTACTAATTTTGCTTATGATACAGCTAACAAAATCTTGGGTGTAGATCGTCCTGATGGTAAACCCGCTTTTTGGGAAGATGATTTTGGTACTTGGTTGGAATATCATGCTGATCAAGCCTCCGGAGTATTTTTTGAACGTTTTGATGCCATGGCGGAATTATCCGCCGATTTTGGCAGTGGGGTGCAAACAAGATACGGCTTTACTACATTGTGTAAAAAACCCAGTGCTTTGGATATTCGTTTGGCTCTGGGCATTGGCGACATGGGACCTTTGGACGGCGCCAAATGTACCGTTTCGGCCATGGTGGAAAATTTTGAAGCAATCGCGGACATGGTTGATTCGGGCGAAGCTTTGAACATGCATAAGGTTGCTTTTGAGCCTTACGGAAATGACTTGCATGTTGGTTTGGAATTGCATGCTAATTATATTGATGCGATTCTGAAAGAGAAGGAAAGAGCTAAGCTTTCGCGTATCGAGTCTGAAGGCATGGTGCCCGTGATAGATAAAATAACAAAACGCATTAAGTGGCCAAGTATGTTCGCCAATGAAACGGTGCGTAATCTTGAACCGGTAGAGATAGCTAAAATTAACGCAGATAAACAACAAGATTACATGATTACCGCTTTTTGGGAAGCCGGTATTGAGGGTGTTGGCATATTAACCATATCAACATTTTTAAATCGTTTGGCTTTCGGTTTGCTGGAAAAGATTTTTAACCCCGATACTACCGTGGGTGTGGCGGTTGGCGGTGCGACTCGTTATCTCATCACTTTTGGCGAATTGAACAATGTCGATTCCACCGGTGAAATGCATAATTATTTCGAACGGCAAGCTTTTGCCAAGTCTTTGGGTGATTTTATTATTCCTTCGTACTTCACTCAAGAAAATAAAGATTTGGTTACCGAGCTTTCATCCTGTCCTCCTTTGCGCGGCAAATGGAATTGTGCCATGGATCAAACTTTGGCAACCGCCATCAAACTCGGTGCGCGCGAAGGCGCTTTAACCATCGGTAAAGCTTCGGGTGTGGGTTCGGAAAACGCAACCTTTTCTCCCAATGCGCCCGGTTTGAATCCCGCTTGGGAACTGATTCCCGAAACCGATATTGCCAACAATACCGATCCCTCTTGTTATCTGCGCGCATACTGCGCGGGCAATCTCAAAAAATTACGCTTGGCGCGTATCTTGCCGATTGGCTTTGAGATGGCTGCCAATTCTCCTTACAACATCAAACACAACGGCAAATATGTAACACTCGGCACTGTGATTAACGGTTATTATGATTGTAATGAGGAGGGCAAAATGGATAAAGATCATCCTTGGTGCCACCTTATCGATCCCAATTGGATTTTAACCGCTCCTCGCTATCAATGCCGTACCAAAGGTTTTGGCGATACTATTATGCCCGAAGTCGGAACTCGCCAAGAAGAGTGCGGAGATATGGTTTCTTGTCTTGGCACCAATCAAGCCGGCGAGTGCGATAAAGGTTACGGTTATTGTTTGGCCGAGCGGCCGGTTTACAAATTCTCGGCTCCGGAATGTTCCGAGCAATACGCTTCTTGCCGTACCTACACTTCATCACAAGGTCAATCGCTTAGCGCTTTGCGCTACACTTTGGAGCGCGGTGCTTGCTCCGAAGAAAGCATCGGCTGTATGTGGTTTGCCTTGGATCGCTACGTAACCTCAACCGCCTCTCCCGATGGCCTCTGGGTCGGCAACCTCACTCAAGGTCCCCGCGTTTATTTGGATGGCGGAGCCGAGCCTTGCTCTGCCGAGGGCTGCGTCAAAGTACTCGAGGTTGAGGCGGGTGCACCGGCTTTGAATTTGATAAACAACAGTTCTTTCGAACAAATCGTAACCGAAGAAGTCGCTTCTGATTTTATCACCCGCGGATTCACGGGATGGAATCTGGCCGGTCAGTGCGGTGCCGAATATGAATTATCGGAAATAAATACGCAGGCTTATTACGGAGGCAATTCTTTTAAGGCTTGGAGCGGCGTAACTCCAAGTGAGTATTGCCAAAAACCGGACGGCGCAACTCAAGAAATCAGGCTCGAGCCTAATCGTAATTACACATTAAGCATGTATGTCCGCGCCGAGCTCGATTCAGCCGAAAACGGAGCATTTTTCTATGTTTACCAAAAAGATGATGCCGCTAAAACTCCATTGAACATTCAAGCTGTTTTTGAGCAATGCTCAAGCAATAACGCAACCGGCTTGGTCTCCTTTGATACGGATGCCGTTACCCAAGATTGGAACCGCCAAGTCTGCCAATTTGTAAGTCCTAATCAAAAAGATTTGGTGATGGTGCTTAATTTGCAAGGTGAAACTTACTCCTCTCTATACTTCGACGGTATTTTGCTCGAAGAAGGGGAGTATGTGAATGATTATATCGAAACCGTTGCCGCTCTGGACGAAGCGTTTATTAAAATCGCACCCGATGAATATTCGTGTACCGGCAACGACGAAACCGATCATCCCTCGTGTAAAAACTTTGCGCGTGTTTGCCGCGAAACCGAGGTCGGCTGTCAGGGTTATATGGAAGTCGAAGATCCTTCGGCTCCGGAGATTCCCGCTATCTTAAGTCCGCGCGATTATTGCCCTGATGTTTGCTCGGGTTACGGCGAATACCGCAAATTGGCATCCGCTTTCGATTTGGTCGAGGATCCCGCTTACCCGCAATTCAACGATCCTGATGATGCCGGAACCGCTTACATCATTCCGGGTCAATCGCAATCTTGTTCCGTACAAGATATCGGCTGTGAACCTTTTACCAACATGAACCCGGCCGCATCCGGCGGTGAGCAAATCGCTTACTTCAATTCATTGCGTTCATGCCAATTGCCCAATGAACTGTCGCGTACCTACTTTACTTGGGAGGGTTCGGATTTAACCGGCTACGAATTGCGCACATGGGCTTTGATTTCCGAATCCATAACCGATACGGGCCCCAAGATTTTGCTTAAGGGCGCTCAATATGGCGACATCAAAGATCCCGATTCCTGTACCGAAGATCTCTGGAAATCGGGCATGGATCCCGATTGCCGTCAATTCTACGATGAGCAGGGAGATGTTTATTATCGTTATTATTCACAAACCGTCAGTTCGGACGCGGGTTGTACTTTATTCAGAAAAGATGACTCAACCGCAATTGATTGCAGTATGACGGGCGGTCACGAATTTGTGGCTCAATCCGGTTCGTGTATGTATTACGCTTTGCCGGCTCAAAGCTCGTCCTGCCCGGCGCAAGCCGGAGGCTGTCGTGCCTACATGGGCCCAACCGGCCGTAATGCGGTACAAGTTTATTACGAAACATTCATGTCCGATGAAAGCTTGACCGGTTTTCAATCCACCGCCGGCTCAGCTTTTTCCCGTTCCGAAGAATCCGTGCTGGTCGGCGATTATTCTCTAAAGATCGATTCCGCTTCCGGTTCTCCTGTGCAAGTTGAGCGCATAATTCCCATCAATTCCACCGGTACTTTATATCGCATTTCCTTCTGGGCCAAAGGATTAAATCCGGTTGATGCCTCGGTCAGCGTTAACGGCCAAGTTGTCGGTACTTTCCGCCCGGGTGTCATCTGGCAACGTTTCGAATTCGGCCCATTCCAATCCGCCAGCGCGGAACCCGTGGTTGCCATTTCCGCTCCGGATGTCATCGGCACATTGTTTGTGGATACTCTCAAAATGGATCAGTTAAACGATGTCCGGTTTTTGGTTAAAAACAGTTGGGTGATTCCCGCGACTTGTGACATGACTCCCGAAGAAACTCCCGAGCCCCGAGCCATGCTTGGTTGCCGCGAATATACCGACCGTGCCGGCAACCAAATTTTTGCCAAGAGCTTCAACAGTCTTTGTCGTGCCGACAGTATCGGTTGTAAAGCTTTTGTTGATACCCGCGGTATGCCTCGTCCATACAGCGAAAATCGCACAATCTCGGGCACCAATACTCCCAGCCAAAGAAACGATGGCGATGCCCGTACTTATGAAGATCAATATATCGGCGATTGGTCCATCACCTCTCCGGCTTGGCGCTATTATTACGCTATCGACGATTTCCGCGCCCGTTGCGACGAGAGCCAAAATTCTTGCCGTGCCTTCGGCAAACCGGTTTTTGCGCAAAACCGTTTATCTCTCGAGCCCACGGATTATATTGTTGATCCAGGTGATACGGTTGTTTGGCAAACTCAAGATATAATCTATGAATTCCAAACCGTTTTACTTAAACACGATTGGGATGCTTACTATAAATCCGATACCTCTCTTAATCTCGCTTGCCGCAAAGATGAATTGCATTGCGACAGATTCCAATCCGGCAATGTGACCGAATATTTCCGTAATCCGGGCGAACATTCTTGCGAATGGCGCGAAGGTGTTGCTTTAAATGCCGACCCGTCTATCGGCATTTATTCCAACAGTACCTTCAGCGGCTGGTTCAGAGTCGGAACCGATATTCCATGCTATCCCGGCGACAGCACCCAATCTCCGCCCAAATCTCCTTACCTCAAAGGAGGGGATACGTTTGGCGCCTACTTTACAGCCGAAGATCCTTATTCGGGTTGGGTTGGCCATTGCCCGGTTAATCAAAGCGAATGCACCGAATTCATCGATCCCAACGACACTTCCGATCCCTCCCGCCCGTTTGGCCGGTCTTACTTCCTCATCAACAGCCGTCAACTCGACACGCGTTCTTGCGGAGGCCAAGCCGATCCTCTCGCGGGCTGTGTCTTATTCAACAACAAGAGCATCGGCGACATGCAAGCCAACAGCAAAGCCACGTATCAAAAATCCGTTGACGAACGCGGTGCGGCGCAAACTCCGGTTGACTGCAAAAACGATCCCGAAAATCCTTACTGTAAAGTTTGCGTTAACTTCTCTTTAATGGATCTGCCCTCCGGTGCCAATCCAACCACTCCCGGAGAACTATTAAGCTCGTTGCAATTAAATCCGGTCAACACTCTCACTTATGCCAAACAACTAATCGATTACGAACTTAAATTGGAAAAATCCGGCTTGCTTTGCGAATCTGACCTGGATTGCGCCTTTGAGGGTCAGGCAATCTTTGCCGAAGGTGCCGCCCCGTCCAACTTCAGCGGTTTTGCCGTGGGTTCCTGCGGACGCCAAAACGATTCCAATGTGGTCATCAAAGTTCAACTGGATCGCGAATGCGCCCGCTGGATGGGTTGCCGCACGGGCGAAACTGTTTATGATCCGGCACAGCAAAAATACGTGAATCAATGCAGTGAGCTCGAGCTTTGCGAAAAATCAGGATCCCAAAGCGAGGATATCTTCTGCTCCAAATTCACCAACCGCGAAGCCGAGGATTTCTTGTCACAAGGCCAATTTATCAACCTCGAAAATTACAGTTCCCGCCGTATCGGTTACGGATCAATGGATTATTCGGGCTATGCCATTCCCAATCAATACCTGATGCCCGATATCAAAGTTCGTGCCGTTGGCGCTGATATAATGCCTACCGCCGATTTGCGCGAACAATATAAATTGGACAATCGCTTGGTCGCCGAAGTCTCCATGACCAATCCCAACATCATTGAAGTCGATGATCCGGCCGCCGGCTCCAGCCAAGTTTGCCGAGATCATGTATTGGTCAGCTGTAATGGCTCGGGCTGTGATAATTACCAATGGTTTGTGAGCCAAAACTTAGGATCGATTTGCAGTACGGACGCTGATTGTTCTGAATTCTTAAATATCGGTGACGGTTACGATGTTCGCGGTACATGCGGACTCTCGCTCTGCAAAGACACGCGCACGGGTCGTCTGGGTTATATCGACGGCATCAAAAACGTTTGCGTTTTAGCCATTAATGAACCGCAGGCTATTTCCTCAACTGTCAGCGCTTCGGCCAAGGATTTAAGCCGTGATATTGGCAATGTATATAAGTATTATACGGACGATAATGTTTCCGCGCGCAACACGGCTTTGCAAAGCTTTATGCCCGCCCCCGAATGCCAGCTTTACCCCGAGGCCGGGTCGCCTTTGCCTAACGAATATGTTGAAACGTGGAACATGTCTTCCAAACCGCCCATTCCCTCAAAGATGATTTCCGGTTACGAGGGCTCTCAAGCTTGTGTCTACGGCGAAGATTGTTCTTGTTCTTATCGCAAAGTGCGTTATGGCATGGGAGCGGATCAATACTATTCGGTATACGGCCAATCGCCCTCCATTGGAGTCTGCGTCGGCGGAAACACTCCGGGCAAGGCTTGTGTCCCGGGCGGTTATGTTCCAACCAATGCCAATAACGAACTGCTGGTTTCCATGCAGGTAAACAGCGCCGTTCTATCCGAGCAGGCTTGCGACGGCGGTGTTTGCCGTGCTATTCAGGATGTGGTGGTATTAAACGGCCGTTACGGTTATTGTTTGGAACGCGATAAAAGCCGTGCGGGCAACTCCAATCAAATCAGCGCACCGTGCTTAACTTGGAGTCCGCAAAACGTAATCGGCGGTCAATATGATGTTACTCATCATTCGCCAACAGCCGGCTATCTGCCTCCGCAGGGGAGCGGCGAATACTATTGCGCCAGCGGAGCCAACGAGCAAACTCTCAAAACCCCCAAAGCCGAGTCTTGGTTGACTTGGTATGATGATTATCTCGGCTCTTGGACCGGCCCCGATTTTTGGAATCCGGGCAATTTGCGTCAACTTGGCTACTCTCGCACCGATGTTTGGTATTACAACCAAGGTGATTACAATAATACGGCTATCGACGGAGCCACGAATCGCTACTCTCCATCCACGCCAATGTTGGATTGCATTAAACACGATGAAAAAGCTAAAGGTGCTGATAAGATCGCACTGCGTTGCGATACTGCGGACGCAGGCAATGTAATGAAAGCGGGTGATACTAAAAATTTGCGTTTTGCTTGTCGCAGGGCTTCGGTTTGTGAAGGCGTCGAAGTAGCCAAGCACGATGTTAACAATCGTGTCGATGCCAATCCCAACGAAGGCCGATGGATTATGACGGGCGATGCCGTAAGCAACTCTTACATGGAATATTTTGTTCCTGCCGGTCCGGGTATTTGGGGAATCGACGAAAAATATTTCGATTATCATTACGGTTTGTTTAAATTCAGCTTGGTTCCCGATGCTTTGGGCTCTGCCTGCAAATGGAATCCCAAGTGGGTTGGCATGTCGCACGTGGCCATGGATGCCATGGAGGGCGCTGATTTCTCTTGCTCCGCTTACCTCCAGCAAATTCAAAGCAATTCCCAGCAATTTTACAATCAATTCAGCAGCCGCTTTGCGGGCATTCTCGACAGAACATCCGAAACAGTATTTCAAGACGCGCAGGGCAATCCGCAAAAGATGGCTTGTGTTTTGGGAGGCGGAAGCTGTTATTACAAATTTTGGGAAACCGGTTATCAAGATCAAAGCAAACCCAAATTCATCTGGCCCGAAACAACCTACAAGCAAAAATTGGAGCAATTCAATTTCAAAAAACAATTCACCCAATATTACGCCGAGGAGTGCCGTTCTTCACAGCCTTACTTCTCCATCCGCGCCGTATTTCAAAATGCCAACTCCTACACCAACAGCCTGCCTCCGGATGAAACTCTGGAAAATGGCTTGGAGGGCCCTTGGCAATTTGTCGGCTTCTGGTTTACCACTTGCTTAAACGCCGATAACCGCATGAATGATCCGGGTTGGTTATATATGAGGCTCGACACTGTCAGCTCGGATGTGTGCCGTGAAGTCGCGCAGGTTAAAGATGATAACAGGGAAAGCGCTCCGTTTATGGATCGCATCTGGTCGGCCGGCAATTTCATGTTGCCCACCTTGGGTTTGCGTTACGATACTCCCAATTCGCCGTTTGGATCCTCTTTGGCAACCGGCAAAATCGGCATCGAACCAATGCTGGTCGGTGCCAGCGTTCCGCTCTCCGGCGATTTGCAAAAAGCTCCAACCTTCATCGATTCCGGCGTTACCGTTGCCAGCTTGTTCAACCAGCAAAATTCTTGGGTACCGCTCTCCAATCTCTTCGCCAAAGTTTACAAAATCTGGCGCTGGGATCCCATCCCCGTTTACTCTTGGGATTCAGCCTGCGTTTCCGGTTCCCAAAAAGGCAAACTCTGCTCGGCCGGAGCTCCCAAAATTCAAGGTCTCAAAGAGTGCGGTGATTATGCCGAATGCAATCCCGATATCGATGTCGGCCTGAAAAACCAAAATTGGCGCTGTAACACTCTTTCCGGAGTCAATCGCGGTTTATCTTGCGGTCAGGATTTTACATCTCCGGCTCGCAATGTTGATCCCGTCTGCCACAACGCCGCCATGCGCCGAATACCAAATCCCAGCGACCCCGCCAATCCGGATTATCAACCCGTTCTATCTTCTTGCGTCCCCGATTCTGAACAACTTGCAACTTTCACTATCCCATTGGCTGATTTCGGTTCATGTTGGATTGTTACTCGAGATGTTGATTTTGAGGGTAATGCCAAAGTAAGTAATTTTGCATGCAGTTCTGATTTATCACAAGAAATTAATAAAGCAAATCTTACATCGGCCGATGAAGTACCGGGGGCGGTTATGGAGTTTAGGATGATAAAGTGTAGCAATACGGATAGCTATTTTGCTCTACCGATACATCCGGGATATGTTTACGAGGATATAGAAGAAAATACATTTAATGGAATAACAAATTATACATATCATTTATGGGGATTGGCTTATGAGGTTATGATAGATGCGATTGCATCAGCAGGTATTACGCATGATATTCAGAGCGATACTTGGTATTGTCCGCCTAACAATACTGAAATCTACAATGATGATTTATTGCAAACTTATTTCGAACAATATCCGGGAATAAAAGATCCGGACATTAAAGATCCAAACTTATTCCCTGTATTGGATGGTACGACTTATAACGGCAAGAATTTTGATGGTTTGGTTGATCTTGATCAAAAGCAAGCCATGCCCAGACAGTTTAATTTGGGAATGTGGAATGGTGATAAAGGCGCTGGATTGATTGTGAACAAATGCGATGGTTCTGCCGTTAACGCTGGAGCAAGATGCGAAGTGGTTGGTGATAAATCCAATGAGTGTCCTACCGAAATTGCGGTTTGCGGCACGGCGCGTTACACGGCAATTCGCAAAGCTTTTGAGGATGCGCATAGATATGCGCAATGCGGTGACATGACTATTTGCACCAATTATGTTGAGCCCCGGCCCGAAGAATATCCACCTTGCAGTAGCTGTGTAATGAATGATCCGAATGATCAATACAAAGAATTGTATGACGGCACCGGTTATTGCCAAGGGTTCAATCCCTTATCTCGTTGCACAAAAAACAGTGACTGCGTGTTCACCAGCTTTGAATTCTGGGGATCTGAAGACTTGGGCGGTGCCAAAGGACGCAGGTTCAACGATGATTCGGTTCGATTCATCGCCTATTCACGCGAAGATCTTCCAACCAACATTACCGCCGTCCAAAAAGATTTACGCTTGCCAACGCCTTTATTCGTAGACAACCTTCAACTAAAAACCAAAGTCCCCGAAGTCTGGAGTAAACCGGCAGAAATCAAGACAAGTTACACAGGTACTTTGTGGGATCCGGATTATCCCGAGGTGACAACTGCCTGTGGAGATAATTATTGGCAGAGTGTTTGTTATTCTTATGTAAATACACCGATTTGGTGGAAAGCTGAAGAACAACAACAAGCGATGATAAATTGTATGTTTGCGTGTGGACATAGTTATCAGTTGCATCCAAATAGTTATGCTGCCAATTTTGACGAAATAGTAAAAAGCAGCTCGGGTGGTAAATTACGCACTGCGGCCGTAGCTCCGTTTGCAGTCAATCCGCAAATCAGAAATCAGCTTTCGAGGGGTCATGCGGCTGTTGATTGGCGTGGCAGTCAGACTGCTTATATGCGCAAGTTGTCATACTATGTCATGGGAGTTGCGGGAGGTAGTAATCCTTATGGATACTTTGACAACTCATTGCCCCAATGGATATTAGACAATATAAATCCCTCTTACGTATTGGAATATCAAAATTTTAGAAATGTAATTTTTAACGGCAGTATTCAGCCTCAAAATTCGGTGGCTTATTACCAAGACGGTTCAAACTATGTTAAACGTCTAAATGACAGTTTCCCTTGGTTGGCGGAAAAATTATATTTTACAACCATATTCCCCCTAGCTACGGATCGAGAAGGTAGCTATAGCGACCCTGAATATTACGAAGTGCACAGCAGTAGAGGAGTTTTTGATTTATATTGGGAGGGTTATGGTATGTCAAAAACACTCTTTGAAATAGCCAAAAAATATTTAAAGGATGGTACAATTGCACATCCGGGTAAGGGCGAGTCTGATTATGAGCAACAGGCTGCTAAAGACATGGCTGAAAACTTTTTCAACAAAACCGGTTGGGGAACATTCTTAACTCCCGATGATCCAAAATTGCAATTATATCCGGGAGCCATTCCCGCCGCATTACCGCGTGAATCCGGCAGAGACCGCTATACGGTTTATATCCCGGGTCACTGCGAACCCCCTCTCGGTGGAACCGATACGGATACCGTTCAAGGTAAACCCGCCAATGTTATCACAGCTAATCAAAGTGGGAATAAAAAATTTGTTGGTCTTTTAGTGCCGGATGTTTGGGATGATGGATCAGGTAACGATCCAACGGGTCCGGATTTAATAGATCCTGATCAAGGTTATAAATTTGGTACGTTCTTAATGCCATGGCAATCAAAAGCTGAAGTCGAAGATGTATTTTTAGATGAAGAACGTGTGTATGATCCGTCATACGGTATCGATGAAGCTAATGATTTTGGTACCACGAAAAGGGATAAATACATCTGGACACAACCCTATGTAGCCGTCGATAGAAGTGTTGAGCCAACCTCCATGGCAATTTCTTGCGAAAATTGTCCGGTCATAGATAAATATCGCAACTCTTGCCGTTGCGAAGGTGGAAAATTGAACGGAACCGTGCAAGAAAGTAAATTGGATTGTAATTTATATCTGCCGGATGTATTGAATCCCGATAAATATACCAATCCCAATGATCCCGCTATTCCCATCTTGTGCAAACCCGTTTCCGACGCAACCGGCGCCCCTATTCCGGAATGTCTTGCCGGTTTTGGCATCAGAGGCCACCAAGATCCTGATTTGGATGATAACAGTTGTACCCATAAAGCCGGCTATGTTCCTCGCGGTGATGTTTGCGCCGACGGCAGAGATAATTGTCTGGTAACTTATGAGTTGAACAATACGGTTTCCACCAATCACATGTCCAAACCGGACAATTTGGTTGCCGCTCCTTCGGCTACCGCTGTTGCCGGCGGATTGGATACTTTCTTCTATTTAACCGGAGGCAAAACCAATAAAGATAACCGTTCCTATGTCTCATGGTATCGCCCGGCACCTCCCAAAGTCGCGGCTCCGGACACATCAAAATCCGGCCAAGCGGCCAATGCTTTGCCCATTTCTCTCATGGATACATTCTCGATTAATGGTATACCTTTAGGATTAACCTATTTTGGCGGAGGCCAAGGCTTGGCTAAGGTTCAATTCTACGCTTGGGCGGCACACGATCAAGGCCCGATAAAATCCATCATCATTGATTGGGGAGATGGCTATACGCAAGAAATAAACAATGCCCAGCTCAAAAACAGAAAACCGGTTTGCAACACGGGCCGCGAATGCGAATTTGCTCCGGGATTGGCTTGTACCGCCGACGCTGATTGTCCGGCCGGCGCGGGCGCTTGCTTGGAAACAGGCTCATGCCAAAAACAAACCTATAAGAATTGTTATAAGGATGAGGATTGCGGATCCAACGACAAATGCGTTCCTCGTACCATGTTTGGCAACAGCACCGAGGCTTGTCAGCAAGGCTATTTCGAATTTTCTCACGTTTACAAATGCGATGATGAAGCTTTGCGGGATATCGACGTCTCTTGCGATGCGGGCAACAGATGCGAAAACGAACCCGATATCGTTTGCAGTACGGACAGTCAGTGCCGTATCGGCGAATCTTGTGTCAGCGGTTTGGCCCCCAGAGGCGGTTGTTATAATGAAGATCTGTATCGCTGCCGCTTTACTCCGCGCATCTTGATTCAAGATAATTGGGGATGGTGTACCGGCGATTGCACACAAACCAACGAGTCACAGCCCAACAGCGCCTTTGGTGATTACAATATCAGGCATCCCAACGGCGGTTGTTTGGACGCTTCGGATACCAAGCTGAATACCGATGTAGTAAATAATCCCGCCGGCGCACTGCCATTGCCCAACGAGTGCCGTTCCGAAGTTGTTAATCCGCGCTATCGTCCTTGGGTAATTTACCAAGGCTCCGTCGAAGTCAGTTACGAAAGTGTTGTGGGCAACATGGTAAAAAGTTTCAGCACCGGAGGTCTGCAGTCCAGCCTTTACGGCGGAATCTTTCAGCAAATTCAATCCGGTTCACTGCAATATATTCAAACAAATCAAACTAGTTGGATCAATCTCTTAACCACTCCATAATCTATGAGTCTTAAACATATACGGCTATTATCCGTCGTAGCGGTTTTAAGCGCTATACTTCTTGTTGGTTTTTCCGCCCCGGCCAAAGCTTGGATGTTCGGCCCCATGCAATTGAATACGGGTATAAGTTTGATAAAATTTAAAATCGATTTTTCGATTTTGCAGGATATCAAATTGTTTCAGCAAAAATATCAATTCAATACCTTGGCCTTAAAAAAGACATCCGCCTCATGCGAAGAAAGTTCGGCGGTTTGCGAGCATGAGTACAGACGTTGTTTGGGATTGGTTAAATATAATGATCAAGAGAGTTCGGAGATTTTATTCAGACTCAAAAATGCCTGCATAAACAGCTGCTCCGAGCCCGAAGAATGTTTTGGCTTGGATCTAAGCACCGGACGAGTGCCCTTGGCAACCAAATCAGGCGCTTATTCTTCGCCGGCTTGTTCCGGCGCTCAAACCATGACCTGCCAAACAACCGAGGGCTTGGCCGGCACTAAAGAGGCTGTAACTTGCAATGCCTTAACCGGTCAATGGAATTTTGGAGTTTGCACACCCAATCCGGTTCAAGAATGCGAGGGCCCGGATACACGCTCTTGTTCAACGGTTCTTGGCTTGCCCGGCACTCAACATGGCACATGCAATACGGCCACCGGTCAATACGAGTGGGGATCATGTATTTCCGGTTTACAGATTCTTACGTGCGATGGCGTGGCGCCTTCTTGTCCGGCCGGTTATCTTGGAAGTTATACATGCTCGGGCGGCGAGTGGGTTAATAATTGCATCGCCGTTCAGGTTCAATGCAGTTCCAATCAACCTCAATGTCCGGTTGGTTATGCCGGCAATTACACTTGTCAAAACGGCCAATGGATAAATAACTGTTATCTTCCAACTTGTTCCGGCACCGCCCCATCTTGCCCCGCCGGCTATACGGGTTTCTATGTCTGTCAAAACGGCCAATGGGTCAATCAATGCCAGCAAGCCAGCACTTGCCCGGTTCAAGATCCCGATTGGAGAGTCTGTGTAATGGCTGATGGACGCTGGGGCAGGGAATACACGGATTATTGCAATGAATCAACCGGACAATGGGTTTGGAGACCATGTAATGTCTATCCGGCTCTGCAACCCGTTTGCACTTCATTTACCTATTCGGAATGGAACGCTTGTTCCATGGGTACGCAGGGTCGAACCATCTTAACTCGAGCGCCATACGGTTGCGCCGGAGGAAGTCCCGTAACCGTTCAATCTTGTTGCGAGGGCGCACAACCATCCTGTCCTTCGGGCTGAAGCGGATCCTATACCTGCGCTAATAATTATTGGTATCCAACCTGCGTTCCGCCATCTCCCGAATACTGCTATCGCGGAGTAAAATACCGTATGAGCGGCGGCAACGCCTATGCCGGCTGCGTTGGTCTATCAAGACCGGAAACAGTCAACGGACAAACCTGTAATAGAGTATTAAATGTCTGCTCTCCCGAGATGTGGAATTCATACAATTCCGAAAGCAATTTTAAATCATATGTGGATACCATGTATCAAACATTGATACCCAATAGCTGTGATCCGTCCTTCGTGTATTCGCAGTGTCAATAAAAGTTAAACATGTGAAAAAATAAAAACAGGCTCTGCCTGTTTTTTGTAAGATGAGAAAAAGTTTAGAGTTGTTCCGTATCACTCAAAGCTTGAATAACTATCTTTGGCCGGCCTTTTTGTTTGGCGATTTCCATAATCACGGCAATCATATGGGCCATGCTTTTCCAGCTCTTCTCCGAGAGCCGGCACAGCAAATCAATATCATCGCCCAGCTTGATCCCGTATTGTTCTTCGGCCAGCTTCATGGCTATGACAATACCATCCATTTGGTCTTGTTTGCGTTCATCCCATGCCGGATACTGCAAAATTTCTCCGCATTTTCGGCGCAAAGAAGCTCTGATGGTTTTTGACAAATCAATATTTTTATTGGCCGGATAACCCAGCATAATCAACATGACATGATGCAAATTGCCTTCCACCATCCACTCTTGCGTGCCGATGGGCAATTGTCCCGCCTGCTGAATCAAAAGCGCGTTCCATTTCTCATCGCCCGCCTTGAGCACAGTGGAGCGCTCCAATCCGGCCGGAGCCGAATACGGTCTGGTTAAACCCAGCAACTGCACAAGATGCGCAAACAATGCCGGCATCTCTATCAAATCCCCGGGATGCCCGGTTATCGCAAGATATTCTCCGTACCTCGCTTTATGAACACAGCGTTCAATAAAGCAACGCATGATTGTACTGTTTTTGGTTAGCGGTACAATCGGCGTTTTAAAAAACGCATCGGCCTGTGGCCGTGAATTGCGCAGTAAACTCTTGTACGTCATCTCTAAACCTCTATTTCCAAGGAACGTTGTTTTCGTCTTTCGCGCGCAAAGTATAGTCAATCAAGCGTATTTTGTCAACAATTGACACTTTTCCAATTTGACTGTATTCTTAGCCTATTGACTCGTTCCGGATGGACGAGTCATTTAATTAACGAACCGGATTGTCTGAACCTTGATTTAAAAACCGATTACCAACCTAATTAACTTGATTACTACATGAGTTTATCAAGTATAAAGTAACAAGTTCGTCAAGAGTTCATCAAGTTGAAAGTCTAAAGTTCATCCCACTACGCCTCAACGGCTTCGCGGGACAGGTAAAGAGAGGCTTAAGTAACTCTTGAAGAACTTTAGACTTGATGAACTTTCCACTGGTTCGGAAGAATCAAGACACGTCGTTCGCGAACCACGTCGGTCGCGACCGAGCGTGGCGAACGACAGTGTCAAGTTAATATGAGTGTGAATCTGAGTGGTAATCAAGGTTCAGACAATAATTAATCCTGCTAATCAAGATATATGGCCAGTCAAATATCTCAAGCTATCAAAGCTATTTGCGACGAAAAGTTGCTCACTGAAGAAGCTGTATTGGAGGCCGTGCAAGCATCGCTTGCCGCCGCTTACCGCAAAGATTTCGGTAATAAGAATCAAAACATCAAATGCGAATTTGATCCCGAAAAGTACGACGGTGAAACCGCCGGTATTCGTATTTTTGACGTTAAAACCGTTGTCGAGGACATGGAGCTCCCCGAAGATTACTTCGAGCGTTTCGATGCGGCTCATGGCGGTAAAAAACCCGAAACTTTAAGAGGTCCGGCCGGAGAAAAAAAGGAAGATGTAAAAAAGGAGAAGGATGCGCCGGCTCCCGAATCAGCCGAAGCCGAGGAAGAAGAGTTCATGTTTAATCCCAAAACCATGATCATGCTTTCCGATGCCAAAGATCTTAAGCCCGATGCTCAAATCGATGACGAAATACGCGTCGAGCTCAACATCCCCGCGGCCTTTGGCCGTATGGCCGCGCAAACCGCCAAGCAAGTTATCATGCAAAAACTCCGCGAAGCCGAGCGCAATGTCATCTATCAAGATTTCAAAGAACGCGAAGGTGAACTCATGAACGTCACGGTTCAACGCCGCGAAGGCCGCATCGTTTTAATCGATCTTGGCCGCGCCACAGGCATCATCCTCCCCGAAGATCAAATCGAAAGCGAGCGTTATTTTGCCGGCACCCGTATCAAAGCGATCCTGCGCGAGGTTGTTTTAACCAACAAAGGTCCCGAAATTCGTCTTTCCCGTTCCAGCCCGGGCTTGGTTGCCGCTTTATTTGCTCAAGAAATTCCCGAAATCGCCAACGGCGTCGTCGAAATCAAAGACATAGCCCGCGAAGCCGGTTCGCGCACCAAAGTCGCGGTCACCACCAACGATGACATGATCGATCCTATCGGCTCTTGTATCGGTCAGCGCGGTACCCGTATTCAAACCATCATCCGCGAATTGGGCGGAGAAAAAGTTGATGTAATCCTGTGGAGCGAAAATACCGAAGAGTTTATCGCCAATTCATTGAGCCCCGCCAAAGTTTCATCAATGGAAATAAAAGAAGATGAGCACTTGGCCGTTGTTCAAGTCACCGCCGATCAGCTGTCTTTGGCTATCGGTAAAGGAGGTCAAAATGTTCGTTTGGCCGCCAAAATTACCGGTTGGAAGATTACCGTCATCAATATCGACAGCGACGAAGTGGTCGCCGATTCGGATCTTGGCGTAATAAAAGATGCTCCAACCGCTCGAGCCCAAGAATCCTCGGTCGAGTCACAAGATGAATCCGAATCCACAGAGAAGCCCGCCGAAGAATCTTCATCCGAGGAAGCCGGCATTGTAACTAATGACGATTCCGATAAAGCGGAAAAGGATGAAACGGAAGCCTCCGCCAAAGATACTGAATAATATGATGTGGTTATATCAAGAAATTTTATTTCGTCCCATATTAAACTTGCTTATTTGGTTGTATGGAACTATTCCGGGCGCTGATTTGGGTATAGCAATCATTGTTCTTACCGTATTGGTTAAATTTATTCTTTATCCTTTTACCGCCCAACAACTCAAACAGCAAAAATCCATGCAGGCGATTCAACCCAAAATCGCCGAAATCCGCAAACGTTTGAAAGATGATAAAGAGGCGCAGGCAAAAGAATTGATGGAGCTTTACCGCAAAGAAAAGGTCAATCCCGCTTCGTCTTGCTTGCCCTTGTTGGTACAATTGCCGGTATTTATCGCTTTGTATCAAGCCTTGTCCGTTGGTTTGCAGTCCGAAACTCTGACTCAGCTTTACACTTTTGTTCCCAATCCGGGGCATGTAAATGCCACGCTTTTGGGTTTGGTTGATTTGGCAAAACCAAGCTATGTTTTGGCTGTTCTCGCGGCCGGCGTACAATTTTGGCAGTCATGGCTGATGTTTAAAAAACCGGGAGCCGTCAAACCTCCTCCCGAAGAAGTCCAGGCCGACAAAGGCGCCAAAGATGAGGATATGGCCGCCATGATCAACAAACAAATGATGTATATGATGCCGATCATTACTCTGGTCATCGGCGTCAACTTACCGGGCGGTCTGACTCTTTACTGGTTCATCATGAGCGTACTTACGGTCGCCCAACAGCACATCCTTAACCGCAAACCCACTCCTCCGGCTTTAACCGAGCCTCAACTCCCGCCTCCCGCACCAACTAACAATTAATAACCTTGCGAATTAGCCACAAATCAAACCACCGTTCGTCATTCCCCCGATGGCCATCGGGGGGCACGGAGCCGGTAATGTTCCGTCGTCATTCCCGCGGTCGGTTGAGCGGGAATCCACGAAGCTGGTTAACGGTGGAGATTTCTCCCCCTCGGCCTGAGCTCGGGACGAATGCATATCCGATGCGCCTAGGGCGTAGAAATGACAAACATGAGTTGGATGAGATGGTTGTTGAGTTGGAGATTTCTCACATCCGATTCTCAGCCTGAGGCTGATGCGCCTAAGGAGCAGAAATGACAAATCGTGGTTGGCTTGGCTGGTGGCTGGTAGCTAGAAGCTGGTAGCTAGTGGCTTATTAAAGTTATGTTTTCCTTCACCCCCAAATCCAAACTTTTGGTTGCAACCAAGTCCGGTATCGATCTTGGCAAGGTTGCTTCCGTTGAAATCGATCCGTTAACCGGAAAAATTTCGGTTTTTCATGTTTCCAGCTCGCACGTCATACCTCGTCTGTTGGATGGGGAGTTTATGATAACTTGGAATCAAGTTATTGACTGGCAAGATAATACAATCATCGTTTCCGATACCGTGGTTCCCGCTGAAGCGAAAAATTTGGCCATGGTACAAACACCAACCGCAAACACCGGCGCCCACTTCAAAGAGATGGAGTAATCTACTCGTTCGTTAACGTCCGCAACAAGATGAAAGTCCTCCTTCGTTCATCAAGATTAAAGTCTAAAGTTCATAAAGAGAGGCTTAAATAACTCTTGAAAAACTTTAGACTTGATGAACTTGTTACTTGGTGAGATGAACTTTGGACTTGATGAACTTGTACCAGTCGCTTGTATGCAAGAACCGATCGTAAACGCCATACTTCGAACATTGGCATTTCATGCGGCGTGGAATTACGCGCCTGCGCGTTTGCAATTGTTTCAATCTCTGGATGTTGCGGGTGATGATTTTGATATCACGGATAACGAAGCATATCCTCTTATCAGCCAATCACTGGACAATCTCATATCGCAAGGCGTTATCGTCGAAAATCATCATCGCCTGGCTTTGGTTGAATTTTCCGATTTGATCCAATCAGGTAAAGATAACGAAATACATTTTGCCCGCAAAATGCGCCATGCTTTGCGCGCCGTCCGCTATCTTAAAATGCTTCCTTGGGTCAGATCTGTTTGTTTATGCAATACAACCGCATTGGGCCAAGCCCGCGATCAAAGTGACTTGGATTTTTTTATCATCTGCCGTGCCGGCTCGATCTGGCGCACTCGATTTTTTGCAACCATGCCTTTCAAAATTTTAAACGCCCGCCCGGGGGAGCGTGCTGTCGATCCGGTCTGTTTATCTTTCTTTATCACCGACGAAGCCCTCAATTTGCAGTCATTATCCTTGGATGAAGATGATCCTTATTTGCGTCACTGGCTTCTTTCGCTCATGCCCCTTACCGATGATGGAGTCTTGGCGGATTTTTGGGAGCAAAATCGCGAACTGCGCCGCCGCCATACCTTTGCCAAGCCTTGGATCGCTCTTCAGCAATCTCCTTTGCCCGGCGCGGTTTCATCAAAAAAACCCGCGCTCTCACCTTCAATTCTCGAAAAATGGTTGCGTCAATTGCAAACCGTACGTTTTCCCAAAGAGATTGCGCAAATCGCCAATCAAGATACACGCGTCGTAATCAATGAAAATGTGCTAAAATTCCATGTAACCGATAACCGCAAATTCTTCCGCGATAAATACCACCAAATTTGCCATGCCCACAACATCCAACCATAACAATGAGCGAAATTCGAAATACGAAATACGAAATTCGATTTTTAATTTCTTCTGGCGCCTCACAATCCTCATCCTGCCCTTGCAAACCCGCTGGTTTTCCGATGCGTCTTTGGCGGGCTGGGCATTCGAGCAGGGGAGATTGAGTTTTTACATATCTTGGATCCCGCTTATAATCACTGTCATTTTGGGTCTCTTCATGCCCAAAATCGATTTACCCAAAAAACTGCGAGCAAATTTATTTTGGCTGATCGCTCTCATTGGCGCCATTAGTATCGCCTCCACTCCTTTGGATATTCGCGCCTCCTCAATGTGGTGGGTACAAATATTATTATTGTTGTCATTTTTTGTCACCTTAATGCGCGCCGATATTAAACTTGCGTCTATATTATCTTGGTTTATTATCTCGCTTATTCCTCACGCCATCTTCGCATTGATTCAAGCTTGGCTTCAATTCGTGCCGGGCTGGTCATGGGTGGGAGTGGCGGCCCAAGATCCCAAAAACTTGGGTGTCTCCGTTGTGCAGACCGGTGACTTTCGTTTTCTTCGCGCTTATGGCGGTTTTCCTCACCCCAACATCCTCGGAGGCTTCATGGCTTTCGGCATTTTAATTGCCGGTTGGCTGTTTCTCCGCATGGATGAATTAAGAAACAAGTGGACCGAATTATCCATCTTGGCCGTCATCCCGCTTTTTACCGTAGCTTTATTTTACTCATTCTCACGTTCCGCTTGGCTGGCTCTCGCGGTGGGATTTATCACATTTTTACTCTTTGTCGTGTTTAATCGCACTCATCAAAAAATCGATCCAATCAAAATAGCCATTTTTTCCATTGCCGTCATAGCATCATTCATAACCTTCGCATTCATCAATCAAGAATATTTCTTATCCAGAGTCGGCATTTCTCCGGAGCCGGCTCGTCTCGAACAACAGTCAACGTCTGCACGTACCGACAGCATCACAAACGGCATTCGCGTCTTCCAATCCCACCCAATCTTCGGCACCGGCCCCAACTCCGAACTCCCTGCCTTAGCTCTCCAGAACGCAACCCTCTTTAGCAAAGAGGGACATCCGGCGAATGCCGGATTGGGAGATTTCCGCCCTCTCGAACCTCCTCACAACGTCTTCATCCTCATCCTCGCCAATTTCGGCGTTGCCGGCTCACTGATCATCTTCGGCTTTTTACTGTTTCTCTTGCGCCAAATTTTAAACCACTGGAAACTCGACGATCCAAATCACCGCGGTTTATTGCTTGCCACACTTGGCTTATGGCTGGTTATTTCGTTGTTCGATCACTATCTTTACACCCTCTGGAGCGGTCAGTTGCTATCCATTCTAACCTTTTTCATCATCATTTCTTGGCTCAAAAAAAATCCACAACACAATTAATTTTTCGCTAATTTTAAATTATTTTAAGCGCTTGACGCATTTTTTTTATACGGCTATCATATCTTCACAATTAGCAGTCTAACCTTTAGATTGCTAACCATAATCCTGCTAATTAATTAAAAATCCAGTAAATCCTGGTTCAAAAATATATGAATCTACGTCCCCTCAACGATCGTCTGATCGTCAAAGCTCTTCCCAAAGAGGAAGTTACCAAATCCGGGATTATTCTTCCGGATACAGTCGATAAAGAACGCCCAGAGCAAGGCGAAGTCATAGCCGTTGGTCCGGGCAAACTTAAAGATAACGGCGAGCGCGTGCCCATGTCCATCAAAGCCGGCGATAAAGTCATGTTTAAAAAATACGCCCCCGACGAAGTAAAACTCGATAACGAGGAATACCTCGTCCTCTCCGAATACGACATCCTCGCTATCGTAGAGACTAATTAACAAATAACAAATAATAAATAATAAAGATCAAACTGTGCTGCGCAAAATAATAAAGTATCAAATAATAAATAATAAAGATAAATTACTCCACTTGCTTTCTTATTTATAACTTTATTATTTATTATTTAATTAAGTACTGCTCGCTTTATTATTTATTATTTATTAATTATTATTTTTCTGAAAGAAATGTATGGCAAAACAATTATTATACGATGATAAAGCCCGCCAAGCGCTAAAGCGCGGTGTGGATCAATTGGCCAATGCGGTCAAAGTTACTCTTGGCCCCAAAGGCCGTAACGTTGTAATCGATAAAGGCTACGGAGCGCCAACCATTACTAAAGATGGAGTTTCTGTTGCCAAAGAAATCGATCTCGAAGATAAATTCGAAAATATCGGAGCCGAACTCGTTAAAGAAGCCGCTTCTAAAACTTCCGATGTAGCGGGCGACGGTACAACCACGGCCACCGTTTTGGCTCAAGCTATGATTGCCGAAGGCATCAAGCACATTACCGCCGGTGCCAATCCTCTTGCCGTCAAACGCGGTATGGATGCCGGAACCTCGGCTTTGGTTACAGCCATCAAAGATGAAATCGCCACTCCGGTTAAAGATGATGACATCGAAAAAGTCGCTACAATCTCGGCTAATGATCCGGAAATTGGCAAAATCATTTCCGAAGTCATGAAAGAAATGGGTAAAGACGGTGTTATCACCGTCGAAGAATCCCAAGCCTTTGGTATCGATAAAGAGGTGGTTTTGGGTATGCGCATCGACAAAGGTTATGCATCTCCTTACATGGTTACCAATGCCGAGCGTATGGTCGCCGAATACAGCGAGCCGTATATCCTTTTAACCGATAAAAAAATCAGCTCGGTCCAAGAGCTTTTGCCCATCTTGGAAAAGGTTGTGCAAACCGGCAAAAAAGAAATCGTCATCATTGCCGATGATGTTGAGGGCGAGGCTTTGGCTACTTTGGTGGTCAACAAGCTCCGCGGAACTTTCTCGGCCTTGGCTGTCAAAGCTCCGGGTTTTGGCGATCGCAAAAAAGAAATGTTGCAGGATATCGCTGTCGTAACCGGAGCCACTGTCATCACCGAGGATTTGGGCCGCAAGCTCGACAGCGTCACGTTGGAAGATTTGGGCTCGGCTCACAAAGTCATTGCCACCAAAGAGAACACGACCTTTGTCGAGGGCAAAGGCGAAAAATCCGCGGTAGATGCCCGTGTTTCGCAAATCAAAAAGCAAATCGAAGTCTCTGATTCCGAGTTTGACCGCGAAAAACTGCAAGAGCGTTTAGCCAAGCTCACCGGCGGAGTCGGCGTTATCAAAGTCGGCGCGGCCACCGAGGTTGAAATGAAAGAAAAGAAAGACCGCATCGACGACGCGGTCGCCGCAACTAAAGCCGCTGTTGAAGAGGGTATTGTTCCGGGCGGAGGAGTCGCCTTAATCAAAGCCATGAAAGCTTTGGATTCTCTCAATCTTTCAGGCGATGAAGCCACAGGAGTCAACATTTTGCGCAAAGCTCTCGAAGCTCCTGTCTACGCCATAGCTGAAAACGCCGGCCGCAAAGGCGATGTCATCGTCGAAGCCGTCAAAACATCAGGAGGTGATACGGGCTACGATGCCGCCAAAGACGAAATGAACGTCAACATGCTCGAACGCGGTATCATCGATCCGGCCAAAGTCACTCGCTCCGCGCTTCAAAACGCTTCTTCGGTCGCCGGCATGTTTCTTACCACCGAATGCGTCATCACAGACATCCCCAAAAAAGAAGAACCGGCTCACGGCGGTATGCCCGATATGGGTGGAATGGGATACTAACCAAGATAAAAGCTCATCAAGACTAAAGTTCGTCAAGAGAAACTTAAGCTACTCTTGGCGAACTTTGAGCTTTATTCTTGATGAGCTTATCCGGAGGATAGTCCCTTGAATTATCGATATCCTCAAAGATTTAGCGTAGTGGGTTGGTTATTTAGACGCGGTTATGTTATAATCCCCAAAGAATTATCGATTCTTAATTCATAATTCATAATTGTTAATTTTTAATTTGTAGAAAGTTATGTCCGATGCAAAAGTCCCAACGTTTGATTCCAAAGACGTTGAAGAGAATAAACTCATCGCCGCTTTGGGCTATGTTGGTATTCTCTGCTTAATTCCTCTTCTTGCCAAAAAGGATTCCAAATTCGCTCAAGAGCACGGCAAGCAGGGTTTGGTGTTATTGATTGTCTGGGTAATCGGTTCATTTGTTTTCTGGTTCCCGGTCATCGGTTGGTTGATGGCCTTAGCCGTTCTTATCATCAACATCATCGCTTTTGTTAAAGCTCTCATGGGTGAATTCTGGGAGGTTCCGGTTGTTGGTCAATTCCGCACCAAGTTCAACATTTAAAATTACATTACGCAAAAACATAAAAACCCCCAAGCGGGGTTTTTTGTCATCTGGAAACAGGTACGCGAATGTGGCATAATCAATCAATCATGCACAACATAAAAGCGAAACAAGAAATTCAAGAACTGTTGGAATTGCTCAAAGACGATTTACAAGAATATTCGCGCCGTTTGGAAAGTCTCGGGGTCGAACGCCGAGAGGTTTTGCGTTTGTTCGCGCGTCGTCTCGAGCAACTCGAAGTCCAAAAAATTCAAAAACGAGTAAAAGAACAAGCCTATGGAAAAACCAATGATTAAAGAAGCGCTTCCTTCCGTTGAATCACCCGGAGTGGACGAAGATGCTTCCGGAGTTTTTCGCGTTCTCGAAGCATTTTCCGATTTGCCCAAAACTTACGAACCCTCGCAAGAAGCTTTAAACAGGCTTGTCGCTTCATTTGATTTGGAACCCGAGGAATATGCTCCAATTTTAGAACAAACTTCGGCCAAGCTTAAGGAATTGGATAAAAAAGAAGCTTGCATTGTCTCGGAAACTCAAACAAACCTTTTGGCAACCATTCGCGCTTGGGCGCACAAACATCGCATGGCCGCAACCTTGCTCATAGCCGGCGCTTTGCATGCCCCAATAATCTTTAAAACCACCGGATTGGCTGAATCGGTACAAAATATTTTACAAACCGCAAAAAAATGGGAGATGCCGAACATGGTTATCAAACCTCAAACTGAAGCTGAAAAGCAAGATGTTGTTAATCGCATTCACGAACGCGGATCCAGGGTCGATCACCAAAAAATACAAGCATATAAAAAATCGCAATTGGAAAAACTCGAAAGCGGTGAAGCGATAAAACTGAATGATACTTTTCTTAAGCTCGAAGAATTAAATGGCGAAGATCCGGAAAAGGTCAAGCTTGCCGAGCAAAAAAAGCAAGCCATGATAGAAAAGTTCAGTCAAAAAATGGGCGAAGATTTTACGGATGAATTCATTCGATCCGTTGTTACGGATATGTTTGGCGCCGATACAAATTACGAGTGGGGCCAAGGTTCTGCGACCGAATATTTTATTACCGGAAAACGCAATTGCGTTTCCATCGCGCGTGCCGAGCAAATGGTTTTTGAAGCTCTGATCGATCGTCTTCCTATGGAAAATCGTGCTAAATATCAACTCGGCACAGCTTTTGAAAAACAGCATGAAATCGCTGTTCTAAAAATCTTAAAACAAGATGGAACAATTTCCCGCACATATTTTCTCCAACCTCCGGTTGATACTCTATTCGGCACCGCCGATAGGCCGGGTTCACCGACCGTGAATTTGGCAACCATGCAACGCGCCATGGTATCCGAAAAGCCGGCAAAAATTTCATCAAACGCCAAGCTCGGAGACATCCCGCCCAGCCCGGATATTGAGGTTCTTACCAACCAGCCCGTTTCTTTAAATATTGAAATCCAAGGCGATTTAAGAGGATCTGATTATATAGAACAAATCGTTGAAGAGCGTGAAATAGAAATTCAATGGAAAGAACCGTCAACCGCGGATGAAATCCCGGATTTGGAAATAATCAAAAACAATGATGTTGAAAAAGCAAAACAAAAAATCGAGGATGCTTATAAATTCATCGAGGCCAACAAGCCGGAATGTAAAAATGTAAACGATTGTTTATCTGAAGAAGAAATCGATAGAGCAATTCCTTATACGAGTATTGATCTGTCTTTTGTAGATTGGAATAATCTTGAACCCGATCAGGTGCAAGAAATTTTTTCCAGATTACTCATGGTTAGAGTGGCGCCAGATCCTGATACGATTAACTTAGGCGATATCAACAAACTTCATATCACGGCAATCGCATATATACCAAAATTAAAATTTTCAGAAATTACAGTAGAATTAAAAAATGATGAAAGCGGCAACCTTTCCATGAAAAATATATATGATCTAATAAACATGTACAAATTATACGAAAAAGGCGGTATTAATATCGCCGAAGCATTTCCTCGGATTCATATTCTTTTGGATGAGGGTATGAGTCATCACTCATTAAATGATCTCCTAAGGTCGCTCCCTGCCGGCCAATTCATCTTCGATCTAAAAAATACTTCAACCCGCTCTTTTGCCTCAACGGACACCGTAGAAGCGATAGTTGGCTCCAAGGCTAAAGTTCTATATCTGGAAGGGGTCGATCTTACGGATGAAGGTTTGGAGATGATAATAAATAACCCCAATAAAACTTATCACTTCGGTTTAACTTTATATTTGGAAAATCTGGTAAGACGGCCGGAAATAATTAATTTGCCTCATATTAAACCTTGGATTGACCGGATTGTGGTTGGTTCGCAAATTGAAGAAACTATCAATAGCCTCCCTCCGGAAAAAAGAGCTTCAATTGTTCCTAAACTTGAACAACTTGAGCGTGAATCAATAGACAAGTTCTTTTTCGCTCATAATTAATCTCAATTTGCCTTTTCCCCCCATCCTTGTTATCTATTATGTAAATTAAGTACTTCTAGCTTTATTATTTATTATTTGTAAATTAATTATTTAAAAATAAGTACCTCTCACTTTATTATTTATTATTTTTTTATTTGTTATTTGTAAAAGTACCGCTCGCTTTATTATTTATTATTTATTATTTGTTAATCAAGCGCAATGATTCAAGAGCTTCAAGATCGCATCAAGATATTGGAAACCCGCCTCGCCGAGGCTTGGTCGATTTTAGATTTGGACGCGCGCAAAGAAGAAGCGAATGCCCTCGAAGTCGAGGTCACCGCACCCGATTTTTGGGCTGATCAAGAGCGTGCCAGGGGAGAAATGCAAAAACTGTCGGATCTGAAAGACGAATATCAAACTTGGAACAATTTCAAATCCGAACTGCAAAATCTGAAAGAATTGCTGGATATGGCCGAAGCCGAAAATGATGAATCTGTTATCGCCGAGGCTGAATCAAAAATCACCGAACTCGAGTCTTCTTTTGGCAAGCTGGAATTTGCTATGCTCCTTTCCGGCCCGCACGACGCGTCCAATGCCGTCATGTCCATTCACGCCGGAGCCGGCGGTACGGATGCTCAAGATTGGGCCGAGATGCTGATGCGCATGTATTTTCGCTACGCCGAAACCAAAGGTTGGCGGGTCAAACTCGTTGACGAAAGCAGAGGAGGCGAGGCAGGCATCAAATCCGCCACTTTTTTTGTGCAGGGTCGGCATGCCTATGGTCATCTCAAATGTGAGGCCGGTGTACATCGTCTTGTCCGCCAATCACCATTTAATGCGGATGCTCTTCGTCAAACATCCTTTGCTTTGGTTGAAGTCATTCCCGAGTTGGATGAAAAAGTCGAAATCAAAATCAAACCCGAGGATTTGCGCATCGATACTTTTATGAGCGGGGGCAAAGGCGGGCAATCGGTCAATACGACATACTCGGCTGTCCGCATAGTCCACATACCAACAAAAATAACCGTCTCTTGCCAAAACGAGCGTTCGCAAACCCAAAACAAAGAAACGGCCATGAAGATTCTCATGGCCAAGCTCGCCAAGCTCAAAGAGGACGAACTCCAGCAAGAAAAGCAGGATTTAAGGGGCGAATATCATACCGCGGCTTGGGGTAATCAAATCCGTTCATACGTCGTCCACCCTTATCATTTGGTCAAAGATTTGCGTACCGATTACGAGACCGCAGATACGGATTCGGTTCTCGACGGCGATCTCGACGCTTTCATCGAAGCTAAACTACGCCTGGATGCCTCCAAAAAAGATATCCGAGGCGAATTGAATAAGGATTGATATGGATAAAAAAACTACAGAAGATATTAAAACAGCCGTTCAGGTTCTTAACTCGGGCGGCGTTATCGCCATACCCACCGAAACCGTTTACGGCCTGGCTTGCGATCCGCGTAATGCGGAAGCTGTTAAAAAAATATTTGCCATCAAAGGCCGTGACGACGGTAAACCTCTTCAGCTCATCGCTTCAAGTTTCTCTCAAGTCCAAGCTCTTGCCAATCTTTCCAAATCCGAGCTTAAAATTGCGAAACAACATTGGCCCGGCCCTCTCACGCTTTTAGTGGACCTCAAACAGGATATAAAACTCGCCCCGCAAACTTGCCCCAACCAAACCATCGGCATCCGTGTCACATCATCTCCCATAGCCGGAGCAATAGCCGAAGCCTTTGGTTATCCAATCGCCGCCACCTCGGCCAACAGAAGCGGTATGTCGCCCGCAGTCTCGGGGCTGGGGGTTGTGCGTGCTTTTCAAAAATACGAGCATCAACCCGATTTCGTTTTGGATATCGGCGCCATTGATAAAAATCTTCCCACCACGGTCGCCCGCATCGATAAAGACGGCAAGGCTATAATTTATCGCCAAGGAGAGGTCAAACTATAGAGCCCTCGGATGTCATCCGGCGGAAAATAAGGTATAATTGATTCAATATGTCAGAATATCCCAAATCCAACGAGCGGAGTTCCGAGCAACCCGTTCAACCGGAGCAGAGCCAAGGCTCCGAATTTTCACATCAACAACTGCCTTACGAGCTGTTAACCTACAATGGCGCCGATGAATATCCTGAGGGATGGACTCCAATGGATGTCGTCACATGCTTACAAATCGCATCGCCGGAACAGCACCAAGCATTTTGTAAAAAAATCGCTGAACGTTTGGGTAAAGAAGAGTACGATGTCGCACAAGAATTGCGCGAGTATCAGCAAAAAGTTTTTTCCAGCCTTGGTGAATTTATTAAAACTGATGAGTTTGATCTTGAGTCATATCACGATTTGGATAAAGGCATAAACAAAGCTTGGGAGATGCGAGTTATCCGCGAAAAAGATTTGTCCGCCGACACGGCAGAGCTGAAAGCGACGGTGGATGAATTTAATAACGCACAGGAAGAATTGAAACAACTTGATAAAAAGTTGAAAGAGCTTGAAGCCCTGAAAAATCCATCCAAAGCTTTGCATAATCCGCAAAAACCCTCAGTTTTTTCTCAACTTAAAAGCGCCTTCGGTTCATCAAAAGATTCTCCGATGGCCGTATATCAAAAACAATTGCGGGAGGATGAAGCGACAAAACAGGAAATCCAACAAATTAACGAGCGTTTGCCTCAAATAAAAGCCGAAATCGAAGAATTAAAAAAACGGCAAATGGAAGTTGCATCCAAATTGGGTTTGGCAACCAAAAGGCAAGAGGATTTGCGTAAACTCTATTCCGCTAAAGCCGAGGCTGTTTTTGAGGAAAAACGACCATTATTGGAAAAACGCATCCGGGAGAAAAAGAATAAATACGAACAAATATTCGGTTATTGGTACAATGCCGCCTATCTTGACCAAGCGCCCGCTGATGATCCTTTCCACTATGTCGGTTTTGTAAATAAAGACGGCAAACTGCCCGAAGATTACGAAGAGCCTCAAGCGCCGGAATATCAAACCGATATCGCCAAACGCATAGAATTCATCGTAAAAGATATGCAAAATCCAACGGGCTGGGCAAGGAGAAATGTCTTTGCCGATATGGACGAGCGTACGGTTCAACAAATCATCAAAAAATGGACAAAATAGCTTTTATATTATAAGTGATATGAGGCGACGGTCGAAGCAGGCGCGCGGTTGCGAAGTATGAATAAAAACGAAATAATCTCCATTTTAAACAATCTCGGAAAACGCCCCAACAAAGGTTTGGGCCAGAATTTTTTGATTGATAATAATATACTGGATAAGATCATCAATTCCGCTGAAATCAAAAAAGGGGATAGGGTGCTGGAAATCGGCCCCGGTCTTGGCGTACTAACCAATGCCTTGGTTGAGTCCGGTGCAACCATCACCTTCATCGAAAAAGACAAATCCCTGGCCGAAAGACTGTCACCTCAGCAACCCCCTTGTCAAAGGGGGATAATTGCGCAAAGCGCAATTCGGGGGATTTCCGAAGACGCAGCCAAAACCGATTTCTCGGATCTCATGGGCTCAAAACCCTGGAAGTTCGTCTCCAACCTCCCATATGCAATCACTTCCATAGCTCTCCGCAAAGCCCTCTACGCCAAAAATCCTCCCAAACTTCTCGTAGCTCTCATTCAAAAAGAAGTCGCCGAACGCATCATCGCTCAAGATAAAAAAGCCAAAATGTCGCTGTTGGCTCTTATGTCGCATTTGGCATGTTCGGATCTAAAAATAATTCACAAAGTATCGCCAACTTCTTTTTATCCGTCGCCCAAAGTCGATTCCGCTATCATCAAACTTATTCCGCTTTCACCTGCCGAACGCATAAAAAAATGGGGGATAGACCCCGAGGCCGTCATGAAGGTCGCCAAACTCGGATTTGCTCACCCTCGTAAGCTCTTAAGCCGTAACCTTGGCATCAAAACCGAGGCATGGGAGGAAATGGCAACAAAGTTACACATCAACCCCAAGGCCCGCGCCGAGGAGCTTACAGCCGATGAATGGGTAGAATTGACCAAGCTTCAATTGTCTGAACCTTGATTACTATCTTATTGTCTGAACCTTGATTAACTTGATTCACGCTCATATTAACTTGACACTGTCGTTCGCCACGCTCGGTCGCGACCGACGTGGTTCGCGAACGACGTGTCTTGATTACTAGATGAGTTCATCAAGTTAAAAGTAGCAAGTTCGTCAGGAGTTCATCAAGTTGAAAGTCTAAAGTTCATAAAGAGAGGCTTAAATAACTCTTGAAAAACTTTAGACTTGATGAACTTGTTACTTGGTGAGATGAACTTTAGACTTTATGAACTTTCCACCAGTTCTGTGTAATCAAGACACGTCGTTCGCGAACGACAGTGTCAAGTTAATTAGGTTGGTAATCGGTTTTTAAATCAAGGTTCAGACAATTAGTAATCAAGGTTCAGACAATCATAAAACCCCTCTCCTTAGTCAGAGAGGGGTTTTGGTTCGAGTTAATATTACGCAGCCTTTTCCTCCAAAGCCTCCGGTGGAGGTGGAGTCGAGGCGCGATTCTGCCGCGCTTTTTGCATGTCTTCGCGCAGCTGAGAGAGAATGTGCAGTGCCTTGGCGGCGCTGACCGCTCTCTTGGTGGTTGTCATGAAGCGCAAATCTTCGGGCACGGCTTCATCGGCCAGTACATGCATGTACCGGTAAATGATTCCGCGCGCTTTGCCGACAAGGTTATCGTCAGCGCAACGCGCGAATTGCCGGATAAGCTCACGCTTCTTGGAGGAAAGAACGATTTCTTCCATGGCCGTTCGATAAATCGACGACTCATACTCCTCCGGTTCCGGAAAGAGCAGGTTAAAGAACTTATGATCCTCTCCCTGCTCCATAAGATTTGAGAGTGTCTTTAGCTCTTCGAGCCTGTGAGCGGCGGAGTTCATGACATCATGCCGCTCTGCGCTCGTCCCGCCTCAAGGGCGGCGTGGCGCTCATGGGTTCGATGCGGTTCGCAAGTGCACAGATGAAACGGGCTTTTCCGCCCTTCATCTTTCGCGCCTGCCTGCGCAAGTTGATTGCCAGCTCTCGCGCCAGCTCGGGGCTAAGCTTGTCCAAATTTCTTTGGACTCGCTCATCCACAAGCTTGGCCTCGGCAATCGCCTTGGCCGCGGCCTTCACGTCGCCCAAAGCCAATGAGCGATCCACCACAGCCTCCAGCTTTTCGGTCTTGGCCATGGTCTTGCCGGTTTCGCTTTCGGATTTGGCCTTCGGCATGATCCGCCGTGCCGTGCCTTCGAGGTACCGCGCCAAGCGCTCATCGCTCTCCATGCAAGAGAGCTTGATCTCTCGCGCGTTGGCGATAAACACTTCAGCGACCTGCTTGCGCAGTCGCCTGTTGGCGTCGGCGAGCACGGAGAGCGCATCGAACTCGATACGCATTCCTTGCCTTGTCGCCTCGACGAGGCCGAATGCGATTGCTGTGGCATCATCGACCTTGAGGATTTCCTCCATGGCCGATCCGCCCAACCAGTACTTGTACGCCGGTACGGTATTGCCGTAGCGATCGCGTACATCGAGCATGCACTGCGCGCGCACCTCGGCCAGACGAGCATTGTTGACTTGCATGTCGCCAACACTCCGGTGGCTCGCTCCGGTCTCGGAACGACTGCTTTTCTCCGCGGTCAGATTTCTGCCTTCCCGGCTTCTTTTTCGGCTCGGCATTTTTTTTGCCTCCTTTTTTGTTTTTTAGCACAACCTCCTAAATCCTCCTTATCAGGAGGACTTGTGAACTTAGCTCGCAAGTCCCTGGTAAGGGATTTAGGGTTGCGCTTGTTTTCTACCTTTTTCGAAGAACCGCTCAATATAGCACAAAATTGCCCAATTGTCAACCCCCTCATATCGACGCGGAACGTGGGACGTGGGACGCGGGACGTGCGACGAACGACATTAGATGTATGACGTTGGACGACACGATGAGTAAAGATCGTATTCTTTCTCTAAACAAGGCTAAAAACCCGTATTTAGCTTATCCACAAAATCAGCCAGTCTTTTTCTTGACAAGTTTTTGGTAATTGGCTATATTTCTCGCACCTTCCACAAGAGGGTAAAAAATCTCGATTTTTCTAGGAGTTCTTGATAACACGACAACAAACAAGAACAAGGAAGCGAGACGTAAATTGGACAATGAAATAGTGATCGTCTAAGGAAATACGTTTATTCCCGGCCTTCGAAGAGAAGGTCGTTGCCATTTTCCGTCATGGAATGGCTAAAAAATTGACCCTGCATATCTACCAGGAGTGCAGGGGTTAAAAGTCGTAAGGCTTTTTACTGAGAGTTTGATCCTGGCTCAGGATGAACGTTGGCGGCGTGTCTAAGGCATGCAAGTCGTGCGGACATCAATTTGTAGCAATACGTGTTGATGTTAGCGGCAAACGGGTGCGTAACACATTGGTAATCTACCCTCCAGTCGGGCATAACTCCGCGAAAGCGGAGCTAATTCCACGATGGACATGCGGGGGCATATGTCATTCGCATGTAAAGCGCAAAACGCGCTGGAGGAGGAGCCTATGGCCCATCAGCTAGTTGGCGGGGTAAAAGCCCACCAAGGCTATGACGGGTAGGGGGTGTGAGAGCATGACCCCCCTCACTGGGACTGAGACACTGCCCAGACACCTACGGGTGGCTGCAGTTAAGAATATTCCTCAATGGCCGAAAGGCTGAAGGAGCGACGCCGCGTGCGGGATGAAGGGTTTCGGCTCGTAAACCGCTTTTATTTGGGAAGAACGATGACTGTACCAAATGAATAAGAGGTTGCTAACTCTGTGCCAGCAGCAGCGGTAATACAGAGACCTCAAACGTTATCCGGATTTATTGGGCGTAAAGGGTCCGCAGGCGGCTATGTGCGTCACGGGTTAAATGTCGGGGCTCAACTTCGACACCGCTCGTGATACGGCATAGCTAGAGTTCGGGAGAGGCACATGGAATTGCCGGTGTAGGGGTAATATCCGTTAATATCGGCAGGAACGCCAAATGCGAAAGCAATGTGCTGGAACGATACTGACGCTCAGGGACGAAAGCGTGGGGAGCGAAAGGGATTAGATACCCCTGTAGTCCACGCCCTAAACGATGGATGCTAGATATCGGGAGTATCGACCCTCCCGGTGTCGGTGAAAAAAGCTAACGCATTAAGCATCCCGCCTGGGGAGTACGGCCGCAAGGCTAAAACTCAAAGGAATAGACGGGGACCCGCACAAGCGGAGGAGTATGTGGTTTAATTCGACGATAAGCGAGGAACCTTACCTGGGCTCGAAATGCAGCTGCAAGCCGATGGAAACATTGGCCGCCTTCGAGGGTGCTGTATAGGTGCTGCATGGTTGCCGTCAGCTCGTGTCGTGAGATGTACCGTTAAGTCGGGAAACGAGCGCAACCCCTGTCCCATGTTGAATATTCATGGGAGACTGCCTCGGATAACGGGGAGGAAGGCGGGGACGACGTCAAATCAGCATGGCTCTTACGTCCAGGGCTACACACGTACTACAATGGTCGGGACAATGGGTTGCCAAACCGCAAGGTGGAGCTAATCCCAACAAACCCGGCCCCAGTTCGGATTGAGGGCTGAAATTCGCCCTCATGAAGTCGGATTCGCTAGTAACGGCACATCAGCCATGGTGCCGTGAATACGTTCTCGGGTCTTGTACTCACCGCCCGTCACGTCAAGAGAGTTGGTAATGCCCGAAGGCCCCGATGAGGGGACTAAGGCAGGATCAGCGATAGGGACGAAGTCGTAACAAGGCATCCGTAGCGGAAGCTGTGGATGGATCACCTCCTTTCTAGGGAGAAACTTCCAACACTGTTGGAAATTCGATTCTGCCGAAATTAAACTTAGGTTTAGTTAGGCAGACCCGAGGTCGATGATGTATCACCGAGTTTACTCGGCTGACATCTCATTTCGGCGTATTTCCGATGATGGTCACTATTTCGTTGTTCAAGAAGCCACCAATTGGTGGTTTTTTGTTTGTTGAGATAGGAATGCTTAGTATTTTTGTTTAAGTCAAATATTAAAAACACAGTTACCTGTGTTTTTAATCTGGTCGGGCTAGTGGGACTTGAACCCACGGCCTCATGCACCCCATGCATGCGCGCTAGCCAACTGCGCTATAGCCCGATGTGGCATAGTTATCTCATAATTTTCCAAAAAATGCAAATGGAAAAACCGGCATTTTGCCGGTAATGGAGTAGGGCTATCTTATCTGTATCCATCGATAAGATTCACACTCCTCGTCACCCGATGCGTCTGGATCATCCGACGTGCTGGAGTGATAAACAGGATCATTATTGATCAAGCTTCCTTCTTGATCAACTTCGGGATCAAGATCGGCGGAAATATCAGGAAAGAAAACAGATTGCTCGGCCTCGAAACCGCATTGCATGCATCTGAAATATCTTTGCGGAAAAACATCGTAATCTTGGCAATATGGACAAATAGGTGTGCCCCCTTGATCTTTTTTCAATTCATCAGACCTGAATGTTCGGTCGCAAGTCATGCATCTCCACTCCAAAGTCGCCATGTCCGCCTCCTTCCAAAAGAGCTTTTTTATCTTAACACGGCTATGAATTGAGTCAAAAACGCAAGATTTATTGACGTTTTCCACACCCCCATGCCTCAAACCCTTGATTTTATTGGTTAAAATGCTTGCATGCTCAATTATACTCGAGTATACTTACACACATATCATGTAACACGTAGCATGTAACATGTAACATTCACCATTTTGTTACAAGTTACGTGCTGCATGTTACATGAAAAATAATTCACACACATCATGTAACATGTAACATGTAGCTTGTAACACGGATAGTTGTTACATGCTACAAGCTACATGCTACATGAAAAATAATTCATAATGAAAATAAGTTATGCCTAAAATGACAAAGTCCCAGCTTCTCTCCACACTCTCCGATAAATGTGGTGTTTCCAAAAAAGAAGTGTCAGCCATCATGGATGAGATGACGGATCTCGCGTATAAAGAAGTCAAAAAGAACGGTGAGTTTACTCTCCCCGGTTTCGGTAAGTTGGTTAAAGTAAAACGCAAGGCTCGCACCGGCCGCAATCCCGCCACAGGCGCCACAATCCAAATTCCGGCTAAAACGGTCGTCAAATTCCGCGTCGCCAAAGCCGCCAAAGAAGCTGTCTTGTAATCAATCGCAAAAATCCAATCAACCCTCGGCTAAATACCGGGGGTTTTTATTGTCTGAACCTTGATTCGCACGATTATTTCGATTAACTTGACACTGTCGTTCGCGAACGACGTGTCTTGATTATTCATAACATTTCGGATGTTCGTATAAGATAATAATCATGCGAATCCTTAAATCGAGTGAATCAAGGTTCAGACGTGTTATAATATCTCCATGACAACATCGGCCACAAAAACAAAACGAGCAACCCAATCCCTTCCTCATCAAATAACCGAAAAGCCGTCATTGCGCCCATCGGCCCAAGATCTTAAAGACGCTTTAAGTGAATTCGGCGGACAGCTGGTTATGCATGCTTCGGATGAATGCCGGGTTTTGCCTCACATTCTTCATCTCATCGGCAAAGGCGGTGAGCATATTGTTTTTGAAGATTTACGTTTTCCCAATTATATTCTCAAAGTCGATTTTATCGAAACTTTGCCCGTCCTTTACGCCCAAGCCAGGGGAGAGGAGGAAGTCGCCAAAGCTGTTGCCGATATCGAACATAAAGCCTCCGAGCACCGCGAGCGCATCAAGCGCCTCCAATCATATTTTCTAGCCGGTCAAGTTCCCACGGAACTTGTTTGTGTTAAAGAAATCCCTTTGCACGAAAAGGTTGTTAAAGCCATTCTTCGCGATCGCAATATCGAGATACCCAAAAAATTGGTCGTTCCGCCATCAATGCCCGTGTTATGCACTTTGCAGCATCGCATCGAACTGCCCAAAAAAGAAGATCGTGTCGATATCTACTCCAGCTATGCGGAGCTCAACCGTACCATTAAACCGGATTATTACACCGAGGGCCATCGTCTGCTGGCTTCCGCAAATCCCATCGGCCCCATAGACCATTCCGCGCGCGAAAAAATCATCACTTACATTTATCCGTCACTGAAAAAAGTCATAAAATTATCCAACGAGGATCAGGGTTTTCGCCATGCTTTGGCCGGTTATATCAAACGAGCCATGCAATATTCCGCCGACACAAATGAAATCATCGACATGGCCGGCGGTGGAAATGTTATGTTTCGTAAAAACGAACTTGACTGTTGGGAGCCTTTTTTGATGGATGCCCTCTCTCCTCCGGAGCTTAATTTTGATCTGATTCGCACCTCGGCTCTGCTTATCAAACACGGGCAAGATGTCGACGTTCGTACCAAGGCTAATACACTCAATGTATTAAATTACATCCGCTTCGCCAACGCCCTCGCCATTATCGCCCGCGTCAGCACCCGCCTCGAAGTGCCCGATGCAACCGCCATCTCTCCCGAATCCTGGCACTCCGGTCTCATGATCGAAAAATATCTGGATGTCTACACACCGAAACACGGCTCAAAGTAACAAGGATAAAGTTAAAAGTTCTTCAAGAGTTACTTAAGTCACTCTTGATGAACTTTAATCTTTAGACTTGATGAACTCAAAAACTCGCCTAAGCGAGTTTTTGCGGTGGTGGACGTTGCAGGATTCGAACCTGCGACCTTTCGAATGTGAATCGAATGCTCTAACCAACTGAGCTAAACGTCCATACTAGTCTCGTCATAACAACATAACGTCTTAAGTTCATCAAGAGTTACTTTTGCCTCTCTTGATAAACTTTAGACTTGATGAACTTGTTGCTTGGTTTGATAAACTTTATACTTTTATCTTGATAAACTGATTGGCTGCTGCGACTTTTACTCTGCAAAGATACTACTCACTTTCATCATTCCTGTCAATTTGGCATTAGGTATAACATCAGAACGAATTCAGCTGAATTTAGATTAAGGTTCATCAGATGAAAAGTTCATCAAGAGAGGCTTAGGTGACTCCTGATGAACTTGTTACTTTGATCTTGATGAACTCAAGAGCGATTTTGTCTGTGGTTAACTATGTGTTATAATATTAAGTGCTAAATATGAAAACAGTCACAACCAAAAAACGTGTTATTCGCAAACATGCCAAAGCGGGCAACAGTCCATCACCCAGCTCTGTGCAAAAATGCGGTCCCTGCGGTCACACAGACTGCAACGAAACTTGCCGTGTCCGCCATATCGGTCCAACCAGCCACATGCGTGATCATCATGTTCTGCATGCCGCGCGCGGTGTTGCTCATATTTGGAGTGCTGTTATCATCGCCGGGTTTGCCATTGTATTAACCGGCGCCATATCGTATCATGTTGCAAATGCCGAAAATCAAAAATCCGAACAAGTTTACAGACAAAATTCAACCGAACAAATAATTCAAAAAATTGAAAGTCTCGAAAGACGTCTGGATGTAATGGAAAGTGATATAGAGGGCATGTTCAGAGCTTCGGCCGGCACCGGCGCCGCCGTAACTCCGGAATCGGTTTTTCCTCCTCTAAATTAAGCGAATATTCATTAAGTCGGCAGTAAATAGGTATCATTTTGCAAAGATTCAGCTTTTTTGCTATTCTATACACAAGGGATGGCGGGCGAGTTCTACGAACGTGTTCTGGCGAGGATACCGTTCGAGATCTCACTCGCCATCCTTTTTAGACCCTGATTACCACGATTTAAAAAATCCCAGATTACCGGGATTGTTTTTATACAAACACACTTTATAGGAAAAAGAGTCAATTAAAAATTATGAATTAAGAATTAAGAATGTTGGAATCGAGCAAAGCTCGATATTCGGAATATGTATATTAATGCCGTAAGGCTACATTCATTCTTAATTTTTAATTCTTAATTCATAATTTTATTTTGTGTTGATCTGCGAGCGCAACGTGGCAATCACGTGATCCTTTGCTTCAAGTACCGGCATTGCAATCGCACCGCTCGATTTTTCGCGAGTGCCATCCAATCCCAAAATCCTGCCAAGTATTTTGGCGTCATGTGGAGCCTCGGCGAATAAAGCGGTGCGTGTTGTCTTTTCATCATGTTCCACAAAAATCGCAATCAATTTGGCGGATGGCGCGTAAGCTATCAATTCTTGCACTAACTCATCCAACTTGGCTTCCGTTGTTCCCGTCTCCAAAATATCCTGCCGGCTTAACGTGGTCCAAACCATTTCTTTGGCCGTATCTTGCTCAAGCCTCGTCAACGCCCTGCCCCAAAGCTTTAAAGTATTCAAATTTCTCGTGCGCCATAATTGATGCACAACCGATTCTCTATCCGCACCCAAAGAGACTAATTTGGAAGCTCTCTCCAAAGTTTTCGGAGTAACGGTCGGCGCCTTAAAAGACTGTGTTTTCCAAATCACTCCTGCCATGAGCGCGGTTGCTATTTTATCGTCTATTTTTTGCTCATTCCATTCCGTAAACCAACCGTGCAAAACCTCTGTAATCGAACCGGCTGTCATATCCACAAGATTGATGGCTCCCCAATGCTCATTCTGCGCGTCATGATCGATATTGATAACCGGAACACGGTAAATAAAATCCGCTTGATTCGGGAATGATTCGGCCAGCGTATTTCTATCCGCGCATCCCAAAGCGATAATCAAATCATAACGATCCTCTCCTTGATGAAAACTCAAATCATGCGCCGTCCACTCACCCTGCTTGGGGGTAAGTATGATATCCAATTTGCCATCTTTTACATCGTAGGCCAGCTCTTTGATGGGCACTTTACCAACATTTACGGTTATCCTGAAATCACGCATCGCCGTCAATTGCGGTAATAACAAGTCTCGCATCGGAATATAGCCCGGCAATTTTTCCGTATTCAAATTTTGCGAATAAGCATCAACCTGTATATTATGACTTTTTAAGTACGCCAAAAGCGCAGACATGCCGGCCGTCATATCCGAATTGGGATTTATAGGTGCAACAATCAGCGTACGTTTGGCGCGTTTAACAGCCTCTGTTGCTTGTGTATAACCTTGATAGGCCATTTCTTTTGATTATTAAGTCAACCAAGTCAAAATCCGGCGAGCCGGTAAGTTTGAATCGGAGGACTGTTGTAAAAACCTTAGTGCATGAGGGTGAACTAGGGAATGGGATAATTTACCTTGATTCAGCAATCATGTCAATGGTCTGACATGTTAGCCGTCATTTATCTTATTCAAGCCAAAAATAACTGTCATATTTCGTTAATCAGTATTGACAAAAGAGGATATTTGCATTAATAATGCCAATGCATTACTTCTCATCCGAACGTCCGTACCATCAAAAAGAGGAGAGAAATGCCGGTAAATTCAATGGCCGGATCCGGTCCGGAATACGAATCATCTTCCACGCCCGAAGCGCTTCTTGGCTTGAGACGCTTTGCCAATCGTGTACGGAGAATCGATTCTCGCGACGATATCGAAACCGCCGAATCCAAGATATTCGGCGAAAACTCCGGTTGCAGTCTGTTCGACGATCCGGAGATGGAGGATGATCAAGATGACTGAATCATTGGCTCGGCAAGTATCACGAATCTTCTCGAAAGAAGCGCCTTCATCGATTCACGCGGTTTTGGATCAAGAACCGCAGGATCGCGAATGCTTCTTTGGTGATGGAGAGGAATATCACATCAGCGAACCACCGCCGTATTACGAGTGCGATGATATCAAACTTGATGATTATGGCGATCCGTTTGTGGATGAGTGAGTCGTCGGCTCCGTATCGCATTCCATTATCCGGCATCTGATGCGGGAGTTTTGGAGGAAAAGTGTCCGTACCTTTAAATCGCAAAAAATTGGTCAGTTCTTCTTTGGTTACACCTGAGGATTTTTTTGCCTACAAACAAAATTGCAGTCAGCTCGAGGCTGCCCCGGATCTTCATGAGGCAAAATCGGCTTTGCTGTATTTTTCCGGCAAGCTTGAAACACATATCAAATACAATTTGCCGGTTACGCCTGTAAAAAATCTTTCCTCGTCACTTTTATATCACGGTCAGGGCAATCCCGTGGTTTTACAGCGATCCGGAATCGGCGCTCCCTCCGCGGTAACTTTGGTCGAAGAACTGATCCATCTCGGCATCAAGCGCATCGTATCCATCGGCACCGCCGGCTGTCTCTGCAGTGATCTCGCCCCCGGACAAATCGTTGTTTGCACGGGCGCGTATCGCGACGAAGGTACTTCTTGGCACTATATGGCCGGTAAAAAGCGCATCTTGGCAAATGATAACTTGACCGCCAAGCTCGCTTCCGCTCTGCATGGCCAAGACCTCGAATTTCGTCAAGGTATAAGTTGGACGACCGACGCTCCTTATCGCGAAACAAAGGCCGATTACACCTTCTACAAACGCAGAAAGGTTGTAACTGTGGAAATGGAGGCGTCGGCTCTGATGGCCGTAAGCAAAGTCCGCGGAATCGATTTTGCTTCCGTCTTCGTAGTCAGCGATCATCTAACGCCCGCGGGCTGGCATCCGAATTTCAATGACTGGCGTGTAAGTTCATCGCTTATCTACAAGCTCTTGCCCGTGGCGATCTCTGTACTCGAAGCCTAGCTCCCGTCTCTCGGGAGTTTTTTCATTTGTGGAAACAGTAGCTTCAAGCTGCTGACCGCCGGCTAACGGATTGCAGAGGTTGTGATAGATTTGCAACCGGCAACAATCCCGTCGAATATCCCGAGCCTGATTAAGCGGATCAATCCGGCTAATCCCGCTAATCATGTTAATCAAGTTACGCTTGCGATTTTGCTTATATTCCCGTAATATTCAATCCATTATGAGCTATAAAGATTTGCCCAAAGCCTACGAGGCAAAGGACGTTGAAGACGGTATCTACAAACGCTGGGAAGAGTCCGGTTTTTTTAATCCCGACAAACTGCCGGAGCGCAATCAAAATGGAGCTCCGTTTTGCATTTCCATGCCTCCTCCGAACGTAACCGGCGTTTTGCACTTGGGTCACGCCTTGGAAAATGCTCTTATGGATACCATGATTCGCTTTCAGAGAATGCGCGGTTTGCGCGCAGTCATTATCCCCGGAACCGATCACGCAGCTATAGCAACGCAGGCTAAAGTTGAAAAAATGTTAATGGATGATGGCGTGGAATATCCGCGAGAAGAATTTGGCAGGGAAAAACTACTGGAAAAAATTCGTGAATTCGCGGAACAATCAAAATCGACAATTATAAGCCAGATTCGCAAAGTTGGTACAAGTTGCGATTGGTCACGTTTAGCATACACTTTTGATCAGGGTCGCAACAATGCTGTTATAGAACTCTTTACTCGAATGTATAACGACGGCCTCATCTACCGCGGCTACCGTGTTGTTAACTGGACTGTAAGGGGCCGGTGCACCTGCTCTGATGATGAAATTATCTATGTAGATCGCAAAGCCAAGTTATATACTTTTAAGTACGGTAAAGATTTTCCAATAATTATCGCTACAACTCGTCCCGAAACAAAACTCGGAGATACGGCCGTTGCTGTACATCCAAACGACGATCGCTACAAGCAATACATCGGTCAAACCTTCTCGGTAGATGTTGGAGCCGCAAAACCTCTCGAAATAAAAGTCATAGCCGATGAGGAAGTTGATCCTAATTTCGGTACAGGCGCTCTCGGAGTCACGCCTGCACATAGTGCGGTCGACTTTGCAATGTACGAAAAGCAAAAAGCCAAAGGCGATCCGATTAACATAATTCCCGTTATCGGTGAAGATGGAAAGATGACTTCAGAGGCGGGGAGTGCCTATGAAGGTTTGTCTGTCGAAGAGGCTCGTGAAAAATTTGTGCAATATCTTAAAGACAATGGCTTGCTGATAAAGGAAGAAGAAATTGACCAATCTGTTGGCACCCATGAGCGCTATGAAGACGTCATAGAAGTTATTCCCAAAACCCAATGGTGGCTTGATGTTTCCAAAGAAATCCCAGGGAAGAGAAAAAGTCTTCGCGACTTAATGCGCGACGCTCTAACAACGGGACTAGATGGCGACGAAAGCAAAAAAGTCACGATCACTCCAGATCGCTTTACCAAATTATATCTCGACCGTGTCAATAATCTCCGCGATTGGTGCCTTTCACGGCAAATTTGGTGGGGTCACCGCATACCTGTTTGGTACAAAGGCGAAGAAATGCAGGTTTCTGCCGAATCTCCTGGTGAAGGATGGGAGCAAGATCCGGATACTTTGGACACCTGGTTTTCTTCCGGTTCTTGGACATTTTCGACTCTTGGTTGGCCTAATGAAACGAACGACCTCGATACTTTTTATCCAACGGCATGGATGCAAATGGGCTATGAAATTTTATATCTCTGGCTCATGCGCATGGTTTTAACAAGTACTTATCTTTTTAACGACATTCCTTTTAAGGACGCGTACATTCACGGTATTTTACGCGACAAGGACGGCAAAAAGTTTTCCAAATCATCCGGCAATGGCATTGATCCCATCGAAGTCATCAACGAATACGGTTCTGATGCTCTTCGCATCAGCTTGCTATTCGGTATTTCACCCGGCAACGACTCACGTTATTATACTGAAAAGATCGAAAGCGGCCGCAACTTCGCCAACAAACTCTGGAACATCTCCCGCTTCATACTAACGAACATCGAACCACGAACCACGAACAATGATTCTTCCGAAAGCGAAATACGAAATTCGAAATACGAAATTCGAACTCTAGCCGATGAGTGGATCATTAATCGCTTAAACGAGGTTGTCGTTTCAGTCACAAACAAGTTGGAAAGCTATCAATTCTCTCCGGCCGGTGAAGAGCTTCGCGATTTCACTTGGAACGATTTGGCTGATTGGTATCTGGAAATAGCCAAAGTCGAAGGCAACAAGTCTGATATTCTTATTCATATCTTACGCATCATCCTCAAGCTCTGGCATCCTTTTATGCCTTTTGTTACCGAGCACATCTGGAGCCGATTCAACGAAGATCAACTCATCGTCGCCGAGTGGCCATTGACATCGTCAAACGTCGAAAGTCAAACGTCGAATGAGTTTGAAATACTGAGGCAATTGGTTACAGACCTGCGTCGCTTGCGTTCTGAGCAAAATATTGAACCCGTCAAGAAAGTTGATTTTATTGTTGTCGCGGACCAAAATCAGCGTCAGCTCATAGAACAAAATCTCGAAGTCATCAAATCGCTCGCCCGAGCTGAATCAATCGAGCTCGCGGAATCAATCCCCGAAGGCTGGGCAACGGACGTCTCCGGTACGATGACCATTGGCTTAAATCTCGCCGGCGCCGTGGATCTTGAGGCTGAAAAGGCAAAATTGCAAAAAGAGATAGGGGAGCTTGAGCCTTACATAAAATCCACCGAAGCCAAACTCGCCAATACCGAATTCACCTCCAAAGCTCCGGAAAAGGTCGTTGCCGAAATGCGCGCCAAACTCAACGAAGCCAAACAAAAACAACAAGCCTTGGAACAAAGATTGCAGATGATGGGCTGATTATTTCAACTGTTTTGTCATTTCTACGCCCTAGGCACATACGCCTCAGGCGTAGACCCCGAGCGCAGTCGAGGGGGAGAAATCTCCGCTTGTAAAACTTAAGCTGGTAAACTTCTTTCGTCATTTCGAACGCACGTGAGAAATCTCCGCTTGTAAAACTTAAGCTGGTAATAACAGTAGAGATTTCTCACATCCGATTCGAAATGACAAACCATAGTTGGTTCGGCTAGTGGCTAGCAGCTAGTAGCTTATATAAGTGGAGATTTCTCACATCCGATTCGAAATGACAAACCATAGTTGGTTCGGCTAGTGGCTAGCAGCTAGTAGCTTATATAAGTGGAGATTTCTCACATCCGATTCGAAATGACAAGGTGGGGGTTTTATTCGAAATACGAAATTCGATTAGAATCACGATTTTTTGCATTTTATCGCCATTTTCGCTATTATTCCTCCATGACTAAAGTAAATACAGACAAAGCGAGTGTAACCAAAGCCTTAACCAGAGCTGTTGAAAATGCTTATCCGAATCAAAAAGCTTTTGCTTCGGCTTTAAGCTCGGGCAAACGCCTTACCGCATACCTCGGCATCGACCCCACCGGGCCTTCTTTGCATTTGGGGCACGCCATCGCCATGCGCAAACTTCGTGAATTGCAAAACATGGGCCATCGCATCATTTTGCTTATCGGCGATTTTACGGCCATGATCGGCGATCCAACCGATAAAGGCGCGGTGCGCAAAAAGCTTACTCGCGAACAAGTTTTGGAAAACTGTAAAAATTACCGCGAACAAGCCGGTAAAATTTTGGATATGGATGGTTCGGTCACAGGTAATCCCGTCGAAATCAAATACAACAACGAGTGGCTTGGCGCCATGTCTTTCGCTGATGTTTTGGAATTGTCATCCAACTTCACGGTTCAACAGATGCTCGAACGCGACATGTTCGCCCGTCGCATGAAAGAAACTCCACCCAAACCCATCTACATTCACGAATTCATGTATCCTTTGATGCAAGCTTATGATTCGGTGGCCATGGATGTTGATATCGAAATCGGCGGTAATGATCAAACCTTTAACATGCTCGCAGGCCGCAATCTCCTCAAATCTCTCAAAAACAAAGAGAAGTTTGTCTTAACCTGTAAACTGCTCACCGACCCGACCGGCAAAAAAATGGGCAAAAGCGAGGGTAACATGATCACTTTAAACGATTCTCCCGAAGACATGTTTGGCAAAGTCATGAGTTGGACTGATGGCATGATCGAACCCGGCTTTGAACTTTGCACCGATATCGACGACAAAGAAATCAAAGACATGGTTAAAAAGATGGCCTTGGGAGAAAATCCCATGGAATATAAACGCTTGCTGGCCCGTACCATCGTCGGAGCTTGGCACGATCAGGCCTCCGCCGTTAAAGCTGAAGAGTATTTTAACAATCTTTTCAAAAAACATTCCCCTCCCGATGAAATGCCCGAGTTTAAAGTCAAATCCACCAAAAAGAACATCATCGATCTTCTCGTTGATTCCGGCCTCGCCACCTCCAAAACCGACGCCCGCCGTCAAATCAGCCAAGGTGCGGTTCGTATCTCGGGTGATGTCATCAAAGATGAAACTACGGAAGTTTTCATCACCGCCAAAGGCACCATTCTGCAAAAAGGAAAAAGAAGTTTTGTAAAAATAATCAAATCTTAAGGTCAAAAAGTCATAACGTCATAACGTTGTAAAGTCGTAACATTAGTTTGACGTTTGATGTTTGACGTTTGACGTTATTATGTACACACTAGAAGCTTTACGCTCCAATATCGCTCGTATCATCAGCGAGATAACCGAAACAACCATCTCCATAGATGAAATCGCCTCGCCCCCCAAACCGGAGATGGGTGACTTTGCTTTTGGTTGTTTTAAGTTGGCTAAAGAGCGAGGCAAAAATCCAGCCGAGTTGGCCAAAGAGATTGCCGGTAAAATTAAATCCGGAGGTGATGTTATCGAATCAGTCTCAGCTTTGGGGCCGTATATTAATTTTACTTTAAATACTCCGCTTTTGGCTCATCGTGTATTGCACGAGGTTTTGGAAAGAGGGGATAAATACGGAGTTTCTGTCATTGGAGCCGGTAAAGAAATAATGCTGGAGTATGCCAACTTAAATTCACATAAAGAATTTCACGTCGGGCATTTGCGCAACATCCTTTACGGATTATCCATTGATCGTATCCTGGATTTCTCCGGTCATAAAAGTATCCCCGTGTCTTACATCAACGACATGGGCGTGAACGTATCCAAATGCATCTGGCTGTTGGTTCGCCAAACATCCGCAAAAATCGAGCAACAACCTCCCGAGGTTAAAAAAGGTGAAAAAGCCAAGCCTTTTGTAGCTATGCCCGAAAATATTTGGGCTTCTCATGTAATCGCCAATCTGACTTTGGAATGGGCTCGCCAAATTATCGAAAGCGTGGATCTATCCGATCGCACGGGTAAATACTTGGGCAATATTTATGCCGAATCAACCAAAGTTCTCGCGGAAAATGAAGATTTTAAACAAGAAGTATCTTACATTCAAGCCAAGTTGGAAGCCGGTGATCCGGCTTGGAAACTGTTGTGGCAAGAAACACGGCGCTGGAGTTTGCAAGAATTGTATCGTTATTTACAGGATTTTGGAGTTGTCTTAAAAAGGCAGTATCTGGAAAGTGAGTTTCTTGAGCAAAGCAAAGAAATCGTGGATCGTCTCATTAAAGATGGCCTGGCCATTGAATCCGAAGGCGCGATAATTATCGATTTGGATGCTTATCCGGATCCGGAAATTCAACAACAAAAACTTGGCGTCTTCATGCTCCGCAAATCCGATGGCAACATGCTTTATGCCACCAAGGATATTCCTTTGGCTGAAAAAAAACTCGAAGAATATCCCAAGATGCATGAAAGCTTGTTGGTTGTTGATGCGCGTCAGTCGCATTATTTCAAACAATTGTTTGCGGTCTTAAAGATAATGGGTTATAAAATTCCGCTCAAGCATCTGAGTTTCGAGTTTGTGACATTGCCCGAGGGTGCCATGAGCAGCCGTAAGGGTACGGTTATTACTCTGCAGGATTTTATCGCCCGCGCCATCGAATTGGCGAAAAATGAAATCATTTCCCGTCACAAAGATTGGAATCAAGGGAAAGTCGATCACACCGCTTGGTGCATAGCCATGGGTGGTATCGTTTTTACAATTCTCAAACAAGATCCCGAGAAAATCATTACTTTCGAGATGGAAAAAGCTCTGTCTTTCGAAGGTGATACCGGCCCTTATGTGCAGTATTCAATTACGCGTTTGAATTCGATTTTGGAAAAAGCAAAAATAACATCTTTATCCGATTTAAAAGGTGATGCGGAATTTTGCGTCGAAAGTGCCGAAAAGCGGTTAATTTTAGCTTTAGCCCGCTTGCCCGAAGCCGTCGAACGTTCAGCCGTCGAATACAAGCCCTCCATTTTGGCTCATTGGTGTTTGGATACGGCATCAGCGGTTAATGCTTTCTATCGTGATATGCCGGTTATGGATGCTCCTCCCGAAGTTCGCGCAGCCAGATTGCGTTTGGTTGCCGCCGCGAAATTATCTTTACAAAACGGCTTAAGACTTTTGGCCATACCCGTACCGGATGCCATGTAATATGTTTCAAAAATCGCCAAACAGCATTCTGATCACTTCGCTCATGGCGCATGAGCTTAAAGGGCCCATCGGAGCCATTCGCGCGGCGGCCTCATTATTGGCGGCCGGTTCCTATGGCAAGCTTCCTAAACAGGCGGAAGAAACAGCTCATCTGATACAAAACGCCGCGGATCGTCTCTTAAGTCAAACCGAGTCATATATGCAAATTATGCAACTGACTTGCGGAGAGTATCAAGTTAAACTAGAACCTTGCGATGCCAATGATTTAATCAACAAGCTCATCGCCGAATGGCGTCCGCAATTCAAAATAGCCAAGCTCAAACTTGTACACGAATCCGAAAAAATCCCATCGTTTATATTGCTGGATAAGGCTGTTCTTTCTCATGTTATCTACAATCTGTTGGGTAATGCCGTTAAGTACACTCGTACCGGATCAATCCATATAAAAACCGCATGGAAAAAAGATCTTCTCACAATCAAAATCACGGATACGGGAATAGGCATGTCACCTGTATGTAAAAAGAGTTTATTCACAAGCCCTGTACCGCGAGAAAAAAATCCCCATAACGACAATTGCGGACTGGGGTTGGGTTTGTATATATCCGCCGAACTCATCAAAGCATCCAAGGGCAAAATTAAAGGGTTGAGCCAAGGCCCAAACAAAGGGTCTACATTTATTGTTCAATTGCCGGCTATCAAAGTTGACGCGCTTCATACCGGCAGATAAGGTTGTTTTACTATGTCACTTTTTGGAGCTCCACAAACAGAGGAGGGGAACAATTCCCCGATCAGTACCCCGGTCGGTTCAATTCCGCCGGTTCATTCGCCATCTTCCAAAAATCCGCCGGCCACGGTTATTGCCGGAGGTGTTCGTTTGGAAGGTGAGTTTAAGAGTCAGGGCGATGTGCAAATAGAGGGAGAGGTTGTTGGTACACTCGAAACAAACGCCACTTTAAGTGTCGGCACCGATGCTAAGGTCAAAGCCGGAGTCAAAGCTGAGAATGCGGTTGTTGCCGGTCAAATAATCGGCAATGTTACGGTTGCGCGTCGCTTGGAATTAAAATCCACCGCCAAGATAGTTGGCGAAATAACCTGCGCCACAATCGTTGTCGAGGCCGGAGCCGCTGTCGAGGGCAATCTGAAGTGCGGTGCCGGCAAGGAGCAAAATTCTGCCAAGCAAGATGCTTCGCCGGCCAAAGCGGATAATTCCGCCAAGCCCGCATCGCCGGATGCCAAGGCATCTTAATTTGCCAAGGCTGATTGAGGGGCATTGCCTATGAATCCGGCGTATGCCTACATTTACGACGATTTTTTAACAGATCGTCGTTATCAAGACATAATAGCCGCTTTGGAAACGCGGCTGTCAAGCATGGGCTTATCCGGCCGAATCGGTCGCTTGGCCTTGTTTAGAAGCGCCAAGGAAATGGTGCAAAATTTTGTTGATGGAGGCGCGACCAACATCATCATCGTTGGCAATGATGATACTTTAAATAAAGTAATGTGGTTCTTGCCGGATCTGCCTGTGGTCGTCGGCTATATTCCCGTTGCCGAACCGGCCGACGTGGCAACGCTTCTCAATGTTCCCGTGGGTCTCGAGGCCTGCAGTACTATCGGAGCTCGCCTTATCGAGTCTCTGGATATGGGCAAACTGGGCGACCGCTATTTTTTAACCGAAGCTGTTTTTGAAAATACAACCGCCGCCTTGCAAATCGGCAATGACTATCGTTTATCGCTGATTCATGGCGGTACAATTAAAATCCGTAATTTGGGCGGAGTTGGCAAAAACAGCTATTCTCTGGCCAATGCCAGAGACGGTCTTTTGGATGTTATTATGCTGCCAAGCGAAAAAATCAAGGCGCAAAAAAGTTTATGGAACAGATTGGTTTCTCCAAAAATCTCACCCACAACACTTTCTTTAAGTCACGGTCAAATCATTTCCGAGCAACCGGTCGAGGTTCGTGCCGATCGTTTTGCTCTAAACGGCTTTAACTTTACCATCCAAGCCATCCCTCAAAAATTAAAAATCATCACCGGCCGCATGCGCCGCCTCGGCTAAGAACGGTTCGTCAAATTTAGGTAAAAGTTCATCAAGTATAAAGTTCGTCAAGAGGAGCTTAAGTTGCTCTTGATGAACTTTAGTCTTTAAACTTGATGAACTACAAAAAAACTCGCCTAAACGAGTTTTTTGCAGTGGTGGACGCTGAAGGATTCGAACCTTCGACCCTCTCGGTGTAAACGAGATACTCTAACCAGCTGAGCTAAGCGTCCTAAACGGATTAGGGACTGGCTTATTATACACATGCATAATGTATGATGCAGAATGCATAATATTAGGTGCTTGATTGATTATATGATTATTGTCGTCACTCAACTCGAGTCAAGTTAAAATGAATTACTCAATAGCTATGCATTGTGCATTATGCATCATTCATTATTGGGATGAGTTTAGCGGTTCAATAAGCAGTTAGGATATTATACCATTCCCGCGATCTTGCCAAGTTTGAGGTTATTTGGTACTGTTTTGCTCACAATCAACCATTCATGCACGGGTGGCGGAATGGTATACGCGCTAGCTTGAGGTGCTAGTGGGAGCAATCCCTTGGAGGTTCAAGTCCTCTTCCGTGCACCATCCTCCGCTAAAGCTGCGGATGGCATAGCCATTTGTAGATTTGTCGAAGAATGATATAAATCCCGCAAAACAGATTCGCGGGATTTTGTATATCAAAAAGTTCCGAAGAATCGGAACTTTGTTAGTAGGCGACTGCCAATCGGCGTTGAACCGCGGGTTTTTTGGCTTGGAAATGAGCGAATGTCGAGAGATATTCTTGCTCCATCAACTTCTTGAGAGCCTCCATTTCCGGGATCACATGAACCAGAGCGAAATCGTAAAGTATGGGGCGCGGCGGTTTGTACAGAGTAATATAGTCAAAAATCTCTCCGCTTTCAGTACGTCCATAGCCGGGCAAAATGCCCGAGAACAGATAGCCTTGGTTGCGGAAATGATTGATCATTACGCGAGCTTCCATCCAGTTGAGCGGAATATGGACAAAGCTCGATCCTTCCAGATTGCCGGCCGTCATGCCTTGGCGCGATTGAACTCCCGGAAAAACCGCTTGCATGGGCCGGGTATCCGAGTACATCTTGCACAGGTTCGGTAACGCTTCCAAGAAGGGGATATAGTCATCCGTAACGTAAACCGGTCTGGTACCGAATCCATCGGCTTGATAGTACTGCGCGGCCAGTGCCACGGATTCACCCTGTTCTCCCAAGATTCTTTGTTTGATGGCCGGATACTTGAAAGGCCTTAGCCCCAAATATTTGAATCCATGATGTATCAGATTCAATTGCGAAGCTTTATCCGGCCGGTTGCATACCGGTTCCGAGAAAATAATGCGGGGATTCTCTTTAAGCACCGAAAGCAAACGTATGTCGGTCAATTTTCTGGCCAAGCCATGCTCTCTGTATGCGCGGGCCACGATCAACCCGCCGAATTCAAAGATGTCTTTGTGGTTGCGGTATGGAGTCGCTCTCGCGAAACCGATGATCACGTCCTCATGCAAGGTCACCGTGGAAAAATGCGTCAAATCATCACGCGAGGAGTTGAGTGCATAAGGATAGTCTTTGCCGTATTCTTCAAAGTACAAAGCATTGATGGCCGCGAAATCCGCGGTTTGAAACTTCCTGAACTCGTAACTTTCGGAATCCATGTTCGGCTCCTGTTGTTGGTTTGCGCGATTGAGTCGCTTTAAGTTTTTAAGGTGCGGTTTGTCTTGTTATTCTGTTTTCATAAGTATCTCGTTTAAGTATTTCAAATATATTTTTGCGTATTGTTCCAAGTTTTCCTGAAGAACCCATTCTTCCGGTCCATGCAATCCCGCCGATTTCGGCCTGCTTATCAATACCGGTATTTGATATTTGCTAAAATATCTTCCGTCATTTCCGCCCGGCGTAGCCATAAATTTCGCATTTAAACCCGATTCCGATTTCAATATTTCCGCATATTTTTGCAGTAGAGGATTTTGCTCATCCGTAAAATTCAAATTGCCCGCAATCAGCACCTCCAAATTCGAGTCTTGCAGAATGTTGCGCAAGGAGCTCAAAATATTTTCAGCGGTTGTTTTTTCCGTATAGCGAATATCCAAAGTCGCCGCTGCCGTATCCGCAACTTGATTTGCGGCCTTTCCTCCGTTGATTGTTCCGATGTTGGCCGTCTCCGTCCATTGTTCGTGAGTGTCGGGATAAAGCTCTTTGATTTGTTGCAGCTTATCCATCAGTTCATGTATAGCGCTCTTGCCTTCCCATGGTCTCGACGCATGCGCCGCAAGGCCTTTGCTCGTGATTTTAAGATGCAAGAAACCTTTGTTTTTCACAATCACTTCATCCGGCGCATTTCCTCCGTCCGGGATGATCGCCAAGCCGGCTCGATATTCCAGGTTATTCAATAAATGCCCCACGCCATTTTCCCCTCCGCGTTCTTCGTCTGTCGTAATCATTAATCCGATATCCGGCTTATCGTCACATTGTGCAAAATGGCGCATGAGTTGCATTAAAACCGCTACTCCGCTTTTCATGTCGCAAGCACCTCTGCCGTATAATCTCCCATCTCTCACTGCGGGATTGAATTGACTGTCATCTCCGCCAACAACATCAACATGACCCGCCAAAAATACTTGTGGTTTATTCGTTTCTTTTGTCAGAACGACCAAGTTTCTGTTTCCGTTGGATTCAATTTCGCGCATTATCAATCCCGTATCCTGAAAATATTTTTTGATATATTCGATACAGGCTTCAAAAGCCGAATCATTTCCGGCTACGGTTTTAAACTTAATCAAATCCGCTGTTAATTGCGACAGGCTTTCTTTTGTAAATAAATTATCCATAGAGTCAAAAAAAACCGCCTTTTGGGGCGGCTTGGAATTTTTGTGAAGAGAAAAAATTAAACAGAGCCGCCTAAGGTGGTAAAAATAATAAAGCTGACAAACATCATATTGCGGTTCTGCATAATGACAAAGATTAGATTACAATTAGCGAATCGAAGTGTCAATATGCTATAATGTGAATAAATATGCCGCTAAAAATAATCGCCCTCGGCACGGGAGTCTGTGCCAATGGCTGTAATCAAGCTCCGCGCCGTTTTCCGCCCGGTTTTTTAATCGACTACAATAATCAACTTCTTTTATTGGATGCCGCCGAAGGTATTCGTTTTCGTATTCAGGACGAGGGTTATGACATCGGCAATGTCGCTCACATCGCCTTAACCCACGTTCACCCCGATCACGCCGCTTTGCCTCAGCTCTTGCAGGCCAAGCTATGCCGAGTTCTTTGGAAAGAGGCCGATCCTCTAATGCGTCAAGCGGTGGTCTACTTGCACGAGGCCTCCGCGGAAGGTTTTGAGGCTGTTTGGAAATGGCATCATCCCGAAGCCGGCGAAAAAATAAATCACATGCCCGATAAATTCCAATTTTCCATCGAACCAATGCGCACCGGTTGGCAAAAAGAGATTTTTCCGGGCCTTGTACTTAAGCCATTCGGAGTTTATCACGGCTTCGGTCAGCATCCTGCGCTTGGCTTTCGCATCGAAACTCCCGAAGCTGTCATCGTCTACACCGGTGATGCCGGCATCACCGATTCTTTGTTCACTCAAGCCGAGCGCGCCGATCTCCTGATTGCTGATTCCGCAATCCGCGTCGGCCAAGGCTATACGGCCGGCTACGGCCATATGTCTCCGGATCAATGCGGTTTGCTCGCGGCCCGCGCTCAAGTCAAAGAACTGTGGCTCACTCACTACGTTGGTATCGACGATCCTTCAGCCATGGAGTCAGAAGTCCGTAAACAAGGCTTCACTGGCACCATAAAAATCGCCACCGACGGCTTAGTCTGGGAGTCTAAATAATCGGACGTTACATGTTATCCCGCACCAATTAATAATATAGTGACGGGATCCCGCCCGGAGGCGGGACATGCTGCATGCTACATGCTATAATTTATTTATTATGTTTACAAGAATATTAATCGGCCTGCTTCTTGTGGCCGGGGGAGCGTTCATGGTCATCAAGACTCGTTATTTTCAGGATTTTTTCGGCGAGATGCCTTGGACCTATAAATATCTTGGTTCCGGAGGCACACGTTTGATGTATAAGTTTATCGGTCTTATCCTCTGCTTCGTCGGCTTTATGGTAATGACAAATCTCTGGAATGCTTTTTTAAATGCCACTTTGGGCGCTTGGCTGATCCGCTAGTTTTATGAAGGGATTCGTTTTGCATAGCGGTACCGAGCTCATCAATCCGTTCAAGCTTTTGGAGCGGGCCGGTATTCAGCATGGCTGGCATGTAGCCGATTTGGGTTGCGGGTCAACCGGTCATTTTGTAATTCCCGCTTCGCAACTGGTTGGCGCGGATGGCATGGTTTATGCCGTCGATATCCGCCGGGATGTCTTGGAACATTTGGATGGAATCATCAAACACGATCATTTGTTTAATATCACAACCGTGTGGTCCGATATTGATGTTTTTGGAGCCACGCGCATCAAAGACGGTTCTTTGGATCTTTGCCTCCTGATCAACAATCTGTACATTTCGCAAAACAAACCGGCCATGTTGCGTGAAATCGCCCGCCTGACAAAACCCGGAGGCCGCATCGTTATTGTCGAATGGCGCGCCGAGCCGACTCCCATTGGTCCGCCTTTGGATCACCGCATCACCATTGAGCAAAGCAAAAACATTTGCGAATCACCGTATATGGAGCTGCTCGATGAAATGGATGTCGGCCATTCTCATTACGGACTCCTCTGCGAACGCACCTCGGAGAGTCTTCGGGATTGACGTTTTTCTTGCATATTTATTACTATTGGAGCAAGATTCAAATCATATGAACAATTTACTGACTTTAAATCTCTGGTTTGGGCTTTATCCTCCGCCCATGCAAAAAAGCATTTTATATTTCTTTTTGGTTGTTTTTGCTTTGTTTCTATTGGCGGGCATTGCCGGTAAAGTCTATTCACTTAAATCAAAAATCGAAAAATTATACCGGCGCGCATTTTCCAAATCCGGCGACATGCTTATTACGATGGGTCTTTCGGGTTTGATTTTATGGATTTTTGCGTACGAACAAATTCCGGTTTTAAGTATGCGTTTCTTTTACGTGGTCTGGTTCGTTTGCCTTATGGCCTGGATGTATTTTTTATACAAATATATTTTTGTCGAAATTCCCAAACTCTTGCAGGCTAAAAAAGAACGCGAACAAGAAAACAAATGGTTGCCCAAACCCAAAAACAAATAGTCGCTTTTGGGCATTATGCTTCATAATCAAATTTTGGGAAAAACCGGCGAGCAAATCGCCGTTTTGTTTTTTACCGAAAAAGGATACGAGATAGTGCGCACCAATTGGCGCGGTAAATTCGGCGAAATAGATCTCATCATCCGCAAAGATGATGGGTGGCGTTTCATTGAAGTAAAAATGAGGTCAAATATAAAATACGGTTATCCCGAAGAGGCTGTTGATACTCGCAAGCGCGCGCATTTTTATTCGGCAATCAGCGAGTTTCTGCTTCAAAACAAACACATAAACGAAGACAACGTCTCCGCCGATATTCTCGCTATCATCCTAAACGATCGCGAATTCGACATCCGCTGGCTACAAGATAGCTTCTAGCCACTAGCTTCTAGCTGCTAGCCAAACAACGCATCCGTAGGGATAATCCTTGTGATTATCCGCACTTGCAGTAACTATTTGTTGTCACAGCACGGATAAACACAAGGTTTATCCCCATGTAAATGTTACCGCTGAACTCGTTAAAAACGTTATAAACGTTATTAACGTCTATACGGAAGCTGGTAGCTAGTAGCTAGTAGCTTACGTAAGTAGCATCGCATCTCCGAATGAGTAAAATCTATAGTCATTATTGATCGCTTCTTCGTACGCTTTGAGTACAAACTTGCGTCCTTCATCATCAACCCTCATCTTACTTTGCGCAAAAGCGGATACCAACATGATAAGCGTCGACTCCGGTAAATGAAAATTGGTTATCATAACATCCACAACCTTAAACTCATCCCCCGGCGTAATAAACAAATTCGTAAAACCAGAGAATGACTGTATACTCCCTTTAGCAAAGGGGGACATCCCGCCTTGGCGGGATTGGGGGATTTGCGCCGCAGCTTCGAGGCTGCGTACGCTTGTCGTACCCACAGCCACAACTCTCCCGCCATTTTTCTTTGTCTCATTAACCAAATCCGCTGTCTCTCGGCTAACTTCTATCCACTCCTCATGCATCTCATGATCTTCAACTTTCTCTGTCATTACCGGCCTAAAAGTCCCCAGTCCAACATGAAGTGTCACGTATGCAATATTCACACCCATATCACGAAGCTTTTGCAACAGTTCCGGAGTAAAATGAAATCCGGCTGTCGGTGCCGCAACCGAACCTGTTGTTTTTGCGTAAACTGTTTGATAGTCATCCGCATCGTTCGGGGCTAGTTTTACATACGGTGGAGTCGGCACTTGACCGAATTTTTCCGCAAAAGCAAAAACCGTATCATGCGAAATATTAAAACGGATAATTACAGTGCCATCGTCAAGCTTGGATTCAACTTTAGCATTCACGTCATTATTGAAAATGATCATGTCGCCGCACGCAATCTTTTTTCCGGGCTTTGCCAAAACAATCCAAGCATCTCCCTCCGGACGCAATAAAAATATCTCCAGTCGCTTATCCTCTTTATAGCCCGTCAATCTGGCGCGAAAAACTTTGCTGTTATTAACCACCAGCAAATCTCCCGAACGTAAATAATCGATAATTTCAAAAAAATGCCGATGATCTATACTTTTACGAGCACAATCCAAAACCATGAGTTTTGAATGGTCTCTGGGCTTGATCGGAGTCTGCGCTATGCTCTCTTCCGGCAAGTTATAATAAAAATCTTTGGTTAACATAGCCAAATACTAGTCTATAACCAAGATCTTGCCAAGTTTCGCGTGTTCTGGTATCGTACACGCGTTATGAAAGTAGATATCCATCCCAAGTATTTCACGGATGCCAAAATCAATTGCGCTTGCGGCAATGTAATCGAAGCCGGCTCAACAGTGCCCGAAATTCACGTTGAGCTTTGTTCCAATTGCCATCCTTTTTATACCGGTAAAAAGGTTCTTTTGGATACCGAGGGCCGCGTGGAAAAGTTCAAATCCAAACAGGCTGCCAAAAAAGAAGACGCGCAGAGCAAAAAACAGAAAGCCGAAAAACGTGCAGTTGCCCGCGCCAAGAAAAAGGAAGCCAAACAACCCGAGTTTTTAATCGAAGCTTAGTAATTATAAAATACCCCGTCTCTGCCGCGGAGCCTTTTACATCAAAATATTTGATGCCGGCTCAAAGCGAAAGACATAAGGGGTATTTTTGTTTTGTTTAAATATGAAATCTTTGATCGAAGAATTGGCGGATGCCCGCATTAAATTGCAGGATTTGGAATCAAAAATGTCTGATCCTGCGGTTTTAGCGAACCAAAAATTACTTCGCGACACTTCGCGCGCTTATAACTCGGCCAAAATTTTGGTCGAAAAAGGCGAGTCTTATGCTCGAGCGGCCGCCAATGTAAAAGAAGCGGAAGAATCTTTGGATCTGGGTGATGCCGAACTGCGCGATTTGGCTTTGGCGGAAATGCCTTTGCTGGAAGTTGAATTACAGCGTTCAAAACAAGAATTTGAGTCGGCTCTTATTCCGCCCGGCCCCTACGATCACAGTAATGCCATTATCGAAATCCGTGCCGGAGTCGGCGGTGAAGAAGCGGCTATTTTTGCGGCCGATCTTTTCAGGATGTATGCGCGTTATGCCGAAAACAAGGGCTGGAAAACCGGCTTGGTATCAAGCTCTCCCGCTGAACAAGGCGGTTATAAGGAAATAATATTTACCGTTAACGGACAAAACGCCTACGGAACATTGAAAACCGAAATGGGTGTTCATCGCGTACAACGTGTTCCGGCCACCGAAAAACAAGGTCGTGTTCATACTTCCACGGCATCGGTCGCCGTCTTGCCCGAGCTCGAAGAAGAGGAATATGTCATCGATTCCAAAGATTTGCGTATCGATACATTTTGCGCCGGCGGGAAAGGCGGGCAATCGGTCAACACGACTTATTCTGCGGTTCGCATCACGCACATCCCAACCAATACCGTGGTAAACTGCCAAGACGAACGTTCACAAACCCAAAACCGTGAGCGAGCCATGCAGATTTTGCGCGCCCGTCTTTGGGAAGAGGAAGAGCGCAAACGCAACGAGGCTCTCTCGCGTGAACGCCGCGAACAAATCGGCTCGAGTGACAGATCCGAAAAAATCCGTACCTACAATTACCCGCAAGATCGCATTACCGATCATCGCATTAAAAAAAGCTGGCATAACATCAATTTGATATTGGATGGCGATTTGGATGCTGTTATTTCGGCTGTTAAAAGCGGACAAATGGGCCAAGATGATGAAGATTAAAACTGATTTTTAGCTAAACATAAACATAATTCACTGAAATCGCTTGTTCAATCACGATTCGCCATTAGAGTCGAGGGTTGACAAAAAGCGATTTTTTTGCTTTACTGAGATATAATTCAAACAAATCAAGTCAAAAACAAAAGGCTCGATGGCCTAAAAAACAAAAAGGTGGTGGGAAATGTCGGCAAAAACAAACTTGTTCGTTCTTTCAATTTTTTGCTTGTGTGCGCAAGGGTGCTCTCTTGATACCGAGGGAGCATTTACCATGGCCGAAGACACGGACGCCGCAGATCAAGCGGTTCCCGACGCTCCCGTGGATGCAGGCTCTGATGAAGTCAATGCTCCGGATGCTACAGTGGATGTCGCGCCCGATTCGTCTCCGGATGCATTGCCGGAAGCTGACGTCGTTCCTGACGTCGTCGCGGATACCGCGGATGAATCCGATTCACCGGAAGACGTTATCGAAGACGTTTCTCCTGATGCAATCCAAGACGCTGCTCCGGACGCGGAAGACGCAGCCGATGTCATCGAAACCGATTCTCCGCTCGACTCCCCGGTTGATTCACCCGAGGCCGACGCTTTGGAACCGGTCGAATGCTTCGGTGTTCCCACCGAAGCCGGCAACGTCATGATCTGCGCCGAACTGCCCAACGGCACCGGCAAAAGCCTGATGATCAAGGCGGGGCTGGATTATCCCGACGGATCCGGTCTTACGGATGTTCCGTTTAAGTCAGTTTGCTGGACAGTTGTGGGAGTTGGCGACCTGGCCTGTTTCCCTTGTCCGGGAAACAGTGTCTGTTGGCCTGTTCCCGATGGCGGCCTGGATCATTCTCCGGCTCTAGCCGGAACCGTGGTCAAATTTCAGCCGGGTATCGCCGATTATCCGGGTGGGAGCATGAAAAACACGTTGTGCAACTTGGGTAAGTGCCATCAGGGCCGTTACACGCTGTATTCCGGTTATGCGCCCATCTGCAGCGTCGAAACCGACGGCACTATCACCGGCGGTACCTATGAGGGCACGGGAACCGACATCAAGATTGTCTGCCAACTATAAGCTGCAAGCTACTGGCTGCTAGCTGCTAGCCTGACCAACACCCATTTGTCATTTCGAATCGGATGTGAGAAATCTCCATCCAAGCAAGTTTGATGGCTGACGGGCATCATTCACCATCTCTCAGATCTGCTTCAAGCTTCTTGAAGCAGATTTTTTGTTTATATTCAGCAAAATATGTCTACATAAACACGTAGGGATAAACCTCGTGTTTATCCGTGCCGAGGTGACAGTTATTACAGCACGGATAAACACAAGGTTTATCCCTACGAAATCTGTTTAGCTTGTGGCTGGTAGTGCTCCAGTCAACTTTTCAATGCACCACCCAGCCCCCAATAAGTTCTCTGTAGAG
>JAEAMF010000372.1_pt1 | contig 60999 bp, 50 predicted proteins | sample 8958721 | NCBI WGS metagenome assembly JAEAMF01 (sample SAMN16933255, study PRJNA681124) | bioreactor sludge metagenome | isolation source: anaerobic bioreactor treating anionic surfactant - SDBS | place: India: Bengaluru | collected 2019-02-28
CGGCCTGTCACGCCGGGGGTCGCGGGTTCGAGTCCCGTCCGCTGCGCCATCTTCGTTTCAAGGTCCCTAGAACGCCTTGAAACAAACACGAGAGAAGCGATGATCCAGTCGCTTTTTTTGTGCCTGCCTCGCGGCCCTCGTGCCCCAAGGTCAGACCCAGTTTCAATCGGGCGCAAGCCTGAATGATACGCAGCGGTAGTTCAGTCGGTTAGAATACCGGCCTGTCACGCCGGGGGTCGCGGGTTCGAGTCCCGTCCGCTGCGCCATCTTCGCCCCAAGGCCCCATGAACGCCTTGAGGCAACGTCAAAGCGACCTTCGGGTCGCTTTTTTCGTTCTGGTACCTGGCTGTTATTGGCCTGGGCCCACATTTACACCAACCTTACAGGTTCTTCACCGACCAGTGGTTGGTGTGCTTGCCTGCTGTGTTGCACAATAGGCACCCTCTCGACATACCCGGAATACGCAATGACCAGATCTTCCGTCTTTGGTGCGCTCGGGCTGGCCCTGGTGCTGGCGGGCGTGAGCGGTTGTTCCTCGAAAAAAGCGGCTGTCTACGAGCACGAGAACTTCGCTGACTCGGGTACGTTCTCGCGCAGTTTCCCGGTAAGCGATGCCGGCTCTTGCGAGGCGGCGCGGCGCGCCTTGCTCAGCCAGGGCTACATCATCACCAGCAGCGGTGCCAACCAGGTAGTGGGCAACAAGAGCTTCCAGCAGAACAGCGAAAACCACCTGCAGATCAGCTTCAACGTTACCTGCGCGCCAGACGCGAGTGACGACCAGCACTCGACCATGTTCGCCAACGCCCTGCAGGACCGCTACGCGCTGAAAAAGTCCAACACCTCGGCCAGCCTGGGCGTGGGCGTGCTGGGGTCGGTGTCGATGCCGATTGGCTCCAGCGACGACTCGATGGTCAAGGTCGCGAGCGAGACGGTAACGGCGGCGCAATTCTACGATCGCTATTTTGCCTTGGTGGAAAGTTACCTGCCCAAGCCGAAGAAGGTCAGCAAAGCCAAGGTCGAAGCGCCAAAAGTGGAAAAGCCGGCGGTTACCCTGGGGCTGCCGGAGCAAGCGGCGGCGAACCCGCTGGCACCGACCCCGGCGGCAGCAGCGCCGGCACCCGCTGCTGAAACTACGCCCGCCGCGCAGGCCGCGCCTGTCACCGAAACGCAGCCCGCGCCAGCAGCGGCTGCCCCAGCCACGGAGGCGCCAGTGGCACCCGTGGTGGATGACAGCCAAGGTTCGCAGCCGCTGGCACCGCCGCCCGAAGCAGCGCCGATTCAGGTGCAGCAGGAAGCGCAGCCGGCCGAGGCAGCCACGGCCACGCCTTGATGCTTTAGCAGTGCTGGCCGCTGGCGGGCCCTGTCATACCCACAGGGCCAGCAGCGCGGCGGCCAACGCAGGTGGCATCACCAGCGCACCCAGGCACAGAAAACGCCATGCGCTGACATGTTCCCCCTCCCTGCGGATCGCCACCAGCCACAACAGGGTGGCCAGGGAGCCGGTAATCGACAGGTTCGGCCCCAGGTCGACGCCGATCAGCAAGGCTGCAGTGGTTTGCTGGGGCAGCGCCACCAGCGAGCCCATGGACCCGGCGATCAACCCGGTGGGCAGGTTGTTCATCAGGTTGCTGGCGATCGCTACACCCACGCCGCCGACCCAGCTGGCGGTAACCGGTGTTTGTGCGGACAGGCTGGCCAGTGCCTGGGCGAGGCGTTCGATCAGCCCGGTCTGTGCAACGGCTTCGACCAGTATGAACAGGCCTGCCACCAAGGGCAACACGCCCCAGGCCACGTGGCGCAGCACCGGCAGTGGGCTGCGTCGCTGCCACAGGTGGATCAGTGCCGTGGTCGCCACCCCGGCACAGAATGTTGGCAGCCCCAGCGCCCGGTCCAGTGCCGAGGCGCCCAGCAGCAACGCGCCGGTGACCACGATGCCCATTGCACACAGGCGGGCGCCAGTCGTCAGGGGCGCGCCGCTCACGCTCAGCGCCAGCGGTTGGCGGATCTGCCGGCGCTGAGTCACCCGCAGCACCCCATAGGTCAGGCAGATTGCGGCCAGGGAAGGCAGGCTGAACTGGCGTAGCCAGTCCAGCAGTGGCGGCATATGGCTGCCGAATACCACCAGGTTGGCAGGGTTGGAGATAGGCAGTACGAAACTCGCGGCGTTGGCGATGAAGGCGCAGATGAACAGGTAGGGCAGTGGGTCGGCCTTGGCGGCCTTGCACGCGGCATAGACTGCCGGGGTAAGGACCACGGCCGTGGCGTCGTTGGACAGGAACACCGTAACCAGCGTGCCCACCAGGAATACCAGGTCGAACAGCCGTTGCCCGGAACCCCGCGCATGCTGCACGGCATACCGTGCCAGCCAGTCGAACAGGCCTTCCTGGCGAGCGAGTTCGGCCAGTACCATCATGCCGATCAGAAACAGGTAGACGTCACCGCCTTCGGCCACCGCGGCCAGGGCCCGCCGAGGCGTCATCAGGCCAAGGCCGACCAGCAGCACCGCCCCGCCCATGGCCCAGACGTACTCCGGAACGCGCCATGGGCGCAAAATGACGCCGCAGGTCGCCAGTGCGGCGACCGCCCAGATGATCAATGCACTTTCACTGACCTGCATAAGGCGCTCAGTTTCCGACAGGGGTGGGCAGTGGCGCTGGCAGGCTGCGCGGGTGCGTTTCTGGCAGCGCCAGCACTACCAGGATGAAGGCGACCCCGGCGATACCGGCCAGGGTCAGGAACGCCGCATCGTAGCCCGCAGCCTGCACTACCAGCCCGGCGATGCCAGGGCTGAGCGCGGCGCCCAGCCCGAACACCGCGGTCAGCGCGCCAAGGCTCACATTGAATCGGCCGGTGCCTTCGGTCAGGTCCTTGACCACAATCGGGAACAGCGCACCGAAGATCCCGGCGCCGATGCCATCGAGCAGTTGCACGCCCACCAGCCAGAACGGGTTGTCAGACACCACGTAGAGCGCCCCGCGAAGCGGCAGTATCAGGAAACCGATCAGCAGGAACGGCTTGCGGCCCCAGTGTTCGGCCTTGGCGCCTACCAGCAGCGCCATGGGCACCATCACCAGTTGCGCGGCAACGATGCAGGCGGAGGTCAGCGGGGTGGCCAGCTGCAGGTCGACCTGCGAGAGCTTCTGGCTGACCAGTGGCAGCATGGCCGCGTTGGCCAGGTGAAACAGCGCGCAACACGCGGCGAATACCAGCAGGGTCCGGTTGTGCAGCAGTACCCGCAGCCCTGCAGGGGCGTCATCACCGCCAGGGCTATGCGCCAGGCCGCGAGCCAGTTGGTGATCGATGGCCGTGGCAGGCACGCAGCTCACCGCCACCACACTGGCCACGGTCAAGACGGCCATCAGGTAGAACACCACCACCGGGCCGAACAGGTAGGCCAGGCCGCCGGCCAGCAGCGCCGAACAGGCGTTGCCGGCATGGTTGAAGGTTTCGTTGCGGCCTACCCGGCGGGTAAAGGCCTTGGGGCCGCTGATGCCCAAGGATATGGCGGCAATCGCTGGCGCAAAGATCGAGCCCGCCAGGGCACTGATGGTCTGGGTCAGGGCTACCCCGCCGAACGAGGAAATCCACGGCAACAGCAGGCAGCTGCCAGTCACCAGCAGCGCAGCGATCACCACCACGGCACGCTTGGCTTTGGTACGGTCGATTAATGCCCCTGCCGGGGTTTGCGCCAACAGTGCAGCAATGCCTGCCAGGCTCATCACCAGGCCGATGCTTGCCGGTTGCCATTGATGCACCGCCAGCAGGTAGATGGCCAGGTATGGCCCAAGCCCGTCGCGCACATCTGCCAAAAAGAAGTTCAGCCAGTCGAGGGCGCCGTCGGGGGAAGCGGGAGAGCGTGGTTTGGCCAAGATGCAATCTCGAAAGGGATCATGGGGGGAGCGCACCTGCGGTGTGCGCCGGCCGCAACGGACAGGCACACAGCTTCGCCCGGGCCATGCTCGGTGGTCGTTATTCAATTGACAACTGGGTGGTGAAAAGCGCTTCGAAAACCGTACGTGAAACATTCTTAATGGCTGCTTCACGCCGCAGGCGCTTCCCGCTTCGCTAGCATGCCGTGCTTTTACTGCGGAGAAAACTCCAGTGTTTCGAATGTTGTCCTGTGCTGCTGTATTGGCATCTTCACTGACCTGCTCGCTCGCCCAGGCTGCGCCTGCCGAACCGGCGACCCTTACGGTCCTGAGCTCCGGTGGCATCATGGGCGCAATCCGGGAAGTGGCGCCTGCCTACGAGAAGAAATTCGGGGTCAAGCTGCAGGTGCTGGCCGCGCCTTCCATGGGCGAAACGCCACAGGCCATTCCCAACAGGCTTGCCCGTGCCGAGCCGGCGGACGTTGTGCTGATGGTGGGTGCTGCCTTGGACAAGCTGGTGGCGGGTGGCCAGGCTGACAAGAGCAGCCGGGTCGACCTGGGCCAATCGTTCATCGCCATGGCCGTGCGCCAAGGCCAGCCCAAGCCGGATATCAGCACCTTGCAGGGCTTGCGCGCCGTACTGCTCAACAGCAAATCCGTGGCGTACTCCGACAGCGCCAGCGGCGTCTACCTGTCCAAGACCCTGTTCCCCGGCATGCACCTGGGTGCTGGCTTCGCGGCCAAGGCCCACATGATTCCTGCCGAGCCGGTAGGCGCTGTGATCGCTCGCGGCCAGGCTGAAATCGGCTTCCAGCAGTTGAGCGAGCTCAAACCCGTCAAGGGCATCGATATCGTTGGCCTGATCCCGGCCGAAGCCCAGAAAATGACCCTGTATTCGGGCGCGGTGGTCAGCAACAGCCAGCACCATGCCGCCGCGCAGGCGCTGCTTGACTACCTGGCATCGCCACAAGCCGACGCAGCGATCGAGGACAGCGGCCTGAAGCCACTGCCCCATTCGCGCGGTTAGCGGCAGGGGGCGGCGCCATCGGGCCTGCTACAGGCTAAGATGCGCAAGGATAGCCCCCTATCGTTGAAAGAGAGCTGTATGGAGTTACGTCAACTTCGCTATTTCCTGAGTGTCCTGGAGCACGGCAGCCTTGGCAGGGCTGCGGTCGAGCTTGGCGTCGGTGCTTCGGCACTGAGCCAGCAATTGTCAAAGCTGGAAAGCGAGGTCTGTACCCGGTTGCTGACGCGCTCGAGCACCGGCGTGTCGCCGACTGCTGCGGGCCTGGCCTTCGAGTACCACGCGCGCCTGGCCCTGCGCCAGGCAGAGCACGCTGTGTTGGCCGCGCAAAGCGGCCGCATGAGCGGCTATGTCAGCGTGGGCCTGGCGCCGACTACAGCGTCGGTGCTGGGCCTGGCGCTGATCGACAAGATGCGTGAACGCTACCCCGACATCCGCCTGCACCTGGTGGAGATGCTCTCGGGCTACCTGGTGAACCAGCTCAACGCCAGGCACCTTGACCTTGCGGTGTTGTTCCAGGCAGAAGCGGGGCCGCGGCTGGATGTGCGGCCGCTGCTGACCGAGCGGCTGTTTGCACTCATCCCCGCCGCGCTGGTGCGCCCCGAATGGGGTGAATCGCTGACGTTGCAGCAGATCGCCACGCTGCCCTTGGTGATGCCCAGCACACAGCACGGCTTGCGCGCGACCCTGCGCGAGATCTTCGAGCGTGCCGGGCTGGAGGCCAACATTGTCATGGAAGTCGATGGCCTGTCGCTGCTGATGGATTGCGTTTGTGCGGGCCATGCCGCCACCCTGCAGCCGGGCGCCACGGTGGCCCGGGCGCACCAGGCGGGGTTGCGGGTCTATGCCATTGATGATGCCCAGGCGCAGCGCCGCAATGTGATGGTCAGCCTGGCCGACGACGAGCTGTCACCGGCTGCACTGGCGACCCGGATCGTGCTGCAGGAAGTGGCGCGGGCGCTGGTGGAGCAGGGGCGGTGGCCTGGCGCCCGGCTGCTCTGACGGTGGCCCGCTGCTTGCCCACCCTTTAGAAAAACTGAAGGCCCCCCCGGTGTCATCGCGTTTCGCCCCGCCCAGGCACTGATTAAAGTCCCTGGCCACGAGGAGCAGCCGACCATTCGGCGCTTCGTGACCTGGAGGCGAAATGATCGATGTGCTAGTCATCGGAGGGGGTAATGCCGCCCTCTGTGCCGCGCTGATGGCGCGCGAGGCCGGAGCCAGCGTGCTGCTGCTCGAGGCCGCACCCCGCGCCTGGCGTGGTGGCAATTCCCAACACACGCGCAACCTGCGCTGCATGCATGACGCCCCGCAGGGTGTGCTAGTCGAAGCATACCCCGAAGAGGAGTTCTGGCAGGACCTGCTCAAGGTCACCGGGGGCCAGACCGACGAAAAGCTCGCGCGCCTGGTGATCCGTGCCTCTGCCAGTTGCCGGGGCTGGATGCACCGGCATGGCGTGCATTTTCAGCCTTCCTTGTCCGGTGCGCTGCACACTGCCCGCACCAACGCGTTTTTCATGGGGGGTGGCAAGGCGCTGGTCAATGCCTATTTCCGCAGTGCCGAAAAGCTGGGCGTGCAGATACGCTACGACACGCCTGTGGCCGACATCGAGCTGGACAACGGCCGCTTCGTTGCGGCCCATGTGCCGGCGCGCGAGGTTCAGGGGCGCACCCTGCCGGGCGAACGTATCGAGGCGCGCAGTTGTGTGCTGGCGGCCGGTGGCTTCGAGTCCAACCGCCAGTGGTTGCGCGATGCCTGGGGGCAGAACGAGCGGGGCGAATGGCCTGCGGACAACTTCCTGATTCGTGGTACGCGGTTCAACGAAGGGGTGCTGTTGCGCCGCATGATCGAACAGGGTGCCGACACCATCGGCGACCCCACGCAAGCGCACATGGTGGCGATCGACGCCCGGGCGCCGCTTTACGACGGCGGCATCTGCACGCGTATCGACTGTGTGTCGCTGGGGGTGGTGGTCAACCGCGACGGCCAGCGCTTTTACGATGAAGGCGAGGATTTCTGGCCCAAGCGCTATGCCATCTGGGGCCGGCTGGTGGCTCAGCAGCCAGGGCAGGTGGGTTTCTCGATCATTGACCAGAAAGCCCTAGGTCGTTTCATGCCGCCAGTGTTCCCGGGCGCCCGCGCCGACACCCTGGAGGAGCTGGCGGCGTTGCTCGGTTTGCCCGTGCCGGCCTTCGTCGAGACGGTGCAGGCCTACAACCGCGCCTGCCGGGTCGGCAGCTTCGATCACACCCGCCTGGACGACTGCCACACCCAAGGCCTGCAACCGGTGAAAAGCCACTGGGCTCGGCCGCTCGACACGCCGCCTTACTACGGCTACCCGCTGCGCCCCGGCGTGACCTTCACCTACCTGGGGCTGCGCACCGATGAAACGGCGGCCGTGCATTTTGCCGGTCGGCCCAGCCCCAACCTGTTCGTCGCCGGCGAAATGATGGCGGGGAATGTGCTGGGCAAGGGCTACACGGCAGGTGTCGGCATGTCCATCGGCACTGCCTTCGGCCGCATCGCCGGCACCAGCGCCGCTGCCGCAACCGGCCACGACCATCCAGAACACGAGAACGACCATGACCGCGCAACTGCCTGAAGCACACCAGCCCGTCGCCCAACCCGCAGCACTTGAACTGATACCTGCGCTGAACCTGGAAGAGCAGGAAGTCGACCGGCAAATGCGTATCTGCAATGCCTGCCGCTACTGCGAGGGCTTTTGTGCCGTATTCCCGGCAATGACCCGTCGGCTTGAGTTCGGCAAGGCCGACATCCACTACCTGGCCAACCTGTGCCACAACTGTGGGGCCTGCCTGCATGCCTGCCAGTACGCCGACCCCCACGAATTTGCCGTGAACGTGCCCCAGGCCATGGCCAAGGTGCGTGGCCAGACCTACGTCGAGTACGCCTGGCCGGCCCGCTTCGGCCGGCTGTATCAGCACAACGGCAGCTACGTCGCCGTTGCCCTGTCGCTGGCCCTATCGCTGTTCCTGCTGCTGACCTTGTGGCTCAACGGCACGTTGTTGCCGGGGCGGCTGGCCGGAAACTTCTACGCGGTATTCCCGCACAACACCCTGGCATTGATGTTCGGTGGGGTATTCGCTGCGGCGGGCCTGGCGCTTGGGGTTGCGGTACGTCGCTTCTGGCGCGCTGTGTCGCCTGCAAACGCCCAGGCGCAACCCGCCCAAGGCGCCGTGCTGGAGGCAACCAGCGCGGTGTTGACCTTGAAGTACCTGGACGGTGGCCACGGCCAGGGCTGCAACAATGCCGATGACCGCTACACGCTGTGGCGCCGGCGCTTCCATCACATGACCTTCTACGGCTTCATGCTGTGCTTTGCCGCCACGGTGGTCGCTACCGGCTACCACTACCTGCTGGGCCAGCAGGCGCCATACCCGCTGCTCAGCGCGCCGGTGCTGCTGGGTACCCTGGGGGGTATCGGCCTGATCGTCGGCCCGCTCGGGTTGCTGGCGCTGAACCTGCGCCGGGCCCCGGAGCAGGGCGACGTCGCCCAGCGCCCCATGGACCGTGCCTTCATCCTGCTCCTGCTGCTGGTCAGCGCCAGTGGCCTTGCCTTGCTGGGCCTGCGTGATACTGCAGCGATGGCGATCGTGCTGGCGCTGCACCTGGGTACGGTCATGGCGCTGTTCATCACGTTGCCCTATGGCAAGTTCGCCCATGGGCTGTTCCGCTCGGCGGCCCTGCTCAAGTTCGCCATCGAGAAGCGCCGCCCCAACACCCTCGGCCTGGGCGGGGAATGACGATGAGTGCTGCCGCCCTGCACCCCTCGCTGCACCCAGGCCAACGCCAGGCTGACCGGTCAGCGGTTGGGCCACTTCTCCAGCAGGATCGAGACGAATTTTTCCGCCGCCGGCGACAGCGAGGCGCCACGCCGGTAGACCAGGCCCAGGGTGCGAGTGACCTCGGGTTCGGTCAGCGGCACGCTGACCAGCGTCGGGTGGTCGGCGTTGGGCATGGCCAGGCTGGGCATGGCCGACACGCCCAGCCCGGCTTCGACCATGCCCAGCGAGGTGGACAGGTGCTGCACTTCATAAAACCAATTGGGCCGCAGGTTGAGCCCGGACAGGGCGTGGTCCAGCAGCATTCGGTTGCCGCTCAGCCGGCCCACGCCAATCAGGCGGTAGTCGGCCAGTTCCGTCCAGGTCACGCATTCCCGGTTTGCCAGCTTGTGGTCGCGACGGCAAGCCAGCACGAAATGCTCCTGTACCAAAGAGACGAACTCGATGTCCGGGTGCTGGCCGCTCATCATGTTGATGCCGAAGTCGGCTTCACCGCGCAGCACGGCTTCAAGCCCGTCGTTGGCACTGAGGTCAAGCAGGCGGATACGGATCTTCGGGTATTGCTCGTTGTAGTCGCGAATCACCGACGGCAGGAAATAGAACGCGGCGGTGGGGATGCAGGCCAGGGTCACCTGGCCGGTCTGGCGCTCGGCCAGCTCGCGAATGCTCAGGATCGAGTCTTCGAAGTCATCCAGCAGGCGCCTGGCCTTGGGCAGGAAGTCGCGCCCGACACTGGTCAGGCTGACGCGACGGGTGGTGCGCTCAAGCAGGGACGTGCCCAACCCTTCTTCCAGCTTCTTGATCCGCCGGCTGAGCGCCGGCTGGGACAAATGCAGCGCTTCCGCAGCCTCGTGGAAACTGCCGAGTTCGGCGATTTTCACGAAAGATCGGATGTCTTGGAGTTCATATTCCATCTCGAATCGCTCTCTGGCCCCGGTGTTTAATTGATGCCTGGATCGGAATAATAGCTACGATATTTGCATTGGATTGATTTATCCATCCCTGTCAATCTTGTGTCCACAACATCAATGATGTCCATTGATCAACAAGAGTGCGAAATCATGCAACGAATTCCTTGCGTACTCATGCGCGGTGGCACCTCCAAGGGGCCGTTTTTCCACGCCTGGGACCTGCCTGCCAACGTGGTCGAGCGCGACGAATTACTGATCAACCTGATGGGCTCCGGGCATGAACTGGAGATCGACGGGATCGGTGGCGGTAGCCCGCAGACCAGCAAGGTGGCGATTGTAAGCCCTTCGCTGCATGCCGACGCTGACGTAGATTACCTGTTCGTGCAGGTCATGGTCGCGCAGCGCAGGGTCGACACCGCCCCTAACTGCGGCAACATGCTGTGCGCCGTTGGCCCGTTCGCCATCGAGCAAGGGTTGGTCAAGGGCCAGGAAGGCAAGACCCTGGTGCGCATCCGCAACCTCAACACCGGAACGTTCGTCAACTCGCTGGTGGAAACCCCCGGCGGGATCGTGCGTTACGAAGGCCGCACGGCGATCGATGGCGTTCCGGGCACTGCCGCCCCGGTGCAGCTGACGTTCCTCGATGCGGTTGGCAGCAAGACCGGCAAGCTGTTCCCGACCGGCCAGGCCACCGACGTGATCGACGGCGTACCGGTCACCTGCATCGACATGGCCATGCCGATGATGGTGGTCGAGGCCAGCCAGCTCGGTGTCACCGGTTCGGAAACGCCTGCCGAACTCGATGCCAACGAAGACCTGCTCAAGCGCCTGGAAGCGCTGCGCCTGAAGGCCGGCAAGGCCATGGGCCTGGGCGATGTCAGCGGGATGGTCATCCCCAAGCCGGTATTGGTTTCCAAGCCGCGCTATGACGGCACCCTGCAGGTTCGCTACTTCATGCCGCACAGCTGCCACCGCGCGCTGGCCATTACAGGTTCGATCGGGTTGGCCACTGCCTGTGTCAGCCCTGGCACCGTGATCGGTGAACTGCTGGGCGAGGGCGCCGAGCAATTGACCGAAGTGCGCCTGGAACACCCAAGCGGTGGCATCGATGTGGCATTGTCGCGCACCGGCGCCGATGGCAAGACCATCCAGGCCTCGGTGGTGCGAACTGCCCGACGGTTGTTCTCAGGTTTCGTTTACGCCCCTACATTCCGCAGATTGGCCGGGTAGCTCTGGCAGCCGTTCAGCTCCAAACAATTGCAACAAGCGCATCCGCACAATTTCAACAATGGGTGATGCCTCATGAGACTCGCCAAATCGCTGTACTTTCAGATCCTCTGCGCCGTCCTGCTGGGCGTAGTGGTCGGCCACTTCTGGGCGCAACAGGCTGTTGCGCTCAAGCCGCTGGGTGATGCTTTCATCAAGCTGATCAAGATGATGATTGCCCCGGTGGTGTTCTGCACCATCGTCACCGGCATCGCCGGCATGACCGACAAGCGCTCCTTGGGGCGCTTGATGAGCAAGACATTGCTGTTGTTCCTGGGCCTGACCGTGGTCAGCCTGATGATCGGCCTGGCGGCGGTGTACCTGTTCCGCCCGGGCGTCGGCATGAACATCGACCCTGCGACCCTCAGCACTGCCGGGCTGAGCCAGTACGCTGCGTCGGCGGCCAAGCTCAGCGTGGTCGACTTCTTCATGCACATCATCCCGGACACCTTCATCGGTGCGTTCAACAAGGGTGAGGTGCTGCCGGTGCTGTTCATCGCCGTGCTCAGCGGTTTTGCCCTGTCGTCCATGGGCGAGAAGGGCAAGCCGGTACTGAATGTGCTGGAATCGGCCTCGACCATGGTGTTCCGCATCTTCGGCTACCTGATGCGCTTCGCCCCCATCGGCGCCTTCGGTGCACTGGCGTTCACGGTCGGCCAGTACGGCGTGACCTCGCTGGGTGCCTTGGCCAAGCTGGTCGGTACGCTGTATATCGCCTGTGCGTTCTTCGTGCTGGTGGTGCTCGGCGGCATCTGCCGTGCCTATGGCTTCAGCCTGTGGAAGCTGCTGCGCTACTTCCGCGAGGAGTTCCTGGTGGTGCTCGGCACGTCCTCCACCGAGCCGGTGCTGCCGCGCATGCTGGAGAAGCTGGAGAAACTGGGCTGCAAGAAGGGCGTGGTCGGGCTGGTGCTGCCTACCGGCTATTCCTTCAACCTCGACGGCACGGCCATCTACCTGTCGCTGGCCGCGGTGTTCATCGCCCAGGCCTGCAACATCGACCTGACCCTTGGCCAGACGGTGACCATGCTGGCGATCATGCTGCTGTCGTCCAAAGGGGCAGCAGGCGTGACCGGCAGTGGTTTCGTGGCCCTGGCCTCGACCCTCACCGTGATCCACGACATCCCGCTCGCCGGGCTTGCCTTGCTGATCGGTATCGACCGCTTCATGTCCGAAGCGCGCGCCCTGACCAGCCTGGCCAGCAACGCCGTCGCGACCGTGGTCATCTCCCTGTCGGAGAATGCCTGTGACCGAAAAACGCTGCTGCGCCGCCTGAACGGGATCCCGGCCGCTGCAGACGAGACCGACACGGCGCAGGCCGACTGGGCTGCAGAGCCTCGGCACCACGGCTGAATACCTTTTCCATCTGTCCTCGCTGACTTGAAATCCCACCCAGCACCCTGACGGTGCGGGTGGGGTAGGGGGCCGTCTGCCCTGCTGGCGGCCGCAACACAATAAAAACAAGAGAAAAAACCATGCTCGCACTCCTGGGCCTGATCATGGTGGTGACCTTCACCTACCTGATCATGAGTAAACGCCTGTCACCCATCGTGGCGCTCACCGTCGTACCGATTGTCTTCGCAGTGATCGGTGGCTTTGCCCCCGAACTGGGCAAGATGATGCTCGATGGCTTGAAAATGGTGGCACCGTCAGCCGCACTGCTGTTGTTCGCCATCCTGTTCTTCGGCCTGATGATCGATGCCGGCCTGTTCGACCCGCTGATCCGCAAGATCCTCAAGCGCGTCAATGGCGACCCGGTCAAGATCGCCATCGGCACCGCGCTGTTGTCGCTGGTGGTAGCGCTGGACGGTGACGGCACCACCACGTACATGATCACGTGCGCTGCCATGCTGCCGTTGTACCGTCGCATCGGCATGAACCCGATGATCCTGGCCACGGTATCGATGCTGTCGCTGAGTATCATGAGTGGCATGAGCCCCTGGGGCGGGCCGGCGACCCGAGCCATTGCCGCGTTGGGCCTGGACGCCACCGAATACTTCATCCCGATGTTGCCGACCGTGATCGGTGGCGCTGCCTGGGTGGTGTTCACCGCCTTCCTGCTGGGCCGTGCCGAGCGTCGCCGCATCGGGAACACCGCCCTGGAGTCGGGTGGTGGCAATTGCTACATCAAGGAAATCCTCGGCGACGCTCCCCACAAGCGTCCACGTCTGGCCTATGTGAACCTGGCCCTGGTGATCGCCGTGATGACCGCGTTGGTCTTCGGGGTAATGCACGCAGCGATCCTCTTCATGATCGGCTTCGTCGCCGCGCTGATGATCAACTACCCACAACTGGACCTGCAGAAAGAACGCATCCTCGCCCATTCGGGCAATGCCATGACCGTGGTGTTGCTGGTATTTGCCGCAGGTATCTTCGCTGGGATCTTCTCGGGCACCAAGATGGTCGACGCCCTGGCGCAGACCCTGGTCGACTGGATTCCTGCCGCCTGGAGCCACTGGTTCCCACTGGTGGTGGCCCTGACCAGCATGCCATTGACCTTCGTGCTGTCGAACGACGCCTACTACTTTGGCGTGGTACCGATCCTGGCTAATGCCGCGACCGCCTATGGCATCGACCCGATTGAAATCGCCCGCGCCTCGGTGCTGGGCCAGCCGGTGCACCTGATGAGCCCACTGGTGGCCTCGACCCTGCTGTTGGTGGGGATGGTCGACCGCGACATCGGTGACTTCCAGAAAGCCACGGTGAAATGGGCGGTGCTCACATCGTTGGTGATCACTGCGCTGGCGCTGGCCACCGGTGCCTTGTCCTTCTTCGTCTGAACTGCTTCGGGCGCCGACCGGCGCCCCGCTCACCCAAAAACAACAATAGAGTATCAATCATGTCCCGAGCTGTTTTCCGTGGGGCCACCTGTGGCCTGCTGTGCGGCTGGCTGCCTGTGGCCGGCGCCGCCGGTTTCGTCGACGATAGCAAGCTGAAGCTGCAACTGCGCAATGTGTACTTCAACGAAAACTTTCGCGACGAACAGGGCATGAGCCCGCGCGCCGCTGCCACCGCCAAGAGCGAGCGTGTGGAATGGGCGCAGGGCTTCCTGCTCGACTATCAGTCCGGCTTCACCCAGGGCCCCCTGGGGCTGGGGCTCGACGCCATGGGGCTGCTCGGCGTTCGGCTCGATTCGGGCCGAGGCCGCAGCGGTACCGGTTTGCTGCCGACGCATGACGATGGCCGCGCCGCTGACGAGTTTGCCAGTGCCGGCGTGACGGCCAAGGCGCGCCTGGGGCAGACCGTGGTCAAGCATGGCACCTTGCTGCCGAAAACCCCGGTGCTGATCTACAACGATGCCCGCTTGTTGCCGCAAACCTACCAAGGCACCCAGCTGACCAGCACCGACATCGACAACCTGACCCTGACTGCCGGGCACCTGAACCGCTTCAAGCTGCGCGACTCCTCTGACAGCACTGGCCTGTACCTGGACGGTTACAGCGGTGACGAGTCTGGCGATTTCAACTTTGCCGGCGCCGACTACGCCGTCAACAAGCAGTTGAAGTTGAGCTATTTCCACGGCCAGCTGGAACACTTCTACCGCCAGGACTTTGCCGGGTTGATCTACGACCTGCCCCTGGCCGGCGGCGTGCTCACCACCGACTTGCGCTATTTCAACAGCCGCGACAGCGGCGCTGCCCGGGGCGGCGAAATCGACAATGACATGTTTAGCGGGCAACTGTCGTACACCCATTCCGGGCACACATTCGGGGGTGGCTACCAGGTGCTCGACGGCAAGGCCGGGCTGCCCTACATCAGCGGCGCCACGGTGTACTCGTTCAGTAACGTGGGTATCGGCAAGTTCATCGAGGAAGAGGAGAAAACCTGGATGGCCAGCTATGCCTACAACTTCGCTGCGGCAGGCATCCCAGGGCTTACCTTCATGACCCGCTACCTGAGCGGGGATAACGGGCGCTCGGCTGACGCTGGGCTGAGCGAGTGGGAGCGCGACATGGAGCTTGCCTACGTGGTGCAATCCGGGCCGGTCAAGGGCCTTGGCGTGAAGCTGCGCAACTACGTGTACCGCTCCGACTTCTCCCGCGGGCGTGACAGCAACCGCATCTACCTGACCTACGACATCGCCCTCTGGTAAGGGCTGAGCGCCGCAGTCAGCCCTGGCGGGTCAGCCTGAGTGGCCGGCCGCGCCGGGGCGACGTGCAGGCGGTTGCGCGGCCATGTGGGTTCAGGTGTTGGTCGGTATGTTTGCCCCAGGCATGCTGCCGTGGCCCAGGTTGCGTTCGACGTGGCGCACGGTTTTTGCCAATGTGTGTTTGATGTTCGGGTGAGTGAGCTGATACCTGCGTTCCAGTTGTTCGCTGAAACTCAGGTCGAAGCGCTGCGGCTGGATGAAGTTCAGCGACTCGGGGCTGATTGCCAGGCGGGTCGCTACTCCAGGAATTGCCAACAACCACTTCAGCACGCCTATCGGCACATGGTGGCGCGGGGCTTTTACCTGCAGGGTGGCGGCGATATCCTCCAGCAAGCCTTGCAGGTTAGGGGTGTGCGGGTCGAGTGCAAGCACCTGGCGGTTGGCCATTGAAGGGTCGAATGCCACGCAAGCCATCAGGGTAACCAGGTAGTCGACGCTGACCAGTGGCAGCCAATGGCTGGGCGAACCCGGAATGGCCTTGAACCGGCCCAACGCCAGGCCGCTAATCAGTGCTGCCAACGGCTGCCCGTCGAGGATGTGCCCGCGCTCACTGTCGCCGCAGACCGTGGCTGGGTGAACGATCGAGTACGCTGCGCCCGCACCTTGCATGTAGCGGATGACGGCGAAATGCGCTTCCAGCTTGCTCGCCTCATAACCGCCTACGCGGCGGTAAACCGCGGGCCAGTCGGTATGTTCCGGGTGCTCGTGATCCACTCCGATGCTGGCCAGGTGGCTGAAATTCTGCAGCATGTAGCCGCCCACCATCAGCAGGCGGGTGCCCTGGCTAGCCGCCAGCTGCGCTACCCGCAGCGCACCTTGCACATTCACGGCACGGGCATGTTCCAGGGAAAGCCCCCAGGTGAAGTGCGCCGCGAGGTGGAACACCACTGCGGCAGCCGACACGCGTTGGCGGTCGGCTTCGCTGAGCCCAAGGCCTTCTGTGCCGATATCGCCGGCAACTGCCTGTACGCCTGCAGGCTTGCCCCCCAGGCGGCCTACCTTTTCACGGAGCCGGGCGAGGTTTTCCGGGTGGCGCATCAGCACCCGCACGGTGTGCCCGGTGGCGGTGAGCCGCGCCAGTAGATGCTGGCCGATAAAACCACTGCCGCCGGTAACGAAGCATTCCACGCTCATGTCAGTTTCCTTGTCTGCAAGATGGGCGCAGGGTAGGGTGTAGAGCGCACTCTAAGGTCAAGGGGTTTTGTGCCATGAACATCGGGGAGCTGGAGCGCCGCAGCGGCGTCGGCCGCCATGCGTTGCGCTATTACGAGCAGCTCGGGCTGATCGTGGCCCAGCGGCAAGCCAACAATTATCGCAGCTACAGCGAGCAGGCCGTCGCTTACCTGAACTTCGTGCAAACTGCCCAGCGGGGCGGTTTCACGCTTGCCGAAATAGGGGAGATACTGGCTGCCAGGCGCGGCAATACCCTCGATTGCGTGCAGGGTGCACTGCTGGTCACTGGCAAAATGGCTGAAATCCAGGCCAAGATTCAGACGCTGCAGGCCGCATATGAGGTGCTTGATAGCGAGCGTGCCAAGCTCGTCGCCAGTGCTATTGCGACTGGGCTGACAATTCCTGAAAACATTTCCGCTGGCGCCTGAACGCCTGTCCTCCTAAAAAGGATTTTGTGGTACTCGAGCAGCGTTGCATCGCGTTTTCACTGGAACGATGGCCGCGTTGCCTGATCATAAGCTTGTCATCATTGCGTCATGCCACTGGCTTAGCATGACGGCGATAACTACGAAGATGAAATGAGTAAAGAGGGAGCAGGACCATGGATGAATACCAGGAAGAACTACTCGAATCCCAAGCCTACGAGCTGGACACCCCGGAACCGGCCGACGACGCCACCGAGCTTTGACCTGCCCGCCGCTGGCTGCGGCGAAACTCTCCCGGCGTAAGGCCCGTCCAGCGCTTGAACGCGCGCTGGAAGGCCTCGGCCGAAGCGAACCCCAATAAATAAGCAATCTCGCCGAACGCCAGTTCCGTATCACGGATGTAGGTCTCGGCCAGGTCGCGTCGTGTTTCATTGAGCAGGTCACGAAACCGCGTGCCTTCTTCGGCCAGCTTGCGCCGCAGTGTCCAGGTGGGCAGTTGCAAGTGCAGGGCTACCTCGACCAGGTCCGGTTCGCGGCCACCGTTGAGTAATGGGCCAAGCAGGTGGGTGATGCGCTCACCCAGGCTGCGCACCCGCGTGCGCTGCAGCATGTCTGCTTCACACAACTGCAGCAGGTGCTGCCAGGTGCTGGGGCAGTGCCTGGGGTTGGCCAACTGCAAGGTGGCGCGGCTCAGGCGCAATTGATTACCGTCGGCAGCGAACTGCACCGGGGTGCTGCACAGCGCCTGGTACTGCGCGGCGTAGGCGGGGGCGGCAAATTCGATTTCGAGGCGCTCGGCCTGCAGCGCAACGCCCGCCAGGTCGGCCAGTTGAGCCAGCCAGCCTGCCAGCACCGAGTCCACCACAAAGCGGTTGTAGGCGTTGTAGGGGCTGATGGAGTAGAAACGCAGCCAGGCACCTTCGGCGTCTTCATGAAAGCTGGAGTGGCCGCGGTAGTTGGCGGCGTACAGCGGTTCGAAGCGCAGCAAGGTGCGCGCGGCTTCCCCCACGGTAGGCGCCTGGGCTGCAGTGACCCCCGCCAGGCCCGCCTGGGCCAGCCGGCTCAGGCGGCCCATGTGCAAGCCCAGCGCGGCTTCGCCACATTGTTCGATGGCCGCATGGCCCAGGTGCATGTAGCGCGGGATCGAAAGGCGCGCATTGGCTTCGCTCAGGCGCGGTGCCTCCAGCCCATAGCGGCGCAGCAGCGGTTCGGGGGCGTGGCCCAGTTCGCGCAGGGCTTCGATCAGCGGCTGAACAAAGCCGACCGACAGCTCGCCCAGGCGCACGCGGGGGCGGGCCATGGCCTTACAACCACAGGTTCAGCAGGCGGGCGCCGGGGCTCGGCGTGCCTGCCAGCAACTCACCGGCCTGGCGGGCGAAGCCTTGGCCGTCACTGCCGTGTTCCCAGAACTGCCCCCGCATGAACACGCTCATGCTGCTGACCCTGGCCCCGGCCGCCTCGGTCAGGCGTTGCCAAGCCGTTTGTTCACTGACCTGGCCGCGCTGCACGGCCAGCCCGGCACTGGCCGCCTGGTGGCGGTTGCCACGCCAGGGGGCTTGCCAGCTGCCTTTGCCGCTGAGAAACACCGGGTTGGCTACCAGCTGCACGCCCTGGCTGGCCAGTTGCTGATGGTTCTGCGGGTACCAGCTGTCACTGCCCACCAGCACGCCCAGGCGCCCGGCGGGGGTTTGCACGACCTGCAGCGGATAATCGCGGCCCTCCTGCACATAACGGCGCATGTCACTGTCGGGGTATTGCTGGCGTTGCGGTTGGCCGAGCAGGGAACCGTCACCGGCGAACACCACGCTGCTGTTGAACAGTGCGCCACGCCCGGCATGCAGCACGCCTTGTTGCACATAGGGGGCGGGCAGCACGATGGAGCCGGCCACCAGGGTCACGCCAAACTCCTTGGCCAGGCCACCGAACAGCTGTTGATAGTCGGCAGCCATCTGCTCGGCCTTCATGCGCAGGTGGGCGTCGGCACGCCGGTCGTCGCCCTCGGCCGCTACCATGGCCAGCGCGTAGCGCAGCGGGTTGCTCAGTTCCAGCCATTGCTGGGCCTCGCGGCTCTGGGTGACCTGGTACAGCTCGTTCTTTTCGCCTCGTGCCCACAGCCAGGTACCGATGTGTTCCGGCAGCACGACCACGGTGCGCGGGCCGACCAGGCCCTGGGCGCGCGCCTGCTCCAGGTAGGCGGCCAGCTTGCGGTGCAGGCGTTGCAGGTTCTGGTAGTCGCTAGGGAACAGCAATGGCTCGATACCCAGCAGGTTGCCGCGGTCGCCCGGCACGCCATGGTTCAACGACAGTTCGATGCGCAGGTCGGACAGGTAGTGGCCTTCCGGGCGCTGCTGGCTCCAGAAACCGTAGCCGCAGAGCGCGGCGATCATTACCAGCGCCAGGGCGCTTGCCAGAAGTTTTCGCATGAAACAGAACGGCACATTGGCTGACGAAGGCTATCTAGGGTAAGCGCCCTGTTTGCCAGGATCAATAACTTGTCAGTTTCGATCATTGAGCCAATTCAAACGGCTGTTTAATGTCGCTGACAGACAAACGACGGAGGCCCGCCATTCGGTGAGGCGCCCGCACACCGTGAATCACGCCACCTGGGGACTTTTCCATGGCCGCCGAACGTTACCCGCACCTGCTTGCCCCGCTGGACCTTGGCTTCACCACCTTGCGCAACCGCACCCTGATGGGCTCGATGCACACCGGCCTCGAGGAGCGTCCCGGGGGGTTCGAGCGCATGGCGGCCTACTTTGCCGAGCGTGCCCGGGGCGGCGTTGGCCTGATGGTCACGGGCGGTATTGCGCCCAATGATGAAGGCGGGGTGTATTCCGGCGCGGCCAAACTCAGCACCGAGGCGGAGGCCGACCAGCACCGCATCGTCACCGAGGCGGTGCACGCCGCCGGTGGCAAGATCTGCCTGCAAATCCTGCATGCCGGGCGCTATGCCTATAGCCCACGGCAGGTGGCACCCAGCGCGATACAGGCGCCGATCAACCCGTTCAAGCCCAAGGAGCTGGACGAGCAAGGCATCGAGAAGCAGATCGCCGACTTCGTCAATTGCGCAGTGCTGGCCCAGCGTGCCGGTTATGACGGCGTCGAAATCATGGGTTCGGAAGGTTACTTCATCAACCAGTTTCTCGCCGCCCACACCAACCAGCGCACCGACCGTTGGGGCGGCAGCTACGAAAACCGCATGCGCCTGGCGGTGGAAATCGTCAGCCGGGTACGCGCGGCAGTAGGGCCGAACTTCATCATCATCTTCCGCCTGTCGATGCTCGACCTGGTCGAGGGCGGCAGCGACTGGGCGGAAATCGAGCAGTTGGCCAAGGCCATCGAGCAGGCCGGCGCTACCCTGATCAACACCGGGATCGGCTGGCATGAGGCGCGGATCCCGACCATCGCCACCAAGGTCCCGCGCGCGGCGTTCAGCAAGGTCACGGCCAAGCTGCGGGGCGTGGTGAACATTCCGCTGATTACCACCAACCGCATCAACACCCCGGAAGTGGCCGAGGCGGTGCTGGCCGAAGGGGATGCCGACATGGTTTCGATGGCTCGGCCGTTCCTGGCCGACCCGGATTTCGTCAACAAGGCTGCTGCCGGTCGTGCCGACGAAATCAATACCTGCATCGGTTGCAACCAGGCCTGCCTGGACCACACCTTCGGCGGCAAGCTGACCAGTTGCCTGGTCAACCCGCGGGCCTGCCACGAAACCGAGCTCAATTACCTGCCTGCGCCAGCGCCGAAGCGCATTGCCGTGGTCGGCGCCGGCCCGGCGGGCCTGGCCGCCGCCACCGTTGCCGCCGAGCGCGGGCATCACGTGACGCTGTTCGACGCTGCCAGCGAAATTGGCGGCCAGTTCAATGTCGCCAAGCGCGTCCCGGGCAAGGAAGAGTTCTTCGAAACGCTGCGCTACTTCCGCAACAAGCTGCAAAGCACAGGCGTCGACCTGCACCTCAATACCCGCGTGGATGTGCAGGCGCTGGTGCAGGGCGGCTATGACGAGATCATCCTGGCCACTGGCATTGCCCCGCGCACTCCGGCCATCCCCGGGGTCGAGCATGCCAAGGTGCTCAGCTACCTGGATGTACTGCTTGAGCGCAAGCCGGTGGGCAAGGCGGTCGCCGTGATCGGGGCCGGCGGTATCGGTTTTGATGTATCCGAATACCTGGTGCAGGAAGGGCGGGCCAGCAGCCTGGACCGTGATGCGTTCTGGAAGGAGTGGGGCATCGATACCCGGCTTGAGGCACGCGGCGGCGTTGCCGGCATCAAGGCCGAGCCGCATGCGCCGGCGCGTCAGGTGTTCCTGCTGCAGCGCAAGGCATCGAAGGTGGGGGACGGGTTGGGCAAGACCACCGGCTGGATCCACCGCACCGGCTTGAAGAACAAGCGCGTGCAGATGCTCAACAGTGTCGAGTACCTGGGCATAGACGATGCCGGTTTGCACATTCGCGTGGCGGGCGGTGAGCCGCAGGTGTTGGCCGTGGACAACGTCGTGATCTGCGCCGGGCAGGAGCCGCTGCGCGAACTGCAGGATGGGTTGGTGGCTGCGGGGCAATCGGTGCATTTGATCGGCGGCGCCGACGTGGCGGCCGAGCTGGATGCCAAGCGGGCGATCAACCAAGGGTCGCGGCTGGCGGCGCAGCTCTGAGATCGGCCCGGGGCAGCCCACAGGCGCTGCCCCGGGCTTTGCCTGTAAACTGCGATCCATGCATGCATTCGACCTTCCTCAAGCCCCACTGCAACGCTTGAGCCTGCCGTGGTTGCAACACGCCCAGGTACAGGTTGCCATTCTGCGCCTGGACCTGATCGATCCGCTGATCAGCGGCAACAAGTGGTTCAAGCTCCGCCACCACCTGCAGCAGGCCGCCACAGGCAATGCCCCCGGGCTGATCAGCCTGGGTGGCAACCACTCCAACCACCTGCATGCGCTGGCTGCGGCCGGCAAGCGGTTTGGCTTCGCCACTGCCGGCCTGCTACGCGGCCATGCCCAGGACACGCCCACCGTACGGGACCTGCAGGCGCTGGGCATGCACCTGCACTGGCTGGGTTATGGCGGCTACCGCGCACGCCACCAGCCCGGTTTCTGGGAACCTTGGCAAGCGCGCTATCCGGGCTGGCAGTGCATTCCCGAAGGCGGCGGTGGGCTGGTTGGCGCGCAGGGCTGCGCGCTGATCGTGCAGCAGGCGCAGGCGCAGATCTCGGCCCTGGGCTGGCCGGACTACGATGGCTGGTGGTTGGCTGCCGGAACAGGCACTACCGTGGCTGGCCTGGCCATGGCCGAGGCGGGCGCGCGTACCGTGCATGGCGCCTTGGCGGTACCTGCAGACCATGGGGTGGCGCAAGGGGTGGCAGCGCTGGCGGGCGCACATGGCTACCAGCTACATGAGGCCTGCCGAGGTGGGTTTGCCCGGTTCGACGACGAACTGCTGGCCTTCATCGCCGACTGCGAGCTGCACACGGGGGTGCCGCTGGAAGCGCTCTATACCGGCAAGGCCCTGTTGGCCCTGCGCGATCATGTCGCCGCCGGGCTGTTGGCGCCCGGCAGCCGCATGATCTTCGTGCATACCGGCGGCCTGCAAGGCCGACGTGGTTACTTGTAGGGCAGCATGCGCAACAGGGTGTTGTCGCGCACCACATAGTGGTGGTAAAGCCCGGCCAGCGCATGCAGGCCGATCAGCCAGTAGCCCCAACTGCCGACGCGCTCGTGCCAGCCCTTGATGAACTTGGCCTGGTCCGGGTTCGGGCCGATCAGGTGCGGCAGCTCAAGGCCGAAGAAAGGTACCGGTTTGTCGGCGGCGCTGAGGATCAGCCAGCCGGCCAGCGGCATGCCGATCATCAGCAGGTACAGTGCCAGGTGCATCAGGTGGGCAAGGCCGGTCTGCCAGGCGGGCGGCTTGGGCAGGATCGGCGGGGTAGGCCGGCTCAGGCGCATCGCCAGGCGCAACCAGACCAGCACGAAGACACTGAGGCCAAGCATGAAGTGCAGGTCTTTCATCAGGTTGCGCTCGGCGCTGTCCTTGGGGAACAGGCCACGCAGTTCGATAAGGGCGTAGACAGCGGCCAGCAGCACCAGCATCAGCCAGTGCAGGGCAATGGACAGGCGTGCGTAATGCGGTGCTGGGGTGGATGAAACCATGATCAGTCCTCGTCATCAGGTTTGGATAGCGCTCTTGTTGGCGCTCAGGTGTCACTTTAATGGCTACCGGCAGCAGATAGTTGCGCCAGGCCTGTGAAAATTGTGTTGCCTGCACGGGCTTTTGTGCGGGCCAGCCTTGATCTGCGTCAATCACTGCGTAGCTGCGGCCAATTGTCAGCCACCAGAAACACCCGTTCGGCTTCCTGCCAGGCGCCATCGGCCTCCTGCTCAAGCCTTACCAGCAGTTGCGCCGGGGCCTGCGGGTCCAGCACATGCAGCCACGCTGCAAACTGCTCTGCCTGCCAGCATAGCGCCGCTTCGACCCGCGCTGGCGCCAGCCATGCGCTGCGCGGCAGCGGTTGCCAGCGCTCGCCAACCGCCATCGCCCAATCCCGCCGCCTGACCCAGCGCCCGCGCAGGTGCTGCGGGTTGGCGCCTTCCGGTTCCTCGGCATGCCCAGGCCACGGATAGAACAGATAGCCCCCCAGCCACATATGCGCCTGCACCTGCTGCGCCCCAAGCCGGGCCAGCGCCTGCTGGCTGTGCGCCCCCCGCGACATCGGCAACTGGTGCTGCGCCAGGTGGGCCAGCTTGGCCCCTAGCCGGTCATGACAGCCTGGCCCCAGCCAGGCCTGGGTATCGTGCCCGCCACCGGGCGGGCCCAGGTACAGCTTGATCGCCAATTCCAGGTGGTGGACCCCGTCAGCATCACGCAGCAGCACATCCAGCTCGCCCAAGGTCAGGCCGCCCTCGCGAATGGCCAAGTTGGCGGCCAGCAGTTCAATGCCCGGTGCGTGGCGCAGGGCGAATTGCCACAGGCGTTCGTAGTAAAGCCCCAGGCGCCGGCTGCCCAGTTTCGCCAGCCAGTCGCGCAGCGGATGGTCATCCTTCTCCAGCGCCCGCAGCCACTGCTCCAGGCGGTGCGGCTGCTGTGCCCACAGGCTGCCCGCCAGCGGGTGGCGCTGAGGGCAGGGCGCGCCAGCGAGCAAGGGCGGCGACAGCACTGCCCAGGCCAGGTCGCGTACGGCCGGGCGCTGCAGTTGCCGGGGCAGATCGTGGAGTTGGCTGAAGGGTGTCATCCTGCGAGCATAGCCGGTTTGCCGCTGCCCGGTGGTTTCGCCCATAATCGGCGCATCGTCACCCGCCGCAGAGCCTTGCAGGAGCCCCATGGAGCAATTTCGCAATATCGGTATCATCGGTCGCCTCGGTAGCTCGCAGGTGCTCGACACCATCCGCCGACTGAAAAAATTCCTCCTCGACCGCCACCTGCACGTGATTCTCGAGGACACCATTGCCGAAGTGCTGCCCGGGCATGGCTTGCAGACCTCCACGCGCAAGCTGCTGGGCGAAGTCTGCGACCTGGTCATCGTGGTGGGTGGCGACGGCAGCCTGCTCGGCGCCGCCCGGGCCCTGGCCCGTCACAACATTCCGGTGCTGGGCATCAACCGGGGTAACCTGGGCTTTCTCACCGACATCCGCCCCGACGAACTGGAAGAAAAAGTCGCCGAGGTGCTCGACGGCCACTACCTGGTGGAAAACCGCTTCCTGTTGCAGGCCGAGGTCCGCCGCCATCACGAAGCCATTGGCCAGGGCGATGCGCTGAACGACGTGGTGCTGCACCCAGGCAAGTCCACGCGCATGATCGAGTTCGAAATCTATATCGACGGCCAGTTCGTCTGCAGCCAGAAGGCCGACGGCCTGATCGTTGCCACCCCCACCGGCTCCACCGCCTACGCGTTGTCGGCTGGCGGCCCGATCATGCACCCCAAGCTGGACGCCATCGTCATCGTGCCAATGTACCCGCACACCCTGTCTGGGCGGCCGATCGTGGTCGACGGCAACAGCGAGCTGAAGATCGTGGTGTCCAAGGACTTGCAGATCTACCCGCAGGTTTCCTGTGATGGCCAGAACCATTTCACCTGCGCCCCCGGCGACACCATCACGGTCAGCAAAAAACCGCAGAAGCTGCGCCTGATCCACCCGCTCGACCACAATTACTACGAGGTCTGCCGCACCAAGCTTGGTTGGGGCAGCCGCCTGGGGAGCAGTGACGACTGATGCTCGACCCGGCGCGCAGTTTCGACATCATCGGCGACGTGCACGGTTGTGCGCATACCCTTGAACGCCTGCTCGATACCCTCGGCTACAAGCGCGTGGCCGGCGTGTGGCGCCACCCACGGCGCCAGGCGCTGTTCCTCGGCGACATCGTCGACCGTGGGCCACGCATCCGCGAGGCCCTGCACCTCGTCCACGACATGGTTGAGGCTGGCCAGGCGTTCTGCATCATGGGCAACCACGAGTACAACGCCTTGGGCTGGGTGACGCCGGCGCTGCCCGGCAGCGGCAAGGCCTTCGTCCGCGAGCACACCCCGCGGCACGCCCGGCTGATCGACGAAACCCTGGCCCAGTTCGCCCAGCACCCCGCTGACTGGCACGACTTCGTCAACTGGTTCTACCAACTGCCGTTGTTCATCGATGCCGGGCGTTTCCGCCTGGTACACGCCTGCTGGGACCGACAACTGATCGAGCCGCTGCGCCAGCAGTACCCCGACGGGCGCATCGATGAGCACTTCATCCAGGCTTCTGCCGTGAGCAACAGCTTCGCCGCCACCGTGTGCAACCGCCTGTTGCGCGGTACCGACATGCGCCTGCCCGACGGCCTGACCTTGACCGGCGGCGACGGCCTGACGCGCGCCTTCTTCCGCACCAAGTTCTGGGAGGAAGACCCGCAAACCTACGGCGACATCGTGTTCCAGCCTGATGCCCTGCCGGCCGAGGTGGCCAATGCGCCGCTCAGCCACAGCCAGAAAAATGCCTTGCTGCGTTATGCCGAAGACGAGCCGATGCTGTTCGTCGGCCACTACTGGCGCAGCGGCCACCCCGCGCCGATTCGCCCCAACCTGGCCTGCCTGGACTACAGCGCGGTGCTGTACGGCAAGCTGGCGGCCTACCGGCTGGATGACGAAACCCGCATCGACCCGCACAAGTTCGTGTGGGTCGACGTAGACCGCCCACAGGCCAACCAATGAGCATAATCGAAGTGATGCGCCTGCCGCTGTCGGTCGACCTCAGCGGCTTCATTCACATGCTGCAGCGCCTGCAGGTGCCGCACCGGGTCAGCGAAGAGGGGGACGTGCAGGTACTCTGGGCGCCCGACACCCTGGCCGAAGACGTCCGCGAACTTTACCAGCGCTACCCGCAAGGCAACGCCGAGCTGTCGGCTGCCCCCGAGCCGGTGGCAGCTGGAATGGCCGCGAAAGTGCCGTCCCTGGCAGAACAGGCCCGGGCCTGCAAGGTCACCACGCTCACCCTGCTGGCGTGCTTCATCGTCGCCGGCCTGACCAGCCTGGGCGACAACTTCACCACCATCAGCTGGTTTACCTTCCTCGACTTCCGGGTGCAGGGCGACTACCTGTATTTCACCCCGCTGGCAGAAACCCTCGACCAAGGGCAATGGTGGCGGTTGGTATCACCCATGCTGCTGCACTTCGGCGGGCTGCATCTGGCCATGAACAGCCTGTGGTACTGGGAGCTGGGCAAGCGCATCGAGCTGCGCCAGGGCCCCTGGATGCTGCTGGGCCTGACCCTGCTGTACAGCCTGGTCTCCAACCTGGCGCAGCACTACACCAGCGGGCCGAGCCTGTTCGGCGGGCTGTCTGGCGTACTGTACGGCCTCCTGGGGCATGTATGGCTGTTCCAGTGGCTGGCACCGAACCGTTACTTCAGCCTGCCCAAGGGTGTGCTGGTGATGATGCTGATCTGGCTGGTGGTGTGCCTGACCGGTGTGGTCGGCAGCCTCGGCCTTGGCCAGATCGCCAACGCCGCCCACGTAGGCGGGCTGCTCATCGGATGCCTGACCGGGCTCTTGGGTGGGGCGCTAGCCCGGCGTAAACTGTCGGCTTGAATCAGGAGACTGTATGTCCACTTTCGCGCAAATGATTGAAAACATCACCCCGGAAATCTACGAAAGCCTGAAACTGGCCGTGGAAATCGGCAAATGGTCGGATGGCCGCAAGCTCACCGCCGAGCAGAAAGAGCTGTCGCTGCAGGCCGTGATCGCCTGGGAGATGAAAAACCTGCCAGAAGACCAGCGCACCGGTTACATGGGCCCGCAGGAATGCGCGTCGAAGTCTGCGCCGATCGCCAACATTCTGTTCAAGTCGGACTCGGTACATTGATCGAACTCGCTCGTGGCTCGTTGAGCAAAATGGCGGTAAGCCTGCAGGCGCCGGTGGTGCAGTACAGCTTCCGCCTGGGTGACACGCAGGTGCCGGTCAACCCGCTGATCGGCCAGCGCCTGCGCCTGGAATACCTTGGCGCCATTCACTGCAGCCATTGCGGCAAGCGCACCAAGACCAGCTTCAGCCAAGGTTACTGCTACCCGTGCATGACCCGGCTGGCCCAGTGCGATGTGTGCATCATGGCCCCGGAAAAATGCCATTACGAGGCCGGCACCTGCCGTGAACCGGCCTGGGGCGAACAGTTCTGCATGACCGACCATGTGGTCTACCTGGCCAACTCGTCAGGGATCAAGGTCGGCATCACCCGCGCCAGCCAGCTGCCCACCCGGTGGCTCGACCAAGGGGCCAGCCAGGCCCTGCCGATCATGCGCGTGGCTACCCGCCAGCAGTCTGGCCTGGTCGAAGACGTGCTGCGCAGCCAGGTGCCCGACCGCACCAACTGGCGTGCACTGCTCAAGGGCGATGCCGAGGTGCTCGACCTGGCGGCCATTCGTGAGCAGGTATTCGACGCGTGCGCCGAGCGCCTGGGCGAGCTGCAAGGGCGTTTCGGGCTGCAGGCGATCCAGCCGCTGCCGGACGCCGAAGTGGTGCAGATCAACTACCCGGTCCAGGCCTACCCGCAAAAGATCGTCAGCTTCAACCTGGACAAGGACCCGGTCGCCGAAGGCACGCTGCTGGGCATCAAGGGCCAGTACCTGATCTTCGACACCGGTGTGATCAATATTCGCAAGTACACGGCCTACCAGTTGGCCGTGCTCCAGTAAAAAGGACCTGCACATGCGCACCGAACAACCGCAAGTGATCTACCTGAAGGATTACCAGGCGCCCGAGTACCTGATCGACGAGACGCACCTGACCTTCGAGCTGTTCGAGGACCACACCCTGGTTCACGCACAGCTGGTGATGCGTCGCAACCCGGCCCGCGGGGCCGGCTTGCCGCCGCTGGTGCTCGATGGCCAGCAGCTGGAGCTGCTGCGTGCCGCGCTGGATGACCGGGAATTGCAGGCCGCCGACTACCAGCTGGACGGTGACAGCCTGACCGTGCACCCGCAAGCCGAGCACTTCACCCTCGACACCAGCGTGAAGATCCACCCGGAAAGCAACACTGCGCTCGAAGGTTTGTACAAATCCGGCAAGATGTTCTGCACCCAGTGCGAGGCCGAGGGTTTCCGCAAGATCACCTATTACCTCGACCGCCCGGACGTGATGAGCAGCTTCACCACCACGGTGATCGCCGAGCAGCATCGCTACCCGGTGCTGTTGTCCAACGGTAACCCCACCGGCAGCGGGCCGGCCGAGGACGGCCGCCACTGGGCCACCTGGGAAGACCCGTTCAAGAAGCCAGCCTACCTGTTCGCCTTGGTGGCCGGTGACCTGTGGTGCGTCGAAGACACCTTCACGCGCCAGTCGGGCCGTGATGTGCTGCTGCGCATCTATGTCGAGCCCGAGAACCTGGACAAGTGCGACCACGCCATGGTCAGCCTGAAGAAGTCGATGCGTTGGGACGAGGAAGTCTACGGCCGCGAATACGACCTGGACATCTTCATGATCGTTGCCGTCAACGACTTCAACATGGGCGCCATGGAAAACAAGGGCCTGAACATCTTCAACTCCAGCTGTGTGCTGGCCCGCGCCGAAACGGCCACCGATGCCGCGCACCAGCGTGTCGAAGGTGTGGTCGCCCACGAGTATTTCCACAACTGGTCGGGCAACCGCGTCACGTGCCGCGACTGGTTCCAGCTGTCGCTGAAGGAAGGTTTCACGGTGTTCCGCGATGCCGAGTTCAGTGCCGACATGAACTCGCGCACGGTCAAACGCATCGAGGACGTGGCCTACCTGCGTACTCACCAGTTTGCCGAAGATGCCGGCCCCATGGCCCACCCCGTGCGCCCGGACAGCTTCATCGAGATTTCCAACTTCTACACCCTGACAGTGTACGAGAAGGGCGCCGAAGTGGTGCGCATGGTCCGCACCTTGCTGGGTGCCGATGGTTTCCGCAAAGGCAGCGACCTGTATTTCGAGCGCCACGATGGCCAGGCGGTGACCACCGACGACTTCATCAAGGCCATGGAAGACGCCAACGGCGTGGACTTTACCCAGTTCAAGCGCTGGTACAGCCAGGCAGGCACCCCGCGCCTGGAAGTCAGCGAAGCGTACGACGCCGCCGCCCAGACCTACAGCCTGACGTTCCGCCAAAGCTGCCCGCCCACCCCGGACAAGGCCGAGAAGCTGCCGTTCGTGATCCCGGTGGAGTTGGGCCTGCTGGATGCTGCCGGCAACGACCTGCCGCTGCAACTGGCAGGTGAAGGCGCCGCCACGGCGGCCGAACCAGCCACCAGTCGGGTGCTGTCGGTGACCGAGGCCGAGCAGACCTTCACCTTCCAGGGTATCCAGGCCAAGCCGCTGCCGTCGCTGCTGCGTGGCTTCAGCGCCCCGGTCAAGCTCAGTTTCCCGTACGACCGCGACCAGTTGATGTTCCTGATGCAACATGACAGCGATGGTTTCAACCGCTGGGAAGCGGGCCAGCAGCTGGCGGTCCAGGTATTGCAGGAACTGATCGGCCAGCACCAGCGTGGCGAAGCCCTGAAACTGGACCAGCGCCTGATCACGGCCTTGGGCACGGTACTGGGCAACCCGTCGCTGGACCCGGCCATGGTTGCCGAAATGCTCTCGCTGCCGGGTGAGGCCTACCTCACCGAAATCAGCCAGGTGGCCGACGTGGACGCCATCCATGCCGCCCGCGAGTTCGCCCGCCAGCAGATCGCCGAGCAACTGTTGGACGCGTTGTGGGCGCGCTACCAGGCCCACCGCGAAGCGTCGCGCAGCACTGCCTATGTGGCCTCGGCCGAGCACTTCGCCCGCCGCAGCCTGCAGAACATCGCCCTGTCGTACCTGATGCTGAGCGGCAAGCCGCACGTGCTGGAAGCGACCCTGGAGCAGTTCGAGCACTGCGACAACATGACCGAGCGCCTGACCGCGCTGGCGGTGCTGGTCAACTCGCCATTCCAGGCCGAGCGGGCGAAAGCGCTGGAGGCGTTCGCCGAGCACTTCAAGGACAACCCGCTGGTGATGGACCAGTGGTTCAGCGTGCAGGCGGCCAGCACCTTGCCGGGCGGGCTGGCGCGGGTCAAGGCGTTGATGCAGCACCCGGCGTTCACCCTGAAGAATCCCAACAAGGTGCGTGCGCTGATCGGTGCGTTTGCCGGGCAGAACCTGGTCAACTTCCATGCCGCCGATGGTTCTGGCTACCGTTTCCTGGCTGACCTTGTGATCGAACTGAATGCGCTGAACCCGCAGATCGCTTCGCGTCAGCTGGCGCCGCTGACCCGCTGGCGCAAGTATGACGAGGCGCGCCAGGCGCTGATGAAGGGCGAGCTCGAACGGATTCTGGCTTCGGGTGAGCTGTCCAGTGATGTGTATGAAGTGGTGAGCAAGAGCCTGGCTTGAGGGCAATCGGGCTGCTTTGCAGCCCATCGCGACACAAGGCCGCTCCTACAGGGTGAGATGCGATTGTAGGAGCGGCCTTGTGTCGCGATGGGCCGCACCGCGGCCTTGGCTTTTTCAGGCCGACAACAAAACATAACACCCCGCCCGTTGTAATCCCGCGAACATCCCCGCTACGATCCCTTCAAGCTGTTGCAGGCCTCTAGATCAGGCTTTTCGCAGTGCCTGCAATGCATTGACCCGCCGAATAAAAACACCAAGGGGACAGTCATGAGGGAACACAACAGGCGCCGCGCCTGGCCACTGGCAGCGGCATTGGCGCTGGCACTGGGCGCGTGGGCCGGCAGCGTGCAAGCCGCCAGTGCCGACCAGTACTCCACCGAATCGGCCAAGGCCAGCCAGAGCCTGTTGATCGGCACCACCCACGCCGGCAAGCGCCTGGTCGTGGTCGGTGATCGCGGCCATATCCTGTTCTCCGACGACCAGGGCAACACCTGGACCCAGGCCCGGGTACCTACCCGGCAGTTGCTCACGGCGGTGTTCTTCATCGACGACAAGCGCGGCTGGGCCGTCGGCCATGACGCCCAGGTGCTCACCAGCAGCGACGGCGGCGCCACCTGGACCAAGCAGTTCGAAGACCTTGCCCGTGAAGCGCCGTTGCTTAATGTCACCTTCCTGGATGCCCGGCATGGCTTTGCCGTGGGCGCCTACGGGGCCTTGCTGGAAACCACTGACGGCGGCCAGCACTGGCAGGACGTGGCCGAGCGCCTGGACAACCCCGACCAGTTGCACCTCAACGGCATCACCCAGGTGCGCGATGCCGGCCTGTTCATCGTTGGCGAGCAGGGCGGCATGTTCCGCTCAGCGGATAACGGCCAGACCTGGGCCAAGGTGCAAGGCCCCTACGAGGGCTCGCTGTTTGGCGTGATCGGCACCCGTTCACCCCGCACCCTGCTGGCCTACGGCCTGCGCGGCAACCTGTTCCGTTCAGCCGACTTCGGTGACAGCTGGCAGCAGGTCGAACTGAAGGCCGCGCGCGGCAGCCTGGAATTCGGCCTGGCTGGCGCTGCGCTGCTGGCTGATGGCGCCCTGGTGCTGGTTGGCAACGGCGGCAGCGTGCTGCGCAGCACCGACGATGGCCAGACCTTCAGCGTGTACAACCGTGGCGACCGCATCGCCCTGGCCGGCGTCAGTGGTCTGGCCGATGGCGGCCTGCTGCTGGTGGGCCAGGGCGGTGTGCACCTGGCAACCGCGCAAGGTGCCGATCGCATTGCCGAGGAGCCGCGCCAATGACCAGCCGGGAGAGCATCACCATGCATCCGCATCACCAGGACAAGCCTACGCTGCTCGAACGGCTGATCTTCAACAACCGCCCCGTGGTCATCGCCCTGTGCGTGCTGATCAGTATTTTCCTGTTCTGGCAGGCGACGCAGATTCGCCCCTCCACCAGTTTCGAGAAGATGATCCCGCTGCAGCACCCGTTCATCGAGCAGATGATGGAGCACCGCAATGACCTGGCCAACCTCGGCAACACCGTGCGCATCTCGGTGGAGGCGGTCAAGGGTGACATTTTCGACAAGGATTACATGGAGACCCTGCGCCAGATCCATGACGAGGTGTTTTACCTGCCTGGCGTCGACCGTGCCGGGCTGAAGTCGCTGTGGAGCCCCAGCGTGCGCTGGAGCGAGGTCACGGAAGAGGGCTTTTCCGGTGGCGAGGTGATCCCCAACACCTACAACGGCTCTCAGGACAGCCTCGATACCCTGCGCGACAATGTGCTCAAGTCCGGCCAGGTCGGGCGGCTGGTCGGCAACAACTTCAAGTCCAGTATCATCGATGTGCCACTGCTGGAAAGCTACCCTGACCCGCAGGACCCCAGCCGGCTGGCGAAACTGGATTACCAGCAGTTCTCGCACCTGCTGGAAGAGAAGGTGCGTGACAAGTTCCAGGCGCAGAACCCCAATGTGAAAGTGCACATTGTCGGCTTTGCCAAGAAGGTCGGTGACCTGATCGACGGGCTGGTGATGGTGGCGATGTTCTTCGGCGTCGCCCTGGTGATCACCTGGGTGCTGTTGTACTGGTTCACCTGGTGTATCCGCAGCACCATCGCCGTGCTCATCACCACCCTGGTGGCGGTGGTCTGGCAACTGGGGCTGATGCACGCGGTGGGTTTCGGCCTGGACCCATACTCGATGCTGGTGCCGTTCCTGATCTTCGCCATTGGCATTTCCCACGGGGTGCAGAAGATCAACGGCATCGCCTTGCAGTCGAGTGACGCCGACAACGCGCTCACCGCAGCACGGCGAACGTTCCGGCAGTTGTTCCTGCCGGGCATGATCGCCATCCTGGCCGATGCGGTGGGCTTCATCACCCTGCTGATCATCGACATCGGGGTGATTCGCGAGCTGGCCATCGGCGCGTCCATCGGGGTGGCGGTGATCGTGTTCACCAACCTGATCCTGCTGCCGGTCGCCATCTCCTATGTCGGTATCAGCAAGAAGGCCATCGAACGCAGCAAGAAGGACGCCACCCGCGAACACCCGTTCTGGCGCCTGCTGTCGAACTTTGCCAGCGCCAGGGTGGCGCCGGTGTCGGTGGCGCTGGCGCTGCTCGCCTTCGGCGGGGGGCTGTGGTACAGCCAGAACCTGAAAATCGGCGACCTCGACCAGGGCGCGCCGGAGCTGCGCCCCGACTCGCGCTACAACCAGGACAACAACTTCGTCATCAGCAACTACTCGACCAGTTCCGATGTGCTGGTGATCATGGTCAAGACGCCGGCCGAGCAGTGCTCCATCCACTCGACCATGACCCCGATCGACGAGCTGATGTGGACCATGGAAAACACCCCCGGGGTCCAGTCGGCGATCTCCCTGGTCACTGTGTCCAAGCAGGTGATCAAGGGCATGAACGAGGGCAGCCTGAAATGGGAAACCCTGTCGCGCAACCCCGACATCCTCAACAACTCCATCGCCCGTGCCGACGGGCTGTACAACGGTGACTGCTCGCTGGCGCCGGTACTGGTGTTCCTCAACGACCACAAGGCCGAAACCCTGGAGCGGGTCACGGCGGTAGCCCAGGCGTTTGCCGACAGCCACAACAAGGAGGGCCTGCAGTTCCTGCTGGCAGCAGGCAATGCCGGGATCGAGGCCGCGACCAACGAGGTGATCAAGTCGGCCGAACTGACCATCCTGATCCTGGTGTACATCTGTGTGGCAGTGATGTGCCTGATCACCTTCCGCTCGTTGGCCGCCACCCTGTGCATCGTTCTGCCGCTGGTGCTGACCTCGGTGCTGGGTAACGCGCTGATGGCCTACATGGGCATCGGTGTGAAGGTGGCCACCTTGCCGGTGGTGGCGCTGGGCGTGGGCATTGGCGTTGACTACGGCATCTACATCTACAGCCGCCTGGAAAGTTTCCTGCGCGCCGGGTTGCCGTTGCAGGAGGCGTATTACCAGACCCTGCGCTCGACCGGCAAGGCAGTGCTGTTCACCGGGCTGTGCCTGGCCATTGGTGTGTGCACCTGGATCTTCTCGGCGATCAAGTTCCAGGCAGACATGGGCCTGATGCTGACCTTCATGTTGCTCTGGAACATGTTCGGGGCGTTGTGGCTGCTGCCGGCCCTGGCGCGGTTCCTGATCAAGCCGGAGAAAATGGTGGGCAAGCAAGGGGGGTCGATTTTCGCCCATTGAAGGCAGGGGGCCGCGTTGCGGCCCAATCGCCGGCAAGCCACACAGGGATCGCCTTAGGGCTGACAGGTGTTTGCCACAAGGTATGGCAGCGCCTGTTAGAGCGAGCGCCGCCCGCGCGGCGCTCGATCTCACAGGCGCTGAAGATGCCCTGGCTACCCTTGCCAGGAACCATTGAATCTCCCACAGGGATGTCACAGGGTTATACTGGCAGCACTTCCCTGACAGGTAACCCAATGTCCTCCCTCAGCCACGCCCTGCAGTCCTGCGACATGCTCCTGATCGACGGCCTGCACGCCTTCGAGTTCACCGCCGATACCACTGGCCTGCGCGTCGAGTGCATGGACGGCCGCCAACTGCGCCGCTGGTCGTTTACCCCCGAGCAGGTCGCCGCGGCGACCGCCATGGGTGACGAGTGGCAACTGGACGATGCCAACGGCGCGCATCGGCTAGTCTGCATGAGTGCCTTTCGCGCCCCGGATGAAGACCAAGATGAACCGCACCTGGACGACCCTGCTGACCGCTAGCCTGATGAGCCTGACTATCCCGACCCATGCCGCGACCCTGCTGGTGGGCAGCTATACCGATGGTGCCAGCCAGGGTATCTACCGCTACCAGTTCGACGAACAACGGGGCCACATCGACCCTACCCCGCAGCAAGTGGTGAAAAGTGTCAGCCCGTCGTGGCTGGTGCTGTCGGCCGACCGCCGCCTGCTGTTCGCTGTCAATGAAACCCCGGGCGGCAATGCCAGCAGTTTCAGTGTCAGTGCAAAGGGCGACATCAAGCCGCTCAACCAGGTGGCCAGCCAAGGCGACGAGCCAACCCATGCCAGCCTCAGCCATGACCAGCGCTACCTGTTCGTGGCCAACTACGCGGTCAACCCTGACCCCGGCGGCAGCCTGGCAGTGATGCCGGTAGCCAGGGACGGTCAGCTCAAGCCGGTCGTGCAGCAATTGCAACACCGGCCCAGTGGCGTGAACCGCGAGCGCCAGGCGGGGGGGCATGTGCATTCACTGGTGTCGTCACCCAATGGGCAATATCTGTACGCCAGCGACCTCGGTGCCGACAAGGTATTCATCTACCGCTACGACGGCGCCAGCCCGGACCAGCCGTTGAGCCCGGCCACGCCGCCGTCGGTGGCGTTGCCGCCAGGCAGCGGACCACGCCACCTGCTGTTCGATGCCACGGGGCAGCATGCCTACCTCACGTTGGAAATGAGCGGGGAAGTGGTGATGTTCGATGTCAACGGTGCGGGCCTGACCGAGGGTCAGCGCCTGCCACTGACCGAAGACTCGGCCTCGACGGCCAAGGCGGCGGGCGGGTTGCACCTGTCGGCCGACGGGCACTTCCTGTACGTGAGCAATCGCGGTACAGCGAATGAAATCGTGGTGTTTGCGGTTGGCAAGGGCGACGGCAAGCTGACGTTTGTGCAGCGCCGCGCCGTGGAAGGCGACCACCCCCGCGAGTTTGCCCTGGACCCCAGCAACCGCTTCCTGCTGGTGGCGAACCAGAAGAGCAACCAGATCGTGGTCATGCGCCGTGACGCCGAGACTGGCAAGCTGGGCGAGACGGTGCAGATCCTGGACCAGGACGCACCCTCGGACTTGAAGTTCATCGACTGATATCAACACCACGCCTTGTAGGAGCGGCCTTGTGTCGCGAAAGGGCCGCAGCGCGGCCCCGGCAATGTCCGCGGTAACGCGAGAACCCGGGGCCGCTGCGCGACCCTTTCGCGACACAGGGCCGCTCCTACAGGGAGCCGGGTGAAGCTACCTGGCCATGATCGAGCGGAACAGGTCTGATGCCAACCACCCCTCTAGCCAGCTCCGCAGCCGCGGATAAGCGGCCTCGGCGAACCACTGGGGTTCCACCCCGGCAAACTGGCGCATCAGGGGCAGCAAGGCGGCGTCGGCGATGCTCGGCTGGTCAGCCAACAGGTACGGCCGGCTCTCCAGCAACCCTTCGAGCTCCGCCAGCCAGGCCTCGGCCTGCTGGCGGTAGTACGCGCGAGGGTGCTGCGGGTAGCGCTCGGCATACTTGTACAGGTTCACCTGCGACTTGAACGTGCTGTCATTACGCGCGATCAGGGCATGCGCCTGCTGCGCCGCCGCGGGGTTCGCGCGCAGTTGCCAATCTTGCGGGTCGTTCTGCGCCAGCGCCCAGCGCATGATATCCAGGCTCTCTTCCAGCACCTGGCTGCCGGTGTCCAGCACCGGCACCGTGCCCTTGGGGGACAAGGCCAGCAGTTCTGCCGGCTTGTTCTTCAGCGCCACTTCGCATACCTCGACCTCACAGCCCGCATAGCGCAGGGCCAGGCGCGCGCGCATGGCCCACGGGCAGCGACGGAACGAGTACAGGATCACCCGCACACCTGCACCTCGCTCAGGCCATTGCCTTGGCGGTGCACCTGAATCTGCACCGGGATCCGCTCGTGCATTTCCTGCACGTGGGAAATCACTGCCACCTTGCGCCCCTGTGCCTGCAAGCCGTCCAGGGCATCCATGGCCAGCTGCAGCGACTCGGGGTCCAGGCTGCCAAAACCTTCGTCGATGAACAGCGATTCGATGCGCAGGGTGCTGGAAGCCATCGAAGCCAGGCCAAGGGCCAACGCCAGCGACACCAGGAAGGTTTCGCCGCCGGACAGTGAGTGCACCGAGCGCAGCTCGTCGCCCATTTCGGTGTCCAGGACCAACAGGCCCAGGGCGCTGCCGCCTCGCTTGAGGCGGTAACGGCGGGCCAGTTGGCGCAGTTGGCTGTTGGCATGGTGCAACAGCAGGTCAAGGTTGTAACCCTGGGCGATCTTGCGGAACACATCGCCCGAGGCCGAGCCGATCAGGGCATTCAGGCGGGCCCAGCGCTGCCACTGCTGGCGGGCTTGCTCGATCTCGGCTGCCAGTGCCTGATGGGCCTGCTGGCGGCGCTGGTCATCGGCCTGCTGCGCCCGCAGTTCGGCGCATTGCTGCTCGTGGCTGGCCATGCGCTCGCGCAGTTCCAGCAGGGCTTGCTCGAGGGCTTCGGCCGTGGTGTCCACGGTCATGTCGGCCACGTGCTGTTGCAGGCGCTGTTCGCGCTCCTGCAGCAACACGCGGCTTTGTTCGATGGCTTTTTCCGCGCCTTGCAAGCGCTGGCGCAATGCTGTGACCTGCGCATCCTCCATGGCCAGCAGGCGATCCAGCCCGGCGTCATCCAGCTCCGGGTGCTGGCTGCGCCACTGCGCGATCTGGCCCTGCAACTGCTGGCATTCGGCAACCAGCGCCTGTTGCTGCTGGCCGTCGGCCTTCAGCTCGCTGGCCAGTTGCACGGCTTGCGTGCGCAGTTCCTGCAGGCGCTGGGCGGTGTCGGCGTCCAGGGCGCGGGCTTGGTCCAGCGCGGCGTCCATGTGCTGTTGCCAGGCTTCGGCAGTGGCGTGTTCACCGAGCAATTCGCCGAGGGCGGCCTGGGCCTGCTGGCGCTGCTCGTCCAGGGCGGCAAGTTGTTGCTGCAACTGCTGCAGGCCTTGCACGCGGGCCTGGTGCTGGTCGCGCAGCTTGTCGAGTTGGGTTTGCCGGGCCTGCTGTTCTTCCAGTTCGTCCTTGCGCTGTTCCAGTTGCTGCAAGCGCTGGGCGATCTGCTGGTCCAGGGCCAGGAAAGCATTGGCCGGGTCTTCGTCGAGTGCCTTCAGGGCCTGCTCGGGCAGCACCCCGGCCAGGTCGTGCAAGCCTTGCTGCAACTGCTGCTCGTCGTTGGCCAGGGCCTGGTGCTGTTGTTCGAGGTGGCGCTGGGCCTGCTGTTGAGCGTCTTGGGCGGCCTGCAGTTGCTGGGTGAGGCGGGCAGCATCGCGTTGCAGCGTGAGCAGCGCGCTCTGGCGTTTCTCGTCCTGCGCAATTTCCGCCTCCAGGCGCTGCAGCTGGCTGGCCAGCCAGGTGCTACGGGCCTTGTCATCCTGCGGGGCCAGGGCCGGCCACAGGCTGTGCGCCTGCACTTGCGCCACCAGCGGTTGCAACTGATCGCCCAGTTGCTGCTGTTGCTGCTGGAAGTCCTTGAGCTGGGCGTTGACCACGCCCAATTGGGTGCGCAACTCGACCAGCTTGGCGTTGAGGGTGTCGACCTGTTGCTGCGCGGCAGCTTCTTCAGCCTGGTCATGCCGACCCAGGCTGTGCAGCAGTGCGTCAGGCTGGTGGAACGGGTGTTCGGCACTGCCGCAGACTGGGCAAGGTTCGCCATCGCGCAATTGCTCGCGCAGTGCCTCCACGCTGGTGGTGCGCGCCAGGCGTTGCCGCTCCAGCAACTGGCGGGTGAGGTTGAGCGCCTGTTCGGCCGCCTCCAGCTCGGCCTTCGCCGCGGTGCCTTCGCTGATCAACTGCTGGCGTTGCTGCATGGCCTGTTGCTGGCGTTCACGAACGCTGTCCAGTTGCTGGCGCAGTTCCAGTTCGCGGCCGTGCAGGCGCGACATTTCTTCAACAGCGCGCTGCTGCTTGCGGTTGTCCTGCAGCATGCCACCGAGCAGGTCGATCTGCTCGGCCAGGGCCTGGGGTTCGGCCTTGGCTTCGCGGAACAGCAGCTCGTAGGCATCGCGCTCGGCCTGCAGCTGCACATTGGCCTGGCTGGCCTGGGCCTGCAGGCCGGGCAGCTCTTCGCGGCCCTTGGCCAGGCGGCCGCCAATCAGCATCACCTGTTTGAGTTGCGGCAGGTAGGCGTGCCACGCACTGGCCAGGCCTGCCAGGTGCTCGCTGTCGGCAAGGGCACTGTCGATCTGCGCCAATTGCTGCAGGCTGCGCTGCTGGTTGGCCTCCAGCTGTTGCAACTGCTGCTGGCCATCGGCGACGTGTTGTTCAGCCTGTTGGCTGCTGCTGTGTTGCGCGGCCAGCGCTTCGTCCAGGCGCGCCAGGTTGTCCTGGGCGGCGAAGGCCTGGCGCAGGCGTGGGGCATTCTCGCCGTGTTGCGCCTGGCTGTCGGCGAGCGCCTGGCGTGCGGCGTTCAGTGCTTGCTCCAGGGTATTTGCGCGTGCCTGGAGTTCGTCCTGCTGCTGTTGCTGCTGCGCAATTCTTGCCGCCAGTGGGGCCAGTTGTGCGTTCAGCGCCTGCTGGCGGTGGAACTGGTGGCGCTGAGGTGCCAGGCGCTCCAGGCGCAGCAGGTCCAGGCGCGGTTCGGCCAACTGCTGCCAGTCCTGCTCGGCGGCCTGCAGCGCGCGGGCCGCCTCGGCGTGCTGGGCTTGCAGCCGGTTTTGCTCTTGCAGCCAGTTGCGTTGCTGTTCCAGCTGGCGCTCACTGGCCTGGTCAGCCTTCAGGTGCTGCTGCGCCTGCTCCAGTTGCTGGTCGAGCTGGGCGCGGGCTTCGGCGTCCATCGGCAGCAGGTGGCTGGCGCGCGCGAGCAGGTCGTTGTGCACCTCACCGGCCTCGCGGGCCTTGCTGAACGCGCGCTGGCCCAGGCGGGTGTAGATGGCGGTGTTGGTCAGTTTTTCCAGCAGTTCGCTGCGCTCTCTGTCGTCGGCCTTGAGAAACGCGCCAAACTCGCTCTGGGCCAGCATCACCGCGCGGGTGAACTGCTCGAAGTTCAGGCCCAGGCGGGCTTCGACCAACTGTTTGTATTCGTTCTTGCCGCTGGCCAGGACCTGCTCGCTGTCCAGGTCGTAAAAGCTCTGGCGGCTGTGCTGCAACTTGCCGTTGGCCTTGTCGCGGGCGCGGTTGGCTTCCCAGCGGGCACGGTAGCGGCGGCCGTCGACGCCGACGAAATCGACTTCGGCAAAGCCGCTGCCGGTACCACGGCGTAGCAGGTTGCGCGGGTCGGATGTGGGGATGTCGCCGTCGGCATCCGGCACCTTGGCTTCGCGACCGATGTCATTGAGCCGCGGCACGGTGCCGAACAGGGCCAGGCACAGGGCGTCGAGCAGGGTGCTCTTGCCGGCGCCGGTGGGCCCGGTAATGGCGAACAGGCCGGCGCTGGCCAGGGGCTCGGCAGTGAAGTCGATGTCGACGGGGCCGGCCAGCGATGCCAGGTTCTTCAGGCGGATGGCAAGAATCTTCATGGCTGCTCCTCTTCCTGCTGCACGTCCTGCAACAGCAGGGCAAAGTCGGCCAGCGCCTGCTCGTCGACAGCGCTGCCGTAGGCTTGCTCCCAGGCTCGGCTGAACAGGTCTTGCGGGGTCATCTGGGCCAGTTCGACAAAGGCCAGGTCATCATCTTCGCTACTGTTGCGCCCAGCGTACTCGGCACTGATACGCACCAGCCGCACTGCCTTGCCCGCCAGCGCGGTCTCGATCTGCTGGCGCAGGTCCGGTTGCGGCTCGTCGAGAATGACCCGCACCTCCAGCCAGGGTTGGCGATTGGGGTCTTCCAGCAGGTCGATTACCGGCTGGTCTGCCAGTTGCTGTAACAGCTCACCCAGCGGTGCCGGGCCGATGCGTTGCAGGGCTACGGCGCGCGGTACCGGGCGCGGCTCGACGCTGACCAGGCCGCTGCCGTCCAGTTCCACCTCCAGCACCTGGTGCGGGTAGTTGATTTCGGCGAACGACAGTGGGATCGGTGAGCCGCTGTAGCGGATGCGTTCTTCGCGGTTGACCTTCTGTGGCTTGTGCAGGTGGCCGAGGGCGACATAGCTGATGGCCTTGTCGAACAGCTTGGCCGGCAGCGCCTCGGCGTTGCCGATGATCAGGCTGCGCTCGGAGTCTTCCGACACTGCGCCCCCGGCCATGTGCGCATGGCTGATGGCAATCAGCGCCTGGTCTTTCTTGCGTTTTTGCAGTGCTGCGGCGATCAGTTGCTGGTGCACCTGGGTGATGCCTTGCAGGTAGTCGTCGCCCAGGTGGGGGCCGGTGACTTCGGCCGGCCGCAGGAACGGCAGCGCCAGGCACCAGGCTGCGACCTTGCCGCGGCCATTGGTCAGCGGGATCAGCAGCCGCTCGGCATCCAGTTGGCCCTCGTCCAGCCAGTGCACACGGCCCAGGGCGTGGGTGCGCAGGCGGCGCATGAGTGCGGCAGGCAGCTCGATGCGCGAGCCGGAATCGTGGTTGCCGGCGATCATCACGATGTCCAGCTTGGGCTGCTGCTCATGCGCCTGGACGATGAAGTCGTACAGACGCTCCTGGGCTTTGACGGGGGGGTTGACCGTGTCGAAGATATCGCCGGCGATCAGCAGCGCATCCGGCTGGCGCAGGCGAAGCTGGCCGAGCAGCCAGTCGAGGAAGCAGGCGTGTTCGAAATCGCGTTCCTGGCCGTGCAGGCTTTGGCCCAGGTGCCAGTCGGAGGTATGAAACAGACGCATGGATGACCTGTGGTGTCGAGTCGAGCAAGCCAGAGGGCTTGGCTTTGGGGATGGGCGTTGCGCGAGGGCGGTATGGTAACCCAAGCAGGGGGGTGGGGGGCAGGGCGGGGGATAGGGGGGAGGGCTGGCAGCGGTTCGTCATCACATTTGCAGCGCCTGTGAGATCGAGCGCCGCCCGCGCGGCCGCCTTGTTTGTACGGCGCGATGTCGAGACATGTACCCAGGGTGGGGCTGGCACCGGCTGCGCCGGTGTTCGCGGGCATGCCCGCGAAGAGGCCCTGGCAGGCAGCCGGCTACTTGGGATAAAGCGGCGGCAAGCTGCCGTTCTCCCCAGCCGGCAACAACACCTGCTCGGCCGGCGGTATCGTGCCGATCGCCCGCCACAAATCCTCACCCTGCCAATACTGCCCACTCTCGCTGTACAACGCGCCATTCAACCCATCCAGCGCATCCGACAACGGCACGAAGCGCGCCGCCATCTCGGCCAGGGTCTCCGGTTGCTGCCGGGCCCAGGCGTCCAGCGCCTGGCGGGTGGCCTGGGGGTCGTTCGCCAGGCAGGCGCGCTTGAGGTCATCCAGCAAGGTGCGCGGGCTCGGCCCGTTCTGCGCCGCACGCAGCACCGCCGGTTGCGAGCGGGCGCGCCACCACAGGGCGAAGCCCAGTACGGTGGAAAGGGCGAACAACAGAGTCGCCAATTGCCAAGGCCACAGCGCGCTGCTGGCGCTGCTGCTATCGCCCACCGGGCTGTCGGCACTCAATGCCGGGTTGTCCTGCACGTTCAGCGTACGCGCCGGCAGGCTGCTGTGCTCCAGGTGATCTTCACGGGTGTTCCACCACGCCACTTCCAGCGCCGGCAGGGCCAACGTGCCGGCATGGGTGGGCACCAGTGCTTCGCGTTCCTCGCGGTTGGCGGTCATGCCGCGTTCGTTGATTTCGTTGCGCAGCAGCGGCTGGTCGGGGTAGCGGCGCAGGCCGGTGATCTCGGTGGCGGGTAACGGCGGCAACTGGGTGCTGGAAAGGCCTTCGGCGCGCAAGGTGATGTTGCGCGTCAGCGAGTCGCCAATCTGTACCTGCTGGTTGCCGGGGTCGGGGTTCCAGTGCTCTTCCAGTGTCAGGCTACGCGCCGGCAACCACGGCACACCCGCAGGCCAGGCGGCGGGAATCGGGCGTACCGCCAGCCGCAGCGGCAGCGAGCTGACCTGTACCTGGTGCCCGGCCCGGGCCGTGCCATTGGCTTGCGGGGTTTCGTCGCTGCTGGCTGCGGCGGTGGCGCTGAACGTCAGTGGCGGGATCTCGAGCGTGCCACTTTGCTGGGGGTACACGGCATAGCGGGTTTCGATCACGCCGTGGCGCACGCCATTGATTTCCTTTTCATAGGTGCGCGATTCGCCGAGCGGTTCGACCTTGGCGCCTTCCAGCTGCAGCGGGCTCAGGCTGCTGTCGTCATAGAGCGCCACCGAGTGATAGATGCGCAAGGTGAGCACAGCCTGCGCCTGCACGTAGACGTCGGGGCTGTCGAGGGTGGCCTCGATGAACACCTGTGAAGTGTCCTGGCGGCTGGCATCGGCCTGCAGCACTTGCAGGTCGATGGCCTGGCTGCGTGACTGACCCAGCTGCAGCTCGGGGATACGCAGGCTGCCGCTGCGCCGCGGCAGCAAGGTGATGATCCAGCGGGTGCTGGCGCGGGTTTCACCGTCGAGGGTATGCAGGCTGTTCAGCTGGCGCGTGCCGCGCACCTCGAAGTCGCCTTCCAGGGCGCGCAGGTCGGGCTTGCCGAACTGGGTGACGTCCTGGCTTTCCAGGGTCAGTTCCAGGCTTTCGCCAGCCTGCAGGCGGGTGCGGTCGACGCTGGCCTGCAGCAGGGGTTCAGCCTGGGCCAGGGTGGCCCACAGCAGGGAGAGGAGCAAGACGCCGAAGCGACTCATCGTGGGGTTTCCTGTTGCAGTTGCTGTTCGTACCAGAATTTGCGCCGCAGCAGCTCCGCCGGGTTATCGGGGATCTCCCGCAGCCATTGTTCCAGGGCTTGGCGCTGTTCGGCGTCGAGGCTGGTCGACACCGGGCGCTGGGGCGGCTGGATGACGCCCTCATCGGCACCCGGCTGATTACCCGGTGCACCCTGGCTGTTGCTGCTGCTTTCGCCAGGCTGCTCGGCGCTGGCTTGTTCATCACCGCCGGGGGTGCCCTGGGCGGCGCTGCTGGCCGAACTGCTGTTGCCTTCGGTGTCGCTGCCGGGCGTGCCTTGGGCATCGTTACCGGGCGGTTGTTCCTCGGCCTTGGCCTGGCGCTGTTGCAGCAGCTGTTGCACCAATGCCTGGTTGTCCAGTGCCACTTGCAGATCGGGTTCGCGCTCCAGCGCCTGCTCGTAGGCGTCCAGGGCCGCTTCCAGCTCACCGGCACGGGCCAGTGCATTGCCTCGATTGTAGTGGTCGGCGGCCGTGTCGCCTTGGGAAAATGCCTCGGCCGCACCCGCGTAGTCGCCGGCCTGGTACAGCGCCAGGCCGCGCCACTGCGTGTCATGGAAGTGCCGAGCCGCGCTGGCTGGGCGGTTCAGCTCGAGCAGGCGTTGGCCTTGCTGGTCGGGGCGCAGCCACAGGTCATCGAGCTCGAAAGCCTGGCTGGGCTGGGGCAGGGCCAGCAGCAACGGCAGGCAGAACAGCCAACCGCGCCGGCCGGCACACGCGGCCAGCAGCAGCAGCGGAATCAGCAACCAGTAGCCCTGGTCGGCCCAGCTGTCCAGCTGCAGGGTCTGGCCGTCGTTGCGCCCGGCCCGCGGCTGGTCGAACAGGCCCAGGCCACGCAGGTCCAGGTCGTCGATACGCGCATGCCGGTAGCGCCCGCCGGTGCCGTTGATGAAACCCTTGAGGCTGGCGTTGTCCAGGCGGGGCACCAGAATGCCGCCTTGGTCATCCTTGAGGTATTCGCCATTGGCCTGGCGCACGGGGGCACCGTCACGGCTACCGATACCCAGCATCAGCAGGCTGGGGCCCTGCCGGCCAAGGGCCTGGGAGATGCGCTGGCGCTCCGGGGCGCTGAGCGACGACCCGATCAGCAGCAGGCGGCCCTGGCCGAGCCCGCTCTGGGCCAGCAGGGCCAGGCCCTTCTGCACGGCCAGGTCGGCGCGCTGGCCGGGCTTGGGCATGATCGACGGGTCGATGGCCTCCAGCAGGTTGCGCGTGGTGGCCAGGTCATCGGACAGCGGCACCAGGGTGTGTGCGGAGCCGGCATAGACCACCAGCGCCGTCTGGCTGTCGCGGCGGTGCTCCAGCAGGTCGAGGATTTTGCGCCGGGCCTGTTCCAGGCGATTGGGCGGGCTGTCCTCGGCGAGCATCTGCGGGGTCAGCTCCAGCAATATCACCAGCGGGTCGGCCGGGCGCTGGCGGTTTTCTTCCACCCGCTGCCAACTGGGCCCGAGCAGGGCCAGGATCACCAATAGCCAGGCCAACCCCAGCGCCACCCACGGCAGTTTGCTGGTGTTGCCGTTGCCGCCGCCCAGCAGCACAGCGTGGAATGCCGGCGGCAGGATCAGCTGCCAGCGCCCGGCCCGTTTGCGCCGATGCCACAGCTTGTACAGCAGCCAGCCAAGCAGGGGCACGGCCAGCAGCCACAGGGGGCGCAACCATTGCGGCCACAGGTCGATCATCGCCGCCTCCGCAAGCGCAAGCGCTTCAGGCGTTGGCGCCATTCCGGGTGTGGCTGCAAGAAGCGCGGCTTGCGCAGCAGGCGCTGCATCAGGTTGTCGGGCCATTGCACGGCCACCACCAGCAGCACGCTCAGCAGCAGTGCCAGGGCCAATGGCCAGGCGTACAGGGCTTGGGCGGTGCGGGCCTGGGTCGGTTGCTGGGCCACCGGTTCGAGTTGGTCGAGGGTGTCGCCAATAGCGTCCAGTTCGGCTCCGTCATGCGCGCGGAAGTAGGCACCGTGGGTGATTTCGCCGATTTCCCTGAGTGCGGCTTCGTCCAGGTCCAGGCTCGGGTTGAGGCCGAGCAGGCCTGGGGTGCCACTGGCTTCGGGGTTGGCGCCAATGCCGATGGTGTAGATGCGCACGCCTTCCTGGGCTGCCAGGCGGGCTGCCGTCAGCGGATGGATCTGCCCGCCATTGTTGGCACCGTCGGTAATCAGCACCAGTACCCGGCTTTGCGCCGGGCGCTGGCGCAGGCGTTTCACCGCCAGGCCAATGGCGTCGCCGATGGCCGTGTTCTTGCCGGCGATGCCGATTTGCGCTTCGTCGAGGAAGGTGCGCACGGTACGCCGGTCGAACGTGAGCGGGGCCTGCAGGTAGGCCTGGCTGCCGAACAGGATCAGGCCCACGCGATCGCCTTCACGGTCCTGCAGGAAATCGCCGAGCAGGGCCTTGACCAGGTCGAGGCGGCTGATGTCTTCGTTTTTCCACTGCATGTCCGGGAAGTCCATCGACCCGGACACGTCCACCGCCACCAGCAGGTCGCGGCCGCTGGCCGCCACTGGCAACGGGTCACCGAGCCATTGCGGGCGCGCGGCAGCGCACAGCAGCAACAGCCAGATGACCACGAATGGCCCTTGCTGGCGCCAGGTGGGCAGGTTCAGCCGCGCGCGCCGCCCGGCCAGGCCTTCCAGTTCGTTGAGGAAGCCAACCTTGAGTACCGGTTCGCCGCTGTCGGCGGCGGGCAGCAGCAGGCGCGCCAGCCACGGCAGCGGCAACAGGGCAAAGACCCACGGCCAGGCCAGTTCAAACATGCTTGCGGATCCAGGTTTCGACGGCTTGGCTCAGCCCGGCGATGGCCTTGTCGTCGAGTTTGCACTCGGGTTTATAGGCGCCTTCGACCAGCACCATCCAGCGTGTGAGGCCGGCTGCGGGGCAGCGGTTGTCGAGAAATGCCAGCCACTGGCGGCCGTTGAGGGTGTGGCTATTGGCGCCCGGGTAGTGGCTGCGGCACAGGCGCTTGAGCAGGGCGTTGATCTGTTGCAGCCAGGCGCCGGCGGGGGCGCCGTCGTAGGGGCGTGGCAGGCGTGCCAGCTCGGCCAGCGCTTCTACCCGCACCGGGTCCAGCGGTTGCTCGGCGCGTACGACACGGCGCTTGCGCGGGCGCCAGTGCCGCAGCCGCCACAGGCCCCAGCCCAGCACTGGCAGGATGACCAGCAATGCCCACCAGCCGGGTGCCGGCGGCCACAGGCCGATGGGCGCCGGTTCGATCAGCGGTTGCAACTGATCGAGCGGGTTCATGACGCGCTCCGCGGGCGCTGTGCGCTCAGGTATTCGCGCAATTGCTCGATCATTTCACTTTGCGTGCTCAGCGGCATCAGCAGCACCCGCAGCTTTTGCGCCAGCAGCTCCCAGCGCTCGATGCGGGCTTCGGCCTGCTGGCGGTAGGCCTGGCGCAGGTTGGCGTCGAGGGTGTCGAGCTCCAGCTGCGCGCTGCGTTGGGCAAAACGCAGCAGGCCAGCGGCCGGCAGGGCATGGTCGAGTGGGTCGGACACCGGCAGCAGCAGCAGGTCGCAATGCCGGGACAGCATGGCCAGGTGCTGCTCCACCTGGGCGCTGAGCGAACGCTCGTCGCAGATCACGATGGCCAGGCTGCCCGGGCGCAGCACTTCGCGGGCGCGGCGCAGGGCCAGGCCAAGGCTGTCGGCCCCGGCAACCGCCTCGGTGTGCAGCGCCTGGTTGACCTTGGCCATGCGGTTGAGCAACTGCAGCAGGCTCTGTTTGCTGCGCCGGGGCTTGATTTCGTGGTGCTCGTTGTCGCCGAACACCAGGCCGCCGATGCGGTCGTTATGGGCCAGCGCGGCCCAGCCGAACAAGGCGGCGGCCTGGGCGGCGAGCACCGACTTGAACATCAGGCCCGAGCCGAAGAACAGCCGCTGGCTCTGCTCGACCAGGATGAAGATAGGCCGTTCGCGTTCTTCGTGGAACAGCTTGGTGTGGGGCTCCTGGGTGCGTGCGGTCACCCGCCAGTCGATGTTGCGCACGTCGTCGCCGGCCTGGTACACGCGCACCTGGTCGAAGTCCACACCGCGCCCGCGCAGCTTGGAATGGTGCAGGCCGACCAGCGGGCTGCGTTGGCCGGGCTTGGAAAACAGCTGGATTTCGCGCACGCGGTGGCGCATGTCGATCAGCTCGGCGAGGCCGATGCGGATGCCGGGTTCGGCCAGGTGCGCAGTGGGCATGGGGTCAGGCAACGGCGACGACGTCGAGGATGCGCTGGACCACGCGGTCCTGGTCGATCCCCGCGGCCTCGGCTTCGAAGGAGAGGATGATGCGGTGGCGCAGCACGTCGAACAGCACCGCCTGGATGTCTTCGGGGCTGACGAAGTCGCGCCCGGCCAGCCAGGCGTGGGCACGTGCGCAGCGGTCCAGCGAAATGGAACCGCGCGGGCTGGCGCCATAGGCGATCCAGTCGGCCAGCTCGGTATCGAATTTGGCCGGGGTGCGGGTGGCCATGACCAGCTGCACCAGGTACTCCTCGACGGCATCGGCCATGTACAGGTTGAGGATTTCCTTGCGCGCGGCAAAGATCGCCTGCTGGCTGACCCGCCGTTCGGGTTTCACTTCGCCGCCCAGCGCTTCACCGCGGGCCTGTGCCAGGATGCGCCGCTCGACCGCGGCGTCCGGGAAGCCGATTTTCACGTGCATCAGGAAGCGGTCGAGCTGGGCTTCGGGCAGCGGGTAGGTGCCTTCCTGCTCGATCGGGTTCTGCGTGGCCATGACCAGGAACAGGGGCGACAAGTCGTAGGTGCTGCGGCCCACACTGACCTGGCGTTCGGCCATGGCCTCGAGCAGTGCCGACTGGACCTTGGCCGGTGCACGGTTGATTTCGTCGGCCAGCACCAGGTTATGGAAGATCGGCCCCTGCTGGAACACGAAACTGCCGGTTTCCGGGCGGTAGATTTCCGTGCCGGTGATGTCGGCCGGGAGCAGGTCGGGGGTGAACTGGATGCGATGGAACTGCGCTTCGATGCCCTCGGCCAACTCCTTGATGGCCTTGGTCTTGGCCAGCCCGGGCGCCCCCTCGACCAGCATGTGGCCGTCTGCCAGCAGCACGATCAACAGCCGCTCGACCAGTTTCTCCTGGCCTAGGATCTGGGTTGAAAGAAAGGTGCGCAGCGCGATCAGCGCTTCACGGTGTTCCATCGGCGACGGTTCCTGGTAGGGGGCCGGAGGCGGCTGACGGCAGCTGCCCTGGCAAGGGCTGATACTTTAATCCATCCGGGGGGGCGGCGACTAATGGCACGGGGTAAATTTATCGCTGCAGCGGGCCTGGGGTATGGAAAACTCTCACGAAGGCTTGGCGATTGCCTGATGTTGCCTGACGGCGTACTGGCGCCTGCTTGTGCTTTTGGGTCAAGCACAAGGCACGAAGATGGTAGCGAGCAACGGCGGTACGCCGACCCCTCGGCGGATAACCCTGCGTTTCGGGGTGTTCTTCGATGGCACCGGTAACAATCAGCACAACGCCACGGCATTGGCGGGGCACGGCGGCAGTTATGCCAATGCGCTGAGCAACGTAGCCCTGCTGCATGCGTTGTACCCGGCGCAAGCGGCCGATGGCGAGGCGCGCCAGGTCTTTTTCAAATGCTACATGGAAGGCATCGGCACCTTGGCCGGTGAAACCGACCCGGTGTATGCCTCTGCCACCGGGCGTGGCCGCACGGGCGTGGAAGCCCGGGTAGCCGAGGCGTTGCAGGTGATTGCCGGGCAACTGCAGGGTTGGTGCCAGGCGCACCCGCAGTGTGTGCCGGCACGCCTGGAGTTCGACTTGTTCGGCTTCAGCCGTGGGGCGGCGGCGGTACGCCACCTGGCCAACCTGTTGCACGACGGTGCCGGGCAATTGTTGCCGGTGGCGTGTGACATCGCGATCAACTTCATGGGCTTGTTCGACACGGTGGCCGCGATCATCGCGCCGTTGCAGGGCGACTTCGACCCCACCGACGAGCGCCACGGTGGCTTGCGCCTGGGCCTGGGGGCGGGTATTGCCCGGCAGGTGGTACAACTGGTCGCGCGGGATGAGCGGCGGCATAATTTCCCGCTGGTGAGCAGTGGCCACGACATAGTGCTGCCGGGTGTGCACTCGAATATCGGTGGCGGCTACCCGGAAACCACATGGGAACAGGTGCTGTTGTGCAAACCGCAATCCCAGCGCGTGCCGGTGGCGACGCCTGCCGGGCAGTGCCGCGTGCATGCCGTGATGCAGGGCCTGTTGGCGACGGATTTTGCCGACATGGGGGAACCCCGGCCACGGGTGATCACCTGGGAGGAGCCGATCGCTGGCGGCCACCCGCGTGAAGCAGAGAAGCAAGTCTACGCAGCAGTAGCCCGCGAGCGGGAGGTGGCCGGGCACCTGTCGCGTGTCTACCTGAGCGTGATGCGCGAGCTGGCGGTACGGGCTGGCGTGCCGTTTGCGCCGTTGGGCGGCCAGGCGGAGCACCGTTTGCCGGCTGAATTGCAGGTGATCAGCGCAAAACTGCATGGCTTCGCTTTGGGCGAAACCGGGCAATTGGCGCTGAGCGAGCAAGAGCAGCGGTTATTGCGCGACAAGTATGTGCACGCTTCGGCGAACTGGAATGCGCTGAAAGGGTTGCGTAACAGCGTGCTGGATGTGTTGTTTGTCAACCGGCCAGGGGTGGCAGGGCGGGTGGTGCATGGGAATCCGGTGGGGTGAATGCGCCTGGGGTGGCAGGGGTTCGCCACCCCATTCATTCATAGCTGCGCGTTCCTGCGTTTTCGGGCCATATACCCCTCCTGCGCCACGGTCAGCGCCACCGTCAGCACCATGAACGCTACCGAAGCAACGAAAATGCCATTTGGCAGCCCCCGGTCGAGCATCCAGCCGAACGCCACTGGCCCGACGGCGCCACCGATGTTGAACCCGGTCGAGACCAGCCCGAAGGTCTTGCCTTCGGCACCCTTGGGCGCGGCCGCTTTTACCAGCATATCCCGCGACGGGGCGATCATTCCGGTCAGCAGGCCGATGCTGCCCAGCACCACCACCAATGCCCATTCGCGCAGCACACCCAGGGCCACCACGGCGGTCAGCACTGCAGCCAGGGCGAAAGCCAGCGCCGCCACCAGGCCATGCCGGCGGGTACGGTCGGCCAGGGCACCGCCACACAGCACCCCTGCGGCGCTACAGAGCAAGAAGGCGGTAAGCGCGGTATTGGCCCAGGCCAAGGTCAGGCCTTGGCCTTGCACCAGTGCGGCAACGGAGAATTTCTCGATGGCACTGGTGCTCAGGTTGAGCAATATGAACAGCACTGTCAGCACGCCGATCATGGGGGTGAACAAGCGCACTCGGCCGTTTGCCGGCGGCGCGCCGGCATTGCCCGGGTTGCCCATCTCCGTTACCCGGTACACCCCGCTGCCTGGCAGCGATATCAACAGCAGCGCAGCAGCGCCGAACACTGCGCCCGTCGCCAGGGCTGCCCGTGTGCCCAACACGGCAGCGATACCGAGGAATATTGCCGGGGTTACCGCCGAGCCGAGAAAGCCGGCGAAGGTATGAATGGAGAATGACCGCCCCAGCCGGTCTGGCTCGATACCCTTGGCCAGCAGCGCATAGTCGGCCGGGTGGTATACCCCATTGGCCAGGCCGGCCAGCGCCATGCTCACCAGCAACACCGCATGGCCGGGGCTGGCGGCCAGCAGCAGGAAACTGAGGCTGCCCAACAGCAGCCCGGCCTTGAGCACCTTGCGCGCGCCAAAGTGGTCGACGGCATGACCCAGCGGGGCCTGCACCAGGGCAGAGACGATATTGAACACCGCCAAGGCCACGCCGAGTTCGACGAAACCGACCCCCAGCAGGGAGGGCAGCACTGGCAGCAGTGCCGGGATCAGCATGATGTGCACATGGCTGACGAAATGCACGGCGGCAACCTGGGTCAGCAGCTTGGGGGCAGCAACGTAGCGCATGTCGGGACCTGTAGACAGCGTGCGCGCCTGGCGCACGGCAAGGGGATGGAATGCCCGTGTGGCGGGCGTCGCTGCGCAGCGCCCGAAGGCGGCCATGCAAACGCTGGCAGCGATCCCGCCACCCAGCGCGTTGCCTGTTGCGCGGGTAACCCGCGCTTACAGGGCTGCGCTGTCGAGGGTCAGGCAGCCAGTTCGGTCAGCAGGTTTTTCAGATAGTCGCTGCCTTGCGCATCCAGCGCCTGCAACGGCAGGCGGGGCGCGCCGACATCCTGGCCCAGCAGCTTCAGGCCGGCCTTGATGGTGGTGGGCAGGCCGCGGCGGGTGATGTATTCCAGCAGTTCGTACTGGCGGTAGAACAGCGTGCGGGCTTCGGCCAGTTGGCCTTGCTGCACGGCGTCCCACAATGCCAGGTTCAATGCCGGGATCAGGTTGGGCGCGGCGGTGCACCAGCCGCTCGCGCCTGCCACAAGGGCCTCCAGGGTCAGTGGGTTGCAACCGTTGTAGAACGCTACCTGGCCCTTGCTGGCCTGGAACAGGCGGTGCATGCGCTGAATGTCACCGGTGCTTTCCTTGACCATGGTCACATTCGGCACCTCGGCGAGGATGCGCAGGATCAGTTCCACCGACAGGTCGGTGCCGCTGGTGCCCGGGTTGTTGTAAAGCATGATCGGGATGTCGATGGCGGCGCCGACGGCCTTGTAGTGGGCCACCACTTCGGCTTCGGTGAGTTTCCAGTACGAAACGGGCAGCACCATGACCGCCGTGGCGCCGCATGCCTGCGCCAGGCGCGCACGCTCCACGGTGCGTGCGGTGGTCAGGTCGGAGACGCTTACCACGCTGGGTAAGCGCCCGGCGATGCGCGCCTGGCTGAAGCGCACCACGCTTTCCCATTCGCTGTCGCTCAGGTAGGCCCCTTCGCCGGTGCTGCCCAGCGGCGCGATGGCGTGCACGCCGTGCTTGATCAATTGGTCGATGGACGTGCCCAAAGCCTCCAGGTCGAGTGTGCCGTCTGCTGAGAAGGGAGTGATGGTGTAGCCGATGACGCCGCGAATTACAGGTGTAGACATGACCAGGCACCTTTGCCGTTGTTGAGGGAAGAGTACAGCTTCGAGTCAGGCCAGGCAGTCGCCGTGGGCCCGCAAGGCACGCCGCGCGTAATAGCTGAACGCGGCGCCATGACGCTTAGGGGTGGAGATCCAGTCGTGGGCTTCCTTGCCCAGGGCTTCGGGGATGGGGCGGATGTCACCGGCCCCCATGGCCAGCAGCTGCATCCTGGCGGCCCGCTCGAACAGCAGGGCAAGCACGCAGGCTTCTTCGATCGAGCCGCCAGCGATCAGCAGGCCATGGTGGGAAAGCAGGATCGCGCGCTTGTCGCCGATGGCCGCCGCGATGATTTCGCCTTCTTCATTGCCTACCGGCACACCAGGCCAGTCCTTGAGGAAGGCGCAATCGTCGAACAGCGGGCACAGGTCCATGTGCGAGATGGCCAGCGGTACCTCCAGCATCGACAGGGCGGCGCTGTGCAGCGGGTGGGTGTGGATGATGCAGTTGACGTCAGGCCGGGCGCGGTAGAGCCAGCTGTGGAAACGGTTGGCCGGGTTGGCCATGCCACGGCCTTGCAGCACGGTCAGGTCTTCGTCCACCACCAGCAGGTTGGAGGCGGCGATTTCGTCGAAGCCCAGGCCCAGTTGCTGGGTGTAATAGGTGCCAGGCTCCTGGGCGCGGGCGGTGATCTGCCCGGCCAGCCCCGAGTCGTGGCCGCCGTCGAATAGGATGCGGCAGGTGAGGGCCAGCTTTTGCCGGGTACTGTAGGTGTTGTCGGCCAGGGCCGTCAGCATCTGCTGCTGGGCGTGCTTGACCAGTTGGTCCTTGGGGGCGTGCATGGTGGTCGTCATGGGCGGTACCTGCAGGAAAGGGCGGTGAATTGCTGAGCGACACAGGGAGGTCGCCAGGACACACGGCGATCATAATGACACCTTGTGTCATTATCAAGCAGGGAATGACACAATCAGCCTGCAGTGGGGCTCCAGAGGTGGCGGGCCGGGCGGCAAGGAGGTGCGCGAGGGGGCGTTGGCAAAGCGCGCGGCGCAGGCGCTTACACCGGCCGGGCCGGTGTTCGCAGCTGGCGCCGCGGCAAAAAGGCGCGCGTTACGCGCCTACGCAGCGCGAAGCGGGCAGCGGGGCCGGGTGCGCGTGCTGGTATTGCCGGAAGGCCTCGGCAATGGCATTGATCAGCGGCGCGTCGCTGAGCGGGTTCAAGGCCGGGAAGCGCTTGCCGTTGCAGATGCCCTGGTAGGTCAGCACAGCCTCGACGCTGTGATCATGGTCCAGGTACACCTGCCTGATCGCCTGGGCGTCCAGGTTCTTCGCATCGTCGCAGCGCAGGGCGTGGTGAATGGCCAATGCCGCGCCAAAGGCCAGGGCCGGGGTGTCGATGCCGTGCCTGCCGGCCAGCTCGATGCTGCTGAGGATACGTTCATTGCGCTGCAGTTTGCGCAGCGGGTCGCGGCCGACGCGGGCGCACGGGTCCTTGAACGAGGTTTTGCAGCGCGCCAGAAAGGCGTCGGCGAACCGGCTGATCACCTCGCTCATTTGCGGGTACTCCGCTTCCAGGGCGGGCGCCACTTCCTGGCGTATCAGCCGCTCGGCCAGGGCATTGACGCGGGCGTCGCCCATGCCCTGGCCCACCCAGGCATGGCCCAGCAGGCTGGCGTACCAGGCAATGATCGCGTGCGGGCCGTTCCACAGGCGGTTCTTGATGACCTGGATCTGGGCAATGTCCGGCACCGTGTGCACTTGGCGCAGGCGTTCGAGCAGGTCGCTGCCGCGCTCGACATACAACGGCATGTCGGCTTCGCTGTTGAACAGCACCAGGTGCAGTTGGCTCATGGCGCTGCTGGGCTGCGCAAAGGGCCTGAAATGCCCGAGCAATCGCTCGTATTCAGCCGGCGGCGCCGAGGCACTGCGCGGTGCGGCAGGCTCTTCTTCCAGGCTGTTGCGAAACATCTGCGACTTGATCCGCAATTGCCGCACCAGCGCATCGTTGCTCAGCTTGGAAACGATGCGGCTGACTACGGTTTCCGCGAAATGGGTCTTGAGCATTACCTGCTCGCAGATCGCTGGCGGGCACAAGGTCGCCAGCTCGGCTTGCACATGCCGGCGCACGAACGCGCCACTACCCACCTTGTTCAGCACGATCAGCAACGTCAGTTCGCGGCCGCGGCGCTCGAAGCGCTGCAGCAGGCCTTGGGCAATTACCCTGGCCTGGTTGCGAATGGCCTGTTCAGGCAGGCTCAGGCCGATGATCTCGGCATCGTTGTACATGGCGATCACCGCCTGTTCATCGTCCAGGTCGATCATGCGCACATTGTCGATGGTCTGGTCGAACGAGGTGCTGCCATAGCGCACGCTGTAGCTGCCGAAGGCACTCACGCTCTCGCGCAGCATGCGTGAGCGGGTAGCGGCGATGATTTCGCAGGGCCGGGTGTAGCCGTCCCAATGGGAAAACACCTGGGTCAGGTAGCCGCCGCCGATGGCGCCAAAGCCATGAATACCGACACGGAATTGATTCAACGACGCCGGGAAGGGTTCGCTGAGCGCGGGCATGCCCAGCTCGGGCACGCATGCATTCAGGTCGGCAAGGAACTCCGGCATGCTGTGGTAAGCCTTGAGTGCGCCGGCCTTGATGTCGGCGGCAGGTGGCTTGATGTCTTCGATCAGAATCGCCTGGCCCTCGGCACGCATGGCCGACAGCATGCCGTTTTCCGAATCCTCGACCATGAAGCACTGCGCTGGCGTGCAGTTGAGTGCGCGGGCGGCCTTCAGGAAAATCTCCGGGTGGGGTTTGCCCTGGCTGACTTCATCGCCACACACGGTGATGTCGAAGTACTTCAGCACATTGGCGTTGATCAGGTATTCCTCGGCGATGGCGCGGCGGCTGGAGGTGGCCACGGCCATGGTCAAGCCGGCCTTGCGCAGGCGCTCCAGCACCTCCAGCAGGCCGGGCTTGATCGGCACGCCGTGATTGCGCACGTACTCCAGCTCCAGTTCATCGGCGCGCCGGCGGATGGCGGCATAGGGGAAGTCTGCGCCGTTATGCGCCTTGGCCAAGGCTTCGGCTTTTTTCGCGCTCAGGCCCAGAGAGCCGAGCAGTGTGTGCTCGCCCAGCGGCTTACCGAAGATTTCCAGCGACGCTTGCTTGAGGATCTTGAAGCGCAGGCGTTCGGTGTCGAAGAGGGTGCCATCCATATCGAAGATAGCGCTGAAGATGCGTTTGCCGTGAAAGAAAAGCATGGGTTGTTGCCCCTTGTCGGTGGGTCGTACATCCCGCCTGCAACAGGCGAGCATGGCGTGCGAGCTGCAGCAATGGCAGTCAGGTAGGAGGCACGCGGTCGACAGGAGGGCGCTGGGGGGTGACGCAGAGGTAGGGCGGGATGGAGCGGGGGGTGCACAGCAGGTTGGCGAACCTGGAAGCGAGGCGGGCGGCACGTTTGGCCTTGAGGTCACGCCCACTGGCTGCAGTCGGTTTTGCAGGCAGTGGGCGCAAATAGCGATGGATACGTGTGATTCCGAGCATGAGGTACTGTGAGTCCTTTTTCGACTTTGGTAATCCTTTTTCAGCCTTGCACGTATGCGCCGCGACATGCAAGGCTTGGCCTTTCGCTCGTCTTGCACAACCAGGTGAACCGCCATGACCCAAGCTACCGACCAGGCCTTCTACGACCGTGCCGATGCGCACATAGAACTGGCCAACCAGCAGATCGACAGGGTCGAGGACCTGGGCAAGGTAAGCGCCTCGCTGACCTTCGGTGCCGCGCGCTTCAGCGCCTGGATGAGCGCCCGCAGCTTCAAGAGCGGCGCCGAACTGGGCGCTGCGCGGGACGAGATCCTGAAATACTTCTGCGAGCAGTACCGGATGATGCTCGAAGATAACCTGGACGAGCATATCAAGCATTTTGACCAGTACATGTTGGGCAAGAATGACTAACACCGCAGGTCGCTCGCCCCAGCCTCTTCAACACTTCTTGGCCAACACCTGCCAGCCCTGATGCGACCCCTGTGGGAGCGGGCGAGCCCGCGAAGAAACCAGCGCGCTGCATGGCACCGGCTGGGCCGGTGTTCGCGGGCATGCCCGCTCCCACAGGTATTGCACCTTTGTCTTGGCTACGATATCGCCAGCGGTGATGGCGTGGGCCGGACGACATGTCCGGCCCTTAAGCGCCTGTTGCGCCCCGGGTCAACGGCGCAGCAGGCGAGAAATCACCAGTGTGACGGCGGCGGTGATGGCCAGTGCGGCGATAGGCTTTTCCCTGACGAACGAAGTCACCGTGTCCACGGCATCACCATAGGTCTTGGTCACCTGGCCTGCCGCCTGACGCGCATCGCCTTCGGCTTCCAGCGCCGGGTCTTCGACCAGCCGGCCTACAGCGCTCTGCGCCTTGCCTGCAAGGTTCTCGGCAACACCTTCGATCTGTTCGCGTTTCATGATGGCTATATTCCTTCCTGTAAGCGGCTTTGGGTTGATAGCACAGGGTTAGGGAGGTGAAGGGCGGTAATGGTTCCAACTACTCATCACCTTCAAGCCACACGCCCCTGCAAGGAATCGCACGTGGCGTGAGTGGACGAGGCTAGCGCGCCTTCTTTTCCAGAATCCGCGCGCCGCTCCCTTCCTTGGCCAGCACATCCCCGGGGTTGCGCAGGGGGCAGTCCTGCAGTGACAGGCAGCCGCAGCCAATGCAGTTGTCGAGGCTGTCGCGCAGCGCCTCCAGGGTACGGATGCGTGCATTCAGGTCTTCGCGCCAGGCGCTCGACATTTCGCCCCACTGCGCCGCGGTCAGCTTGCTGTTGGGCGCATAGCGGCTCAATGCCTGGCGGATTTCCTCCAGTGCGATACCGGTGCGCTGTGCCACCTTGATGATCGCCAGGGTGCGCAGTACCAGCGAAGGGTAGCGGCGCTGGTTGCCCGCCGTACGAACGCTGGCGATCAGCCCCTTGGCTTCATAAAAGTGCAGCGCTGACACTGCCACACCGCTGCGCTTGGCGACTTCTCCCACTGTAAGCATCCGCGTGTTGTCTGCTGCCATGCCTGTCGACCTTGCCTTGGGTTGAGCGCTGTAAGGGCGCCTGAGGTTTTGAAACGGGTTACCCCGCTGAGCGATCCCGGCGCAACTGGGTAATCAGGGTAAAACGGTCATGCGGGTGGATCGTCTCGGCCACGGCCATCAGGTCGCCGTTCTCTTCGCGGTAGTGGCGAATGATCTGCAACCCCGCCGAACCCACCTGCGCCTTCAGCGCGTGGGCCAGCTCTGCCTTCAGCGCTACCGCCCGTACTTGCTGGTCGATCACCGCGATGGCGCGGCCGTAATGCTGCTCGATCAGCCTGGCAATCGGCTGTTCGGGCTGCTCGCGGGCGAGTTCGATGACTTCGCCGTAGTCCCGCTGTGCATAGACCTGGGTGCAGCATAGCGGCGGCGCAGCCTGCGCCACGGCGATGCTCGACAGGCAAAAGTAGTGCTCACCCGGCACCAGCCCCAGCCGTGCCGCCTGGCCCAGGTCGGCAACGAAGTGCTGCACATCGCGGATCTGCCAGCGCTGATCTGGCGCCAGCTGTGCCAGGTCGGCGACGCTGGCCAGCGACTGCGTGTAGCCCCCGCGGGGGCTGCTGGCCTCGACCCGTGTGCCGACGCGCTTGCGTCGCGATACCAGCCCCTGGCCGAGCAACTGGTCGATCGCGGCACGTACCGTGTGCCGGCTCACACCGTAAAGGTCGCACAGCTCGTGCTCGGTTGGCAGCAGGCTGCCCACCGGATACCGGCCATTGGCAATGCCTGCCATCAAGTCCTTGGCCACAGTGGCATAGCGCGTCGGGTTCATACCTGTGTTCTGTCTCGCACCTGTCGTCGGCCCAGAGTGTACCAGCGACCTGTGCCGGGTGGTCGGCGAGCAGACTGCACCTGGCGGTGCAGCCCAGCATCCACGAGGCCCGCTGACGCTTTTCAGGTGTTCTGCCTGGCCCGCAACAGCATCGCCGCCAGGGCGCACCCGAGCAAGGCCAGGCACGCCAGGTAGAATGCGTCGCTGTAGGCCATCAGGTACGCTTCGCGGCGAATGGTTGCCGCCAACCCCTCCAGCGCCTGTTGCTGCTGCGGCAACCAGCTCTGCACCGTGTGGTTGATGCGTTCCTGCATGCCCGGCTCGAACACGCTGACCTGCTCGTGGATGCGTTCGCTGTGGAAACGCTCGCGGGTGGCCACCAGTTGGGTCAACCCGGCCGTCCCTACCGCGCCCCCCAGGTTGCGCAGCATCGAGAACACGGCCGACGCCGACCCGGCTTCACGCTTGTCCAGCCCGGCCACCGCCAGCACCGACAACGCTACCATGATGAACGGCTGGCCGATGCCACGTACCACAGTGGATGGGATGATCACGTTGTCGGCACTGTCGGCGCTCAGGCTTGCCCCCAGCCAGCAACCCACGGCCATGATCAGGAAACCGCTGGCGACCATGAACTTGGCGCTGGTCCAACCCATCAGCCGCGGCATCATGGGCGCCAGCAGCAACTGCACCACGCCATAGGCGATCAGTGCTACACCCACGTCGTGGGCGCTGAAGCCCTGCAGTTGCGACAGGTAGTTGGGCACCAGGAACACCAGGCCGAAGGTTGCCGCGCCGAAGATGAACATGGCCACACTGGCGACGCCGAAGTTGTAACGCCCCAGCAAGCGCAAATTGATGAAAGCGCGCTGGCCGCGCAGTTGGGTAACCACGAACACCACCAGGGCAATTCCGGCGATCGCGCTCATGCCAACGATGAACGATGAGCCGAACCAGTCCAGCCTGCCGCCTTCTTCCAGCACGATCTGCAAGCCACCCAGGCCGATCACCATGGCCGCGATGCCCAGCCAGTCGCCCTTGCGCAGCAGCGCGAGTTGCATCGGCCTGGCGTCGATCGACCAGGCGATGGCGAACAGCAGGGCGATACCCGGGAACAGTTGCAGGTAGAAGATCCAGCGCCATGAATAGGCGTCGGTCAGCCAGCCGCCAATCGACGGCCCGGCCGCCTGTGCCACGCTGTTGGCCAGGCTGAACAGCGCCATGCCCATGGCCATCTTGCTGGCTGGCAGCTCGGTGATGATCAACTGGAACGACAGCGGGATCAGCACCGCGCCGGCCGCGCCCTGTACTACGCGCAGGGTGATCATCGTTTCCAGGTTAGGGGCCCATGAGCAGGCCACCGAGGCCAGCAGGAAGATCAGCGAGCCGGTCCACATCACCCGGCGCAGCGAAAACACTTCGACCAGCCACGCGGTCAGCGGGATCATGACGATTTCCGCCACCAGGTAGGCGGTAGAGATCCATGAGCCTTCCTCGAAGCTGGCCCCCAGCGAGCCACGGATTTCCGGCAGCGCGGCGCTGGTGACATGCACGTTCATGCCGGCCATGAAGCAGCCGAACAGGCCGCCGAGCACGGCGACCCAGGCGCGCAACGTGACGGGTTGCTCAGTGGCCATCGGCAACCTCGGCGTGGCGGGTGTCGACGATGCTCACCACCGACATGCCCGGCAGCAGCTGCGGGCCTGCGGGCGCTGGGTCGAGCAGGATGCGCACCGGGAAGCGCTGGACGATCTTGGTGAAGTTGCCAGTGGCGTTGTCCGACGGCAGCAGGGCGAAGACATTGCCCGAGGCGGGGGAGAAACTGGCCACACGGCCGTGCAGTGGCTGGCCGGCAAAGCTGTCGACGCGGATTTCCACGGGTTGCCCGGGGCGCATGCGGGCCAGTTGGGTTTCCTTGTAGTTGGCGACCACGTAGGCCTGCTGTACCGGCACCACTGCCAGCAGCGGCTGGCCGGGCACCACGTACTGGCCAGCACGCACGCGGCGTTGGCCCACGATGCCAGCGAGCGGGGCGCGAATCACGGTGTCGTGCTGGTCCTGGCTGGCCAGTTGCCGGCGAGCCTGGGCGTGGGCCAAGGCGGCTGCGCGCTGTTGCAGCTCGGCGTCGGCCTGGGTAGAGCGGGCCCTGGCCATGGCCAGTTGAGCGCGTTGTTCGCGCAGCGCGGCCTGGGCCCCTTGCAGCGCCGCTTGTGCCTGGGCCGCCTGGGCGTTGGCACTTTCCAGCCGCTGCGCGGTGGCCGCTTGATCGCGTACCAGGCCGCGGTAGCGCTGCACGTCCAGGGCAGTGCGTTGGCGTTCGGCGGTGGCGCTGCGCACGGTCGCTTCAGCCTGCTGGATGGCGTGCTGGCGCTGGTTGATGCGCTCGGCCGCCAGCTGTTGGCCTGCCTGTGCGGCGGCCAGTGCTGCCTGGGCTTCGGCCACGCTGGCCTGGGCCTGCTCGACACGCGCGCGGTAGTCCTGGTCTTGAAGCCGTACCAGTACATCGCCGGCCTGGACTGGCTGGTCGTCCGCCACCTCCACCTTGGCAACATAGCCGGCAACGCGCGGGCTCAGTGCCACCCAATCGGCACGGACATAAGCATCGTCGGTGGTCTGCAGGTAGCGGCCGGTGGTGAGCCAGTAGCTGGCGAAGGCCAGCACCGTGACGGCCGCCAGGCTGCCGCCGGCGATCCAGGCCTGGCGGCGGCGGGGTCTGGTGCTGGCTTGCTGTGCTGCTTCGGCGGGAGCGTTCTGTTCTACGGCGGCATTCATGTTCGGTTTCCATTTCTGATGTTGGGGCTGCTGCGCAGCCCATCGCCGGCAAGCCCACAGGGATCGCCTTAGGGCTGACAGGTGTTTGCCACAAGGTATGGCAGCG
>JAEAMF010000374.1_pt1 | contig 60502 bp, 57 predicted proteins | sample 8958721 | NCBI WGS metagenome assembly JAEAMF01 (sample SAMN16933255, study PRJNA681124) | bioreactor sludge metagenome | isolation source: anaerobic bioreactor treating anionic surfactant - SDBS | place: India: Bengaluru | collected 2019-02-28
ATAGCTCAGTCGGTTAGTAGCACCTGACTCATAATCAGGGGGTCGCTGGTTCAAGTCCAGCTGGGCCCACGGACAGTAAAAGCACTTGTGCATAGCACAAGTGCTTTTTTTTTGTCCACAGGTCCAGGATCCTCCGATTTTGATTCCCCCTCCAACGCCTCTCCTAGGGGAGGCCCTGCGGTCTGCTGCCGCGATCAGTCCTGCAGCAACGGCCGGCTATGCGACTGCGATCAGTCCTGCAGTAACTGCCGGGTCTGGTGTAAACTGCGTGGTGCTCTGCAACTCAAGATCTTATATGACCGACCCGGACGGCACTACTTTTGACGATGGATTGTACATCCTGATGGGGGAACTGTACAACCTGGCGCTGTGAGTGCCGCGCACTCTTCATTCATCCCGCTGGTTTTCAGTATATTAACAAAACAGCTCCCCAAGGGAGCTGTTTTGTTAAACATCTGTTATATAGAATAATACATCAAGAGTGCGCGGAACGATTTCCTGATTTTTTTTATTTATCGTGTATTTATATTAAAAATCCACAATATTTATCCCGATTTTCTCAGCACCATTCTCAACTATCCTGTTTGTATCCATTAGTTACCTGTTGTACCTATGGTACCTATTGTACCAAATAATGCCCCATTGTACCTGTGTCCATTTTTCCGTTTGATTCTCTTGGTTCCCTGGATTCCCTTTGTCCTTATGCTTCCCTTAGACCCAACTTTGCTCCCAATTGAATAACATTACAAATTTATTATTACTACCATGAAAGTAAATGAACAAGAATCAGATCTGAAAACTCCTGAAGTTTATGAGCCACCTGAAATAGAGGTGACAGACATGGCCATTGAACAGAACGTACTGGATGCGGGCAGTGGCAACGTGGGTGATTTTGGAGGTTCCGATTGGTAAATTATTAAAGAACAAGACGTCATGAAAAAGAAACATTTACTCTTTGCATTCATTTTTCCGGTTTTGTTGACCGGCTGCATATATGATTGCATCACAGATCCCCCGCAATCGGGTACCACTATCACCATCACGGCAGACTTGCCCGGCAACACCGCAAGTACTTCCGGCAACGTAGCAGGTACGCCCAACATAACCGCAAGTCCCTCCGGCAATAACACAGATGTGCCCAATACACGGATTGCTTTGACACAGGATGATCTGGATGTTGACCTGACCTGGGAAACAGGGGATCAGTTGTATCTTTGCGTGGTATATGGCGGCGCGAAACAAAAACAGACCGTAATCGTTACCGTTGATGACGAGAATTCGAAAAGAGCCACTTTCTCCATCACCCTGCCCGAGGGTGATTATACTACTTTTGATCTGTACGGAGTGTACGGCGGCGGCGGATTGTTTGCTACAGAGGGCGAGGAACATTTAGCCCTTCTGCCCACGGCAGCCCAATCCGTATCAAGCAGCCTTGACGCGATTCAGGAGAGCAAGGCGGTGATGCTCAAATTTGCCAAAACCGGGATCAGCAAAGCCTCGCCAAACCTGTCTGTCAATTTTGAACACATGGGATCGCTGTTCCGGATCCTGTTCAAGAACACAGGGGGAAGCACCCTGAACAACATAACCGCTGCACAACTTGCAGCCGTATCAGACATTCCGGCTTATCCCAATGCGGGAGGGGCAACATACAATCTGATTGACGGGACATTCTCCGGATCACAGGGCACCTCACTATCTTTTGCCCCTATCTCTTCCTCGAATGTGGTTTCCGGGGGCATACTGGCATTCTGGGCCTGGTTCCCGGTAGACAAAGGTGGGGGAACGGGAGCAGACTGGCCGGCACTTAACCTTACGGTAAATCCGCAAGGCGGCGATCACACCACCGGCTCGTCCAAGGCGGCCAGAAAAACCACTACCGGGAAAGCTTATTACCTATATGCTACTGACAATGGCACCACCTTGTCTTTTGCCGCCAGCGGGGATATGACGATTGCCGAAGGCAAACTGGCCGATACCCGCGACGGGAACCTGTACAACACGGTCACCATCGACACACAGATCTGGATGGCCGAAAACCTGAAGTACCTGCCTGCAGTGGTGGGCCAGAGGACAGGCTCTGAAGATGCAGGCCATGAAACAACGCACTACTACTACGTATATGGCTACAACGATACAGACGTAGCCACAGCCAAAGCCTCGGCCAATTACCAAACCTACGGTGTCCTCTATAATAACTGGGCGGCGACAGAAAGCGCTTGCCCTTCAGGCTGGCATTTACCTTTTGATATGGAATGGACCCAGTTAACGAATTATCTTGAAGGTGAAGGTGTTGCCGGCGACAAAATGAAAGAAACAGGAACAACCCATTGGCCCAGCCCAAACACAGGAGCCACCAACGAAAGTGGTTTTACAGCCCTTCCGGGTGGTTTCCGTGGCATCGAAGGAATCTTCGACAGCATTGGGGACTTAGGCTACTGGTGGAGTTCTTCGCAGCGCTATCCGTCGAATACCGTTTGGTACCGGGAACTGTACTACTATGGCAGCGGCATAGACAGGTACTACATAGACAAGGACTACGGTTTTTCTGTTCGTTGTGTACGGGATTAATTTATTAGACTATTTGACTATTTGTCACATTATAACGAACGTCCAGCATACAAGGCAACTTATGATTTGCTTCTGGCGATTTTTCAGTTCACGAAGGATTTTTATAAGGAGTACACAAATATCGCTGGAGAGAGAATGAAGAAAGAGAGGATTGCATTGATAAGACTGACCTTCCAGGCCAACGTCCGATATGACCAAGGCACTGTGCCGGGAAAGATAGACATAAATATTCCTTAACCCGCAGATAACCAGAGTTTATTGTTTCTGTTTTTATCTGTTTTAGAAAAGAACCCGGTTTTGCGGAAGCTCAGTAGGGTAACAGGAGAACGCTGCGAAAAAAGGAAGGGTATCGGCTATATAAGACAGTTTTAGGTTGTCAATACAAGGTACGGCCTGTTTGGCAAGAGGTGGAGGCCCCGAAGGTTCCACCTCTTTTGCTGCCACCTCCTTTGCTGTCAGAAAAATTTGATTTATTTGTCCGGAAGTTTGTACATGTAAGGGTTTTTCCCTACATTTATCTAACATTTCCGGTCAATGAGCACCATCTTATTTCTCCATTCCAGAAGGTGTAAGGTTTATTGTCTTTTTCTGCTGCCTGTTTTCAAGCTTGTTTACAGCCGTTATTCATATGTCTTATACCACAATCATGGTATGGGGATTCCTGTGCCAACCTATTTAAACCTATAAAATGAATAATATAAATAACGATCAGGTTTTATCCGGCAGCCGGATAGAACCTGACAATTACATTCCACCGGGAATACAGCCCACATTGGAGCACTGGATCTTATGGTGGCCACTCCCGCGACGGTTACCCCTCCCGGAGCAGTGAACCTTACATTTAACCATGTCTTTGCCATGATTGAATTCCGGATCAAAGGCAGTGGAACATTGACTCAGGTAGCCTAAGCGGGACCACCAAAAACGTAACAGTTACACTGAATACACCAGTTGCGCTTGACCCATCTGAGCCCGTAAGCGTTTACATGATGGTGCTGCCCGGTATAAAAGACACTATTATGAAGATAGCCATTACAACTAACGGATTATCTTGGAGGAGGAAGTGTAGCCGGCGGCAAAATGAAAGAAACAGGGACAACACATTGGACCAGTACCAACACAGGAGCAACAAACGAAAGTGGTTTCACCGGCCTTCCGGGCGGGTTCCGCACTTACGATGGAACATTTGCCGAGATAGGCAACTACGGCTATTGGTGGAGCTCTACTGCGCAAACTGCTTCTGCTGCCTGGAGACGGTACCTGTGGTACGGCAATAGAGAAGTTAACAGCCACTACACCCTCTATGAATATGGCTTTTCTGTGCGTTGCATAAGGGATTAGAAATTGAGTGGCGCCACGACCTTGCCACAGCGGATTTTTTGTATATTTACATCTATGAGAACATTGGAAATTCTCAGGGAAGATGCACAGGACAGGGTATTGCTGGAATGCTCCGGACGGCTGGATGCTACCAGTACCGACCATCTGACAGATTACATGGAGCGGTTGGTACGGCAGGGAAAGTACCATGTGGCGTTGGATCTTTCACGTATTGATTATTTAAGTTCTGCAGGAATCCGGGCACTGGTGGTGCAGCAAAAAAACCTGAAGGCACTGAACGGTCATTTCTACATAACAAAATCTTCCGAAAATGTAGCCCAGGTGATGGCCATGGTGGGCATGAGTGCCATGTTTAGCGCACCGGACCATCAGGCCGGCGCTTTGGCAAAGGAAGAACAACAGGATTTTTTATCTGAGGCAGACCAATACATATTCCGGATGCAGGAGCTTGACAAACAAACTACCACAACGGTAACCTGTAGCGGTGAGCCTCAAAGGATAATGGCAGGGGACTACACCCAGAAAGATACCAGGGCTGTTACCTCGGCTCAGGGGAAATATGCGTTAGGGCTGGGAGCCCTGGGCGAATCGTTCCAGACGAGCAGCCAGCGGTTTGGAGAATACCTGCTCCTGAATGGAATAGCGGCTTACCTGCCAGCCGACGGGTCCAATAAACCTGATTACATGATTAATCACGGGCAGCTTGTCGCGCGGCTTACCGAGGTTTACGGCCTTCATTTTTCCGGGCCTTTTTCCCACAGGGTGCTGTTTGAACCGGGACAGGAAGCCAGCGCTCTGGAGCTTTCCCTCTGGGCACGACAGATCACACGCCTGACCGGATACCACACATGGGCTTTTGTTATGATTGCCGAGAGTGCCGGGCTCATTGGCACCTCAATCAATGTCTCACCCGTGGGGGGAAGGCCATTGTTTTCTTTTCCCGAGGTAAAAGAAGCGGTGCGTTTTACAACAGAACCTGCGCACCTGAGGATGCAGACCGTTTCTGCCGGGGTAGTATCCTCCCTTCCCGCCCCGGAATGCAGGGATTTTCTAAGACCCATGAAAGACAGCACCTGGCAGGCGCACATTCATACGGCCGTATTCCCGTACATTCCATTGAAAAAGAATGATTCATCACCAGACCAGACCATTGACCACTTGCTGGAGCATGCCGGGCTGACAGACATCCTGCATTTGCTCTGTGATGACCGTCCCCTTACGGGCCTGGGAGAAAGTGCCTTCCTGCAGGGTGTATGCTGGGTCGTCCCGGTGGAAAAGTTTATCAATTACCCATAAAAAGATATGTCAATTTTAATTACATCCATGATCTTTGGCCTGATATTGTCTTTTCTGGCTTTGGGTGTCTTTATCAGTTTCCGGGTTTTTGATTTTCCCGATATTACAGTCGAAGGATCTTTTACAACTGGGGCAGCTCTGGCGGCCCTGCTTATTGTAAGGGGATGCGATCCGCTGTTGTCCTGCCTGGCTGCTTTTGCTGCCGGAATGGTTGCCGGTGCGCTCACAGGGCTGATACACACCCGGTTCGGGATTAATCCACTCCTTTCGGGAATATTGGTTATGACAGCACTCTACTCTGTGAACCTCCACATTATGGGAAGAAGCAATTTGCCGATGCCCGGGGCGGTGACCATTTTCAGCGGACTTGAAAAGGTTTCACAACAGATCTTCGGACAGGGGAGTAGGGTTGTTTTGCTGGGCTGGAGTGTAGACGCTAAGGATCTGGTCATCCTGGTTACCTTGATTGTTGCCGTATCGCTGACAGGTCTTGTATTACACTGGTTTTTCAGGACCAACCTGGGGACCGCAATGCGGGCCACCGGGGACAATAATCAGATGATCAGGGCGTTGGGTGTAAACACAAAGTGGATGATTGTTTTTGGAATTGCCATGGCCAACGGATTTGTGGCCCTGTCGGGTGCTGTTCTGGCTCAATTCCAGGGTTTTGCCGATGTCCAGATGGGCCTTGGCATGATGGTTTGGGGACTGGCCAGTGTGATCATAGGACAGGTTGTTGTTGGCCGGACAAGCGTGGGGTATGTGATATTCGGGGCAGTTTTGGGATCTGTTCTTTTCCGCTTGCTGGTGGCCATAGCCCTGCGATTGGGAATGAATCCCAACGATCTGAAGATCATAACCGCGGCATTTGTCTTTATAGCACTCATTCTGCCCGGGCTGATGAAACGCAGGAAAGGGTTCTTTAAACGCAAGGAGCATGCTTAAGATCAATAATATACAAAAGACATTCAATCAGGGGACAGTCAATCAGGTGTATGCCTTGCAGGGGGTGTCCTTTACCCTGGAGGAAGGAAGTTTTGTCTGTGTGCTGGGGACCAACGGATCGGGCAAATCCACCCTGCTGAACGCCGTCGCGGGATCGTTTTCTGTGGATGAAGGAACTATTGTACTGGACGGAGTAAACATAACGGGTTGGCCTGAGCATAAAAGAGCCCGTTACATCGGGCGGGTTTTTCAAAACCCCCTGAGTGGAACGGCCCCCAATATGACAATAGGCGAAAATCTTTCTCTGGCCATGAAACGGGGCAAATCCAGAGGTCTGGGCCGTGGCTTGTCCAACAAAATGAAGGAGGAATTCAGCCAAATGGTCCGGCCACTGAACATGGATCTGGAAGAGAGGCTGGACAATCCCATCGGCAAGCTTTCCGGTGGCCAGCGGCAGGCCCTGACGTTATTAATGGCCTCGGCCCTCAAACCAAAACTACTGTTGCTTGACGAACATACGGCGGCCCTGGACCCCAAAACAGCCGCTAAGGTCATAGATATAACACAAATGATCGTTACCAGAGACCGTCTGACCACCTTAATGGTAACCCACTCCATGCAACAGGCCGTTAATATGGGAGACAGGATCATAATGATTCACAACGGAAGGGTGGCATACGATTTTAAGGGAGAGTACAAAAAACGGCTGAAAGTAAATGATTTGCTGGCCCTGTTTGATGACCTGCGCCGCAAGGATGCCATTGATGTTTCTGTCGCTGCGTTACTTACTCATAATTACGTGTGATGAAAAGTATAGGCAAAGGTCTTTTTATTCTGCTCCTGGTGGCCGGGATCTTGTTGATCCTGGATCTGGATAACAGGGAAAAAGGAAAACAAAAAGAACTGAAGATAGCGGTTTTCAAAATGACCGTACGCCCCGTACTCGAAGATACAGAGCAGGGGGTTATAGAGGCTTTGACCCAAAGGGGGTATGTAAACGGTGAGGGATGCACCATACAGCGTTTTTCTGCCGACGGGGATATGGTAACGGCCAACGCCATTGCACAAAACATTGTGAGCAGCCGGTTTGACATGGTAGTTACCATCAGTACGCCGGCTCTGCAGGTTATGGCCAGTGCCAACAAAAAAGGAGAAGTTTTGCATGTCTTCTGTACCGTGACCGATCCCTACATTGCCGGTGTTGGGATCACCGGATCCGAACCGCACCAGCATCCGCCACATCTGGTGGGCATAGGAACGTTCCAGCCTGTGGAGGAAACCTTTGCATTGATGAAACAGATAAATCCCAGTCTGAAAAAAGTAGGAACCGTGTGGTGTACCAGTGAAACCTGTTCCGAGGCCTGTGTCCGCCTGGCGCGGAAAAAATGCGGGGAACTGGGCATAGAACTGGTAGAAATGAGCGTAGAGAACACCACACAGATCCTGGAGGCAGCCATGTCCCTTACCGCCCGTGGTGTTGAAGCGTTGTGGGTAGGAGGGGACAACGTGGTGGAAGCCGCCATGGACCAGATGATCAACGCGGCTGCCAAAGCAAAGATCCCCTTGTTCATCAACAATACAAGCAGTGTTTACGGCAACACGTTGTTCGGGCTGGGAGCCAAATATACCGAGGTCGGTTACCTGGCCGGGCAAATGGCGGCCGATGTGCTGGAGGGAAAATCCACCTCGGAGATAGGGGTGAGGAATATGGTTCCACTGAGCCTGCTACTGAATGCAGAGGCGCTCGGCAAAATTCGGGATGCAGACAGGTGGGACCTCACATCCCTCCAAACAACATTCCCGACAGAGTCGCCATAATAATCACCAGAACTACATAGACGACGGTTTTCTGCGTACCCATCACACCCCTTATTACCAACATATTGGGCAAAGACAAAGACGGACCGGCCAACAGCAGGGCCAATGCAGGTCCCTTGCCCATTCCCGATGCCAGAAGTCCCTGAACAATAGGCACCTCGGTCAATGTGGCAAAGTACATGAAAGCCCCAACAACGCTGGCAAAAAAATTGGAAAGGAACGAGTTGCCTCCTACGGCCCATTGTACCCATTCGTTGGGTATGACGCCCGGGATGGCCACATTGTCGTGTGTGGAACCCAGCAGGAACCCAGCAGTTACCACACCCACAGCCAGCAAAGGAATGATCTGTTTGGCAAAAGACCAGGCTGAAAGCGTCCACTCCCGGTTCTCGGGATTCTTCTTATCAAGAAGCGTCATCAGGGACAGGGCAATGATTCCCGTCATCATGGGAACAAGCGGTACCAGTTTGGCAGGGGTTACATAAGCATTTGCCAGGAAAGCCGAGGCTGTGGTTACCACCGCTCCGGTCAGTACCCAACGCCAGTTGATCTTCAGGATGCGGATCAGTGAGTAGCACAGGATAATGGCTAGTGCCCCGGTGATAAACCATTTATATGTAAAAATGTAATGCCAGGCGCTGGTGGTATCTCCGGCAGAAGGTGCCCCCCAGTTGGCAAATACCAGGATGAGCACCAGGGTAAAAAAGTGAAACGAAGTCTGCCACATGGGCCTTTTTTCGGGCGGAGGTATGATGTTCATCTGCTCTTCTTTTTTGACCTTTTCCTCTTTGCGATAGATCAAAGACATGATCAGCCCTATGACAACGGCAAACAGGATTGCGCCTACAGCCCGGGCAAGCCCCATTTCAAATCCCAGGATCTTGGCCGTTAAAATGATGGAAAGGATGCTGATGGCCGGACCCGAGTATAAAAAGGCAACCGCCGGTCCCAGACCAGCACCTCTTTTGTAAATACTGGAGAATAACGGCAGGATGGTGCAGGAACAGACGGCCAGCATGGCACCAGATATGCTTGCCACAGTGTAGGAAAGCCATTTTTTTGCGTTGGCCCCAAAGTATTTCAGGACCGAGCCCTGACTAATAAAGACCGAGATAACACCGGCAATGAAAAACGCCGGGAGCAAACACATAACCACATGCTCCCGTGCATACCATTTGGTCAGGTCCAGGGTGGCGGTGATGGCTGTCATGAAACGTCCGCTCTCCAGGGGCAGAAAGAACACGGCAGCAAAAACTACCAGTATCCAGATCAAAATTTTAAGTTCTTTTTTTAAATTCACGGTACAGTTAAATTAAAGAAATAACAATACGACATAATAGATTCCAACGGCAATGAACACCACGGCCACTACCCGCCGGAACCAGAATTCAAACGCTTTGATTTTTTTGTAAGCTTCCCCTATAGAACTCAGGGAAAAAGCTATCAACCAGGCGAATAGTATCACCGGAATACCTGTGGCCAGTGCAAATACCAGGGGTAGGTAAAGCCCCGATGCGCTGCTTATAGTCATAGGGATAAGCATCCCAAAATAAAGTACCCCGCTATAAGGACAGAATGCAAGAGCAAACACCATCCCCAACAGAAGCACACCCCAGAATCCTTTATTGGCCCGTTCTTCCATGCGGGCAGTCAAAGATCCGCTGCCGGGCAATTTGATGAAATTGAAAACCCCCAGCATAAAGAGACCTATGATGATCAACAACGGTCCTATAAGCTTTTCACCCCATTGCTGCAGAAATCCCGACATATTGAGTTCTCCCATACTTAAGAACAGTATCAGTCCTATAACCGTATAGGTTATGGCGCGTCCCAGGGTATATACCAGACCGTTGTAGAATACCCTGCGCCTGCTATGCATGTCTTTGCTTATGAATCCAATGGCTGTAATATTTGTGGCCAGAGGGCACGGGCTGATGGCAGTCATCAGACCCAGAACAAAAGCAGAAACAAACGGGAACCGGGCATTCTCCAAAAGGTTATGCAAAAACTCCATCCAGGGTCAGGCTTATATTAAAGAATCCAAGGCTTCCCTAATCTTCTGCACAAATTTCTCCGGATCGCTACGCGCATAAAGGAATCCGTCAGTTGTCAGATCTATGGTTTTATCTCCTTTAGCTATCAACAACGCCTGTCCTTTAACACCAAGCCGATTGACCAGGTCTTTGTTGGCTTTATCTTCCAGATTAACGGATTGTAGCAGGATCTTCCCGGCTGAGAGTTCTTTAAGGGCTCTGTAGGCCACATCTTCCACTGCCTTACAGGTTACGCAACGCCGTGTATTGTGAAAATAATACGCTTTAACCTCAGAGACCACATCCACTTTTTCATTCCCCAAGGCAGACAGGGCAATCATAGAATAGGCCAGCAATAAAAGCACTTTCTTCATAAATTTTTTTATTTAAGGATTTTCTTTATTTCTTCAACAGATGCAACGCGACCTTTCAGGACTATTTTACCGTCCACCACCAAAGCAGGAGTGGTCATGATCCCGTAATTAAGAATTTCAGCCATATCTTCCACTTTTATGATCTGAGCGTCAAGGTTCATTTCCATGACGGCTCTTCTGGCGGCCTCTTCCAGGGCCTTGCAACTGGGGCATCCTGTCCCAAGAATTTTAATTTCCATGATAGTAAGGTGTTTAAAAATATAATATTCAATCAAGATGTTATTACAGGTCTTGTACTATTGGCTATCCGGACCAATGTCAACATAACAGGGACCTCTACCAGGACACCTACTACCGTCACTAACGTTGCCCCGGATTCCATTCCAAACATCACAATGGCGACGGCAACCGCAAGTTCAAAAAAATTACTGGCACCTATCATTGCCGCCGGAGCGGCAATATCGTGACTCACTTTCCATTTTCTGGCCCAACCGTAAGCAACAAAGAAAATCAGGTACGTTTGAAATATAAGCGGAACAGCAATCAATACTATGTTCAAGGGATTGTTGAGAATACGGTCTCCCTGGAAAGAAAAAATAATGATCAAAGTCAATAAAAGACCAATAATTGTGGTCCCCTTAAATTTTCCCAGGAATACATTTTCAAAGTATTCCTTTCCTTTTTGGCGCATTACTGCGCGACGGACAATTACTGCGGTACCCAGAGGAATAACAACAAAAAGTACGACCGAAAGTATGAGGGTATTCCATGGTATCACCACACCGGTGATACCCAGCAGAAAGGTGACAATGGGAATAAAAGCGACTAAAATGACCAAATCGTTTATAGCTACCTGGACCAGTGTATAGGCAGGATTCCCTTTTGTCAGATGGCTCCATACAAAAACCATAGCGGTACAGGGAGCCGCTCCCAGCAGTACTGCTCCGGCAACATATTCACCGGCTACCTGCGGAGAGATAAAGGATTTAAATATTACGTGAAAAAAAAGCCAGGCCAGACCAAACATGGTAAAAGGTTTTATAAGCCAATTAACGACCAATGTAATGGTCAGTCCTTTTGGCATTTTTAACGCATTTACAACGCTGGAAAAATCGATCTTCAGCATCATGGGAAAAATCATAATCCAGATAAGTATGGCTACCGGAACAGAGACATTGTAATATTCCAGTTTTCCTAATAAAAGGGGAAGAGAAGTAAAAACCTTCCCTATGAGAATTCCTGCAACAATGCACAGAGCAACCCAGACCGACAAATATTTATCAAAAAATGATATGCCATTATTTGTTTTCATACTTAATATCAAAGAGTTTTATAAAAGTTAAAAAACGCCTCTTTTATCTGGTCTCTCACTTTCCTGAACACGGCCTCAACCTGATCCGATGTGCCCCGGGCTTGTGCCGGATCTTCAAATCCCATATGGAGCCGGTACTTAACTTTTCCGGTAAACAATGGACAGCTTTCCCTGGCCTGGTCGCAAACCGTAATTACATAGTCCCATTCACTATCCAGGTAATCATCCACCCTGGCAGGTATATTTTGGCTGATATCAACACCTGATTCTGCCATTGTCTTTACCGCCAGTGGATGCACTGCTCGGGCAGGATTTGTGCCCGCTGAACGGACGGTCAGCGAATGATCAAAAGACTGAAGGAAACCCTGTGCCATCTGGCTGCGGCAACTGTTCCCGGTACATAATATCAATACTTTCACCGGCATGAGTCAATTTTCTTTATGTCATTGAAAATGCCGGCAAACAATGTTCGGGCAGTCTCCCAATTTTCTTTATTTATACAATACTTTACCTGCGGTAGCTTTATCTCACCCTGAATTAGTCCAGATTCTTTTAGAACGGAAAGATGTTGGGATACCGTTGCCTTGGCAATGGGGAGTACATCGTGCAGGTTGCCGAAAAAACAACATTCGCGGGCCGCCAGGAACTCCAGGATGGCAACCCTTGCAGGGTGAGCCAAAGCCTTGCCATACAGCGCAATTTGATGATGACGGGACGTATAGTCGATCTTTTCCATAAACACAGCGACTTATTAGTTCGCAAATATACGAACATTCGTAAAAGTACAAACAAAAAAAACACCCGTTTTACGGATAAATAGTATATTGATTACCTGGAAAAACGACAATACGATTATATAAGGACCGGTTCCAAGAAGGCCGCATACAAAGAGGCTTTCAGGCAACTTGCCTGTAAAAACAATGTCGGGACCATACTGGTTGACACGGGCAGCCGTCTGGGAAATGTGCTGCTCAATGCAGGTCTGGTTGACGAAATAAGCCTGATCTTTTCACCAGAAATACTAGGAAAAAACGCGCGGCATCTGTTTGATGGAGTCGAAAAAAGTATAAGTTTGCGGTGTAAAAAATTGCCGGACGGTTATTTTTGAACAGTGCACGAAATCATTAAGCCTTAAATCAAAACCAAATCTATGCAAAGTATAAAAAGTAAGTTGTTTATCTGGGCATTGAGGAACAGGCACCTGTTTGCCGGCAAGTTCAGGCCAGAAGTCATTGACCAAACTTTCAATGTGGGCGCATTTCGCGACAGCGTGGACAGAAGCTCTGAGAAAATGAAGCTTCCGCAGGGCGTTACCCGGCAGGATGTGTCTATAAACGGAATGCATGCCCAATGGATGGTCCCCGCGGACCCGGCCAAAGACCGGGTGCTCCTGTACATTCATGGGGGCGGGTTTATTTCCGGATCTTGTCTGACACACCGGGTCCATGTGGCTAAATTTGCCCGAGCAAGCGGTATGCGGTCACTTCTGTTTGATTATCGTCTGGCCCCGGAACATCCTTTTCCAGCGGCCCCAGAGGATTGTGTGGCAGCTTATCAGTGGTTGCTCGACCAGGGGTATGAGGCAGGCAACATAGTAGTGGGAGGGGAATCGGCCGGAGCCACGTTAACATTGTCCCTGTTACTGGCGTTAAATGAACGGAACATGGCACTGCCCCGGTCGGCATTCGCCATTTCCCCGGTCACCGACCTGCGCTGTGAAGCGGATTCGTTTACCTATAATGCAAAAAAAGACATTGCCCCTATGGGCTCCTGGAGCGTCTGGACCGGCATGTACATAGCCGGCAACGATCCCACCCATCCGCTATTGTCCCCATTGTTCGGGAATTATGAAAGGATACCCCCTCTGTATATATGTGTGGGTACTCACGAAATTCATTACGACGATTGTGTGAATGTAGCTTTAAAAGCCCAGGGATGTGGTGTAAAAGTAATCCTACGCCAATGGGACGGAATGGTTCATGCATTTCCCATGCTCTCCCCGCTCTTTCCGGAAGCAAAACTTGCTTTTGAGGAAATATGCGCGTTTGTAAAACAATAACATTTACTTCTCAAGCCAGGCAAAGTAGTCGCAAACTCCCGGCATTTTGAAATAGCGAAAGGCGTAAATGAAAAAGCCGTTCAGCATTGAGCTCGAACGGCTTAAATATTCATTATGTCCGGCAAAGGTAAGTCAGTATATTTGATAAAACAAATAAATCATAAAACTTTATCAACAGATTATCCACGAAGACCCCTTGGACTTGGCAATTTCAACCCAGTGTCTTCTGCATCCAGACAATGTCAAAAGGGACCCCCTTCTTGGTTATAATCTTCTGGAACCGCCCACATTCCACAAAGCCGTGTTTCTTGTGAAAATCGATACTTCCGGTGTTAATAGAGGAAATGTTGGCCAGAATGGTCTTAATACCGACCTTTAAAGCATCCTGCTCAAGTCTTTTCAGCGCCATGGTCCCTATCCCTTTTCCTGTATGGTTTTTGTCTATGAAATAAGAAATTTCCGCACATTCCTTAAAAGTAGGGAAGGGATTATAGGCGTGAAGCATACAAAAACCTACAATCGTGTCATTTTCCTTGATTACATAAGCAGGATAGCACTTTGTCATATCCAGAAATTTTTCATAATACTCGTAAGGCAGGACATCATCCGGATACGTTGCAAGGCTGTTGTTTACATAATAATTAAAAATGTCCATCACAGCTTCTCTGTGCTCGAAAGACATAGTTTCAAAGTTAATATTCATAGTCAGATATTTTTTTATTTGCCTGCGGGCCCGTTATATTCTGATTTGCCAAAGCCAAGGATTGGGAAAAATATCCAGGGGAGTAATAACAAACCAATGGTGAAATCTGCCTTTTTCCCAAAACTTTTTGCCAGCAGATTTATTCCCCAGATCATGAAAATGAGATTTACAAACGGGATGAACAGAAGTATGACCCACCACCATGGTTTTCCAATGATCTTTAACCCTACCAGATAATCATAAACGGGTATGAGACAAGCCCACCCTGGTTTTCCGGCTTTGGTGAATACATGCCAGATAGAAACAATCTGAATTACCGACAAATATATGCCGAAGATCATCCACATGATTAAAAAGGGCAAAAAAACCAAATAGTTGCCGGATGAGAAATCACAAGATTCCAGATTTTCAATAAAACATTCCATAGCTAAACTTTTTAAGTGATTAATACTTTAATATGGTTCGAAAAGGCCCGGTCTTTAAGGCATCCCGCACCGCCTCTTCTGTGGTGAGAAAGGACATATTAAACCGGGACAAGGCTTTTTGACTTGTATAAAAATTGTTGATACACAGAATTTTCATATTGTTACTGGAAAGTGCAATTTTTGCTCCCAGGCTCCTCAGGCCGTCTCCAACAAGACCAAAGGCCATAAGTAAAGGGCGTGGGAGGCGGATCATCAGCGGATGCTGGCCGGTAAGGCGGGAAATGATTTGAAAAAAATCCCGGTATGAAAGGTTTTCTCCGGCCATAAGGTACTTTTCTCCTGCCATGCCGTCTTCAAGGGCGGTGACAACGCCTCGGGCCACATCGGTTGCGTGAACGAAATTTTTACCTCCGGGTGGATAAAAAACCACTTTCCTGTTTAGTGCCATATTGATGATCCGGCCCGAGGACGGTTTGTAATCATACGGGCCAATCATGAATGTGGGGTTGATGGTAACAATATCCAAACCCTCTGCAACAGCAGCATCTACAAGTTCCTGGGTTTTGACTTTGCTCAGGGCATAAAGGCAGCGGTTAAACGGTGGCATTGAAGGAGCCTGCCCATCCCCCGGATTATCCTTTGATCCGTAGCCGCATGTGTTGGCAGTGCCTATATACACAAGGCGTTCGATCCCCTTTTGGCGACACAGGTTGAGTATGTTTTCAGTGCCTTCCGGGTTTACCGGATCGTAATCCGAGATCTTCAGATGCTTCTGCGAAGTATCTGCGGCTGTATGAACTATATAGTCACATCCCCGGGATGCAGCCTGTAAGGAAGGCACATCCCTGATATCTCCCGTGACCAGATGCAGATGGGGGTCAGAGTAATCAATAAACCGCCGGCGGGAGCGAACCAGTCCTTTCACGGCATAACCCCTTCGGAGCAATTCCAAAACGACATTGGTACCCAGAAGTCCGTTTGCACCGGTTACAAGGACAGTTTTCATGACACTTTAATAGATGCAATTTCTTTTTTTACAGCACGGCTCAATAACGGTAAACGTATGTATATAGGAACAAGTTTGAGAACAAGCCAGTTCAGCCCATTTGCAAAGCCCAGCATAATGAGGGTGTCCCGTTTAAAAAGCTGCCTTATAGAGATAGCGGCCACTTTTGCAGGGTCCATCACGCCCCAGTGACTGAAAAACCCTTGCTTTTCTATTCTCCGGGTAACCTCCGGATTGGTTTTCATGGGCCCGGGATTTACCACGCTAACAAAAAGGTTGGTGTGTTTGTATTCCTGGTAAAGGCTCCTAGAAAAAAAATGAACAAACACTTTTGAGGCAGGATAGATGGTTTTGTAGCCAATGGGTGAAAACGCAGCCATGCTTGAAACGTTCAGGATGTATGCTTTCTTCTGAGCCAGCAAGTTGGGAATCAACTGGCGGGTCAGCAGCGTGGTAGCCATAATGTTAAGCTGGATGATCCTGTCCAGGTAATCAGTGCCGGCCTCTTCAAACCGGATGCTTCCCCCGGTTCCGGCGTTGTTGATGAGCATAAACACCGGGTACTGCTCATTGATGTCCCTGCCCAGGTCAAGGACTTGATTTTTCCGGGTCAGGTCACATTCAAAACAATGGGACAAAACCTTGTATTGTTCACCGATGTGGCGACATAATTCCGGGAGCCCTTTTCCGGGCAGGTCTATCAGCAAAGTATTCAGATTCCTGTTGGCCAGTTCCAATGCAAATGCCTTCCCAAGACCGTTTGCAGCCCCGGTTACAACGCAATAACCGTTGGTTGGTACAGGATTCATCATCAGGCGAAATATACAAAAAAAATGTAATCATGGCACTATCAAATTCCAGATAAAGCAGGTTTATGTCTGGCAAGGCTCCGAAAACGGAGGATTTTTGTATCTTTAACACACAGATTACCTAAAAGATGAAAACATACAGACGCGAATTTTATGTTGAAACGCCCACCCGCCGGGCTTTTGTGAATATCACACCCCGGGTTCTTGAATGCCTTCAGGAGAGCGGGATACAGGAAGGGCTGCTACTGTGCAATTCCATGCACATAACTTCGAGCGTTTTCATTAACGACGATGAATCCGGACTTCATTACGACTTTGAAAAATGGCTGGAACGTCTGGCTCCCGAAATGCCTCATTCTCAATACCGCCATAATGGTGTGGAAAACAATGCCGATGCACACCTTAAACGCCAGATCATGGGCCGGGAGGTAGTCATTGCCGTGACCGGCGGGCGTCTTGATTTGGGGACCTGGGAACAGATCTTCTACGGCGAATTTGACGGCAAACGCAAAAAACGTATCCTGATCAAGATCATAGGCGAATAAGAGTCGATGGATGTTTACCGCATCTTTGCCGATTATTTTGACCATCTTGAACCTGGTCTGGGTATTTTGGCCGGTGCTTTATTGAAAAGGCTGGACGAGGGTCATTTGTGCCTCGATTTAAAAAGTCTGGATGAGGACAACCCCGAAGAAAAAAATCAAGCCGGCCCTGCCGGACAATTTCTGCTATGTAACCGGAAGACCCGGAACAAGAAAGACTACCCTGGTAAGAGAGGTGCTCTGTGTGTTGTATGCCATGCAGCCGGATTTTAAAGTTGCCCTGGCAGCCCCCACAGGGAAAGCCGCTGCCAGAATCAATGAATCCATGACTGCACTGAGGCAGTAAATTCCCGGGCTACCGCTGGCATCGACTATCCACCGGCTCCTGGGATCTGTAAGCGGCAGCATATTCTTCAGGCACAACCAGGACAATCCCCTGAACCACGATATTACCGTAGTGGATGAAGCCTCGATGATTGACGGGGCCCTGATGGCCAAGCTCCTGTCTGCTACAAATCCTGAAAAACGCCTCATCCTGCTCGGGGACAAAGACCAGCTGGCTTCTGTAGAGGTGGGGAGCGTTTTTGGAGATCTTTGCAAAACAGAAGGGAGCGGATCTGTGCTGGATGGTCACGTAATCCGGTTGACAAAAAGCTGGCTGTTTGATCCCCACAAAGGTATCGGGCTTTTCAGTCGCTCGGTTATGGAAGGCGAACAGGGTGTTTATAAGACAAACCAGTGCATTGCCGGGTACCTGACCCAATGGGGAACAGTTTTTGCCATGACCATAAAAAAAAGTCAGGGCTCTGAATTTGACAATGTACTTGTTTTATTACCCGACAACAGAGATGTAAGGATTCTTACCCTGGAATTTCTTTACACGGCCGTGACCAGGGCCAGGTCCCGGGTTCTTGTGCAGGCATCACAGGATGTGCTGGAAGAAACGGTGCGTAAAAGGATTTCCCGTGTGTCGGGGCTGGCAAACCGCTTAAAAGTATGAGTATGGCTGCAGTGATCTACGTGTCTGACCAATTGGAAATCCTTTGCGGCAAACTGGCGCAAAACATTGCCCGCACAGAAGGTCCCTCTGACAACGCAGATACGGTATTCCTGCCAGAATTCCTCATAACACAGACTGCCGGCATGGAAAGCTGGCTATCCACAGAGTTGGCCCGCCGGAACGGTGTGTTCGCCAACTTCCGCTTTCTGAAGCAGGATCAGCTGCTGGAAGATTATAATACACTGGCAATTGACAGGATGGTCAAAGAGAGCCGCTATGACCTGCAATACAATATTTACACAACAGCTGCATTACGCCATCTCCAGTGCAAAATCAAGGGATTTAATGCATCACGAGACTTTGGAGGGGTGGTGTACCTGTTTGTACGGGGTATAAGGGCGGGTTTTTCCAGCGGGATATATCTGAAAGAGGGGCCACAAGTCCTCGGGCAGCCTTTTTTTAGTCCCGGGAATTCTTTATATTGTGACTTTTAAGCAACAGGATGTTTTACAGGGTAGAAACAAACCTCTGGACAGTAGTCAAGGGCAATACCATTAAATGCCTTTTGTGTCCGCATGAGTGCCTTGTCCGGGAAGGAGAAACCGGTTCGTGCCGAACAAGAACCAACAGGGAAGGGGTTTTGTATTCTGTAGCCTATGGCAATCCCTGCTCGGTAGCGGTGGATCCGGTTGAAAAGAAACCATTGTATCATTTTTTACCCGGGACGGAAATTCTTTCGCTTGCCACGGCCGGATGCAATTTACACTGCCTGAATTGCCAAAACTGGCCAATTTCACAGGTTTCCCCCTTGTCCCTCCAGAGTTATGACATGTTGCCCCGGCAGGTGGCAGAGATGGCCGTAAGCTGTCACGTTCCTTCCATCGCTTTTACGTATACCGAGCCAACGGTCTTTTACGAATACATGTTTGACAGCGCTGTTTTGGCAAGAGAAAAAGGCCTGAAGACTGTTGCCGTGTCCAACGGATATATCAATCTGGAACCGCTGGCCGCTCTGATCCCTTACCTGGATGCCGCAAATATTGACCTCAAGTGCTTTGATGACAAGTTATACAGGCGCTTGACCGGCGGGAGACTGCAGCCCGTACTGGATTCATTGTTGGCATTATTGGGGGCCGGAGTTTGGATTGAAATCACCCATCTGGTCATTCCCGGGGTAACGGATGATCCGGTACAGTTTGAGTCAATGTGCCGGTGGCTTGCAGAGAATGGCTTTGAAGCAGTGCCGCTCCATATCAGCCGTTTTTTCCCTTGTTACAAGCTTCAGGACCTGGATCACACCCCCTTGGAATCGATTACACGTGCCAGAGACATTGCCCTCGGCTGTGGTTTGAAATTCGTCTATCCGGGAAACGTACCCTCAGATAAGGAAAACCATACCAGGTGCCCCGGTTGCGGTAGGGTGGTGGTGGAACGGGATCATTACACCCTTGCAGGACTGCATCTAACAAAAGGGTCTTGTAATTATTGCGGGGCCACTGTTCAGGGCCTCTGGTAAGCAATCTTTATCCCGGTAAAAATAAAGATCCGGGCTGTTTTCCAGCCATCCCACCCAAGACCGGCTTTGTCCCGGGAGCAATGGCCCAGAAACTCTTCCCGGTTCCACCCGGTCTCTGTTGCCACCTGGGGCAGGAACACCCCGGAGCGGCCGTGGCCTTCTATCAGGATCCCGTGCCTGCCCGGTTCAATCCTTTTTACATCCCGGATTTCTTCCAGGGGGGACAACACGGTAATATCGATCGTGATTTCTTCCAGGTCTTTTTTTGACACCGGGGGAAAACGGTCGTCATAAAGGGCTGCGGCAACAGCCATCTCGCTCACAAGCAAGTAAAGGGGGACGTCTGACTGTATTCGCCCGATGCATCCGCGCAGCCGGTTGTGCTGGTGGAGCGTTACAAAGACACCGCAATGATGTTGCAGGGCCCCGGGATATTGCCTCTGCGGCTTCAAAGGGGATTTTTTTCCTGTTGTGACGGCCTGTTCCATAGATTCGCGGGCAAGATCCAGCAACAATTTCTCTTCTGTTGCAGAGAATCTCAATTCGCTGTCACAGACGGCAATCCCCCAATAACCCACCACCTGTTCCCTTTCCCCGTACACGGGGTCGTCTCCGGAGGTTTTATAGTCAATGGCAACGTATTTTAACAGTTTGTTCCCGGTGGTCATGTAGAGCAGGGTCAATACAGAGGTCCAGCCGCACAGGCAGGTGGCCAGCCCGGGAATGGCGCTGTTTTCATTGTCCTGAATTGTCCTGAGCAGGACATCGGGGTTGTTGGTCAGGATGGCGTCTTTTGTACGGGCATCAATATCCACGGCCTGGTTGTATGGCGGGTAATGCGAAAAATCGGTACTGATCACAAATAGGTTCTCTTCCCTGATGTACGCAGACAGGACTTCTGCGATCCTTTTGCACACCTCAGGTCTGGAAGTGCCTATGATTACTGGTATGATAACAAAATCGTTCCCCAGAAGGTATTGCAGAAAAGGCAATTGAACCTCAATGCTGTGTTCGGCCCGGTGAGCCTGGCTATCGGCTGTGAAAAGATCAGGATAATCCGTAGCCAGTTGCCCGCAGAACTCTGTGTCTACCGTAACAACACCCAGTGGCGTGAGAAAGTCTCCGCTGGTGTAAACGGCGGCAGCCTTCAGTCGTACATGATGAGAAGATCCTATCACGAAGATCCTTTTGTATTTTTTTCTAGCATCAATCTGGTTAAAAGCCGAGGCGGCCACGCCTCCCGAAAAAACGTATCCGGCATGCGGGCTGATGACCGCCCGGACGTTGTTACACTCCTTTTCTCTGGCCTGCGCGAACAACCGCGCCAGCTCCTCCTGTAGTTTTCCCGGAGTGCCAGCATAAAATCTGCCTGCAACGGCAGGGGTCCGCGGTATTGTTTTCATGAATAAAAGATAGTAGAAATCATATCGCAAAGGTTATTATGGTTCCCATAAGGGCCATCCAGGCACCGGCGGCAATCATGCTGTCAAAACGGTCCAGAACGCCTCCGTGTCCGGGAATCAGACGGGAATAGTCTTTTACATTGTAATGACGTTTATAACAGGAGGCGGCAAGGTCCCCCAGAAATGCCCAGATAACCACTCCTGTTGCCAGCAGGATGACTGTGACCAGGCCAAAGCCTATGAGCTCTCTGATTAAAACAGCTGTCAGCAGACACATCAGGGTGCCTCCTGCCACACCTTCCAACGTTTTGTTGGGACTCGTTTTTGTGGCAATTTTCCGTTTTCCAAAAAGTTGTCCTGCAATCTGGCTGAAGCTATCGAAGACAGACAGTATGACAAATGTAAAAAGGACCCAGTTCTTTGCCATATGGCTGAACGTGATGAATCCAAAAGACAGTATGGCATACACACATACAGAAATCAGGAAAAATCCTTTTTTCTGCATACCCGATTTTGAAAATAAATGAAATAATTCATACACTCCCACAGAGGTAATGATCCCTGCGACTATTCTGAAAAAGACGGGATTGATGGCAATACTCAGAAAAATGACGTTGATAATAATCAAATAAGCAATGTACTTGATACGGTTCCGGCGTGCTTCTTCTTTTGGTTTTTTTTTGCTGATGAAATAAAAGGCTATGCCTCCGGTCAGGAAGTAGGCAAGAATGATTATGTATATGGTACGGATCATGGCCAAATAATTAGAACACGATCATTATAACACCAAAGACAACCATGCCCAGGGCATACCACAGGCGGATCTGACCTTCTGCCTTATCAATCTTAATATTGTCCAGAAGACGTGGTCCCAGAAAAGCTCCGATAACAGAACCCGATACAAGAAAAGCCACTATGGTCAGATCAATTTTTCCAACAAGAAAATGAGCGCCCAGCGCCGAGCAGGTATTAAAAAACACAACCAGCAGTGAAGTGCCCAGGACAAGCTTCAGGGGCATGCGGATACCCATCAGCCCTGCCAGGATGGGGGCAGTACCGCTGGTCCCGAAAGTGGCGGTGATCACTCCGGATAGGAATCCATACAGGGAACATCTGGAATATTTTCCAGCTTTTGACAACACGTTGAGTTCTTCTCCATTGGTAAGAGCCCTCTTGTCCTTTCGCTGTCCAAGGTACATGACAATAGCAATCAGGATGGAGTAAATACCAAATGCAATACGCAGAAGGCGGGCCGTCATGAAGCTGGTAACACGTGCCCCCAGCAGGGCCCCGATGATTCCGGCCGAGGCAAATATTAAACCGATGCGCAGGTCAAGGTTCTTTTTTTTATAATGACCGTAAGCCCCCACAACGCAGATGGGCAGAGTGGCCGCCAGAGAGCTGGAAATGGCAACCTGAGGGGGTATCCCGAACAGAATGGTTAACAGAGGAATAAAAATAAACCCGCCCCCTCCGCCGGTGAAAGAGCCCAGAAACCCCACGATAAACCCGATAAAAGGGAACCACAGGTAAGCATATTCAAAGGCAGAATAAGAAATCATAATTTCCTTTTTTCTTTCAATATCCAATACAATCCCTTAACATTCGAACGCATGTGGGGGATTATCAACTGAATGATCATGTGTTCTATTGCTGCCAAAATGGCCCAGGAAATCATAAAGTAATAAAAAACAGTAATAAATCCCAGGGTGAACAGGCAAATGAAAAAGGCAGCCTGGATATAGCCGCCGATCTTGGTGGAATATAAATGGAAACTGGGAGTTGTCTTGAACTTTACCAGGGACATAACCACCGAGCCCACAAGAAACGCCATGAAAACCACAAAACTGACCAGGTGAGGCTGGAAATCTTCCCACTTGAATACCAGGAGACCTGTAAAAGCCAGCACGTAGGTCAGGTTGTCCCCAAAGGAATCAAGTTTGGCGCCCAGTTCTGTTTCCTGTTTGAATACCCGCGCTATAATACCATCCAGGAAATCGGTCACCAGATTTATTATTAAAAAAATGGCAAATAGTCGCTCCTTGCCTGCCACAACAAACCAAAGGATTATGGGAAAAGCCAGGATCCTGTAAAAGCTCAAAGCATTCGGAATCGTAAAGATTTGTTTCCTGTCCATGTCTTGTACCCAAAAATAGAAAAAATAATTAACTTTAACTGATAAGACACAAACCTATAATACATGATGCTATGAAATCTGCAGTTTATTTATTATCAATCACACTGTTACTAATGTCCGTATCTTGCTATTGCCCCAAAGGCAGTGAAGCTCCTGTACAGGCCCCGGAAGAAGCCGTTGTTGTCTTCCAGGATTATGGTCCCCAGCCATTTGTTTTTGACATAGAGGCTTATACCCTTAAGAACGATTTGTACAGGCAGGTAATCTGGACAGGGACCTATATGCAAATGACCCTTATGAGCCTGGCCCCGGGAGATGAAATTGGACTGGAAAACCATGCTGACACCGATCAGTTTCTCAGGGTAGAATCGGGAAAAGGAATTGTTGTAATGGGAGATTCAGATGATGTGCTGGATTTCCGGGAAGAAGTGGAGGCTGATTTTGCCATATTCATCCCGGCCGGTAAATGGCATAATCTGACAAACACCGGGGAGGAACCAATGAAAATATATTCAATATACAGTCCGGTAGAGCATCCTTTCGGAACCATTCATAAAACCTATGAAGAAGCGATGGAGGCTGACGGCGACCACGTCCATTAACCCCGGACCATCACTTTTTTGTGACCTCAGATGCCCCGGAAGTTTCTATAGAAGTGATCACACAATTGCCTTTGTAAAGCAATCTGCTGGCTCCGGAAGCTTTGACTTTCAGCGCCCCGTCACAGGTTATTTCCATATGGCTTGCCCCTGAAAGTTCGCAATCCAGTGTTATGGCCGTGAAATCAAATCCCTGGAAGCGGGAAGCGCCGCTTAGCTTTACTTTGCAATTGATAACAGATCCAAAGAATTTTAAATGAGAGGCCCCGCTTGCTTCAAAGGTTGCCTGGTTTAAAACCACTTCACAATCGGAGTCAATCCGGGAAGCTCCCGAGGCATTGAAATCCACCAGTTGATTATGGTATGGAACGGTTACCTCCGTTGCAACGGATGAATAGCCAATCATGCCTTTGGAATAAGTTATGACAAGCATGTTGTCTTCATTAACATAGGTTTTCAGGTAGGGCATAAACAGCTCGTCTGCCCGTACATGAATATCCGCTACTTCATCCGAGATTATCACCCGGATGGCTTTTTCAACAACAATTCCACGGAATAAAGGAGAAACCGTACGGGTTTCTTCCACCGCTTTTCCGTTGCCAACAATCCCCGAACAGGCATTCAGCAGGGACACTCCGGCAATTACTGTAGAAAGAAAGAACTTGTTCATACTGTAAAGATGTTGATTATATTGAAGAAGTTGCACAAACCACACAAAAAAAAAGTAATTTTACAATTAATTTTTATATGCGGCATAGATATATTGTCCTGATAGGTGTATTTCTCCTTAACTCGCACCTCTTGAATGCTCAGGGAATTGCCGTAAAATCCAATGTGCTATACGACGCCACAGCCACCTTCAATCTGGGGATGGAAGTGGCGTTGTCTAAGCAGATGTCCCTGGAGCTTTCCGGTAATTATAATCCCTGGAATTTTTCACAGTACAGAAAAATCAAGCATTGGATGATTCAGCCCGAGATCAGGTATTGGTCGCGGGCTTTATTTTCCGGTCATTTTTTCGGTTTTCACGGCCTAATATCTCAATTCAATGTGGGAAACATAGCTTTTCTTGGCCTTGAGGGCGTTCGTTACCAGGGATTTCTTTATGGCTGTGGGGTATCATACGGATACCTCTGGCGCGTGACCTCCTGGCTGGGCCTGGAATTTTCCCTGGGGGCAGGCTATGCCTACATAGATTACGAAACCATTGCCGCCCGTCCCTGCGGTCCGTCCCTGGGACGCGGCACCAAACACTATGTAGGCCCGACTAAAGCCGGTCTTACACTTGTGTTCTTATTTAAGTAATCTTTATCAAACAATAAAAACATTAATAATCAAACAACAAACACCAAATTATTAACAACAAACCAACCCATTAATTATGAAAAAATTAATTTATGCAGGCCTTGCCGCGATCCTGATGATCGCCTCCTGCCAGAAAGACGTGATCCCCTTTGAAAATCCGGAGGATTACACTCAGAACCTGTATATCAGGCTTAACCCCGATAATTTTGCTCCCGCAACAAAAGCCATTACTGATGCACGTATAGCTGACGGATCAAAATTTGCCACACCCCAGAAAGTGTATATTTTTATTTCAGATGAAGCTGGAAATATCAAGCACAGAATTCCTGTGGGCACCGTCGCCGATGCGGCCAATCCCCTGCTGGACATTGACGCTCTGAAAGCAGGTTACAGGCTCAATAATATCTACAAATTGTCAAAAAAGGTACAGATAGTGGGAAATCCCAAATCGGGCAACTTTACCGAAGATATGGATGCAACGCTTAAATCCATGGCTCTGTATAGTGACGTAGTGGCCCTGGTCAATGATATCCAATATGACAACGATCCAACTGAAATTGTATTGTACGGAGAGGGGAGTATCAGTAGCACCCAAGAGGGCGATGCGATTCGGTTAACGGCCAATGTCACCTTAAATCCAATGGTATCCCGTTTTCAGATCACACTTGACTATGATGACTCTGTGATCAAGGAAGTAACCTTCGAAGGGGTTTATATCAGGAATTTTTACCAAACCAGCACTTTCGGAAATGTAGGAGGCGGACTTAATTCACAGGGATCTCTTGAAGACGATTATACTATAGATCAGCCCAAGTTCGCCGGGAGTTACTACGAAAACATGTTCGATTACAATGCAGCCGGATTGGATGTCACCAAAGTATTCGCCTATCAGTTCTTCCCTTTGACAGCCCCAGAGATCGTGGTCAGGTACAAAGCAAAGAACAGCAACGATAACATAGAAAAATTGCGTTTTGCACGTGCGAAAGGTTTTAAAGATGGAGACGGAAACGCATTTTCCAACTGGCTGCCGGGGAAATTATACAATGTAGACATTGTTGTTGGCCGCGGTTCTGATGACCCTGTGGGTGAGAACGTAACCCTTGACGTAACCATAACGGTTGGTGAATGGGCAGCAGTAAACCTGACTCCTGTTTACCAATAACAACCCATGACGCCGAGGAGCATAAGACTTGTATTTTTATTGGCACCTTTTCTGGCAGGATGTATTTTCGATCCTCCGGAAGAGTGTGACAACGTGAGTATTGTATTCCGCTACCAGGAGGAAAGTGCTGAACACCAAATTTCCGAACATATAGAACAGGTGCACCTGCTGGTCTATGGTGAGGACAAAAATAGCGTTCAGCAGCAAATTCTGAACTTTAACGGACAAAGCGGGATATACTACAGCACTGGGATGAACCTTGCTCCCGGCAGGTATCGTCTTGTGGCGGTAGGCAATGCTTTTGAAAATACGGTTCTTGATGCTCCCGGAAACCTGGAAAGCCTGCAGCTTACAAATCCCGCATATCTTTCCGGTGGCCGTATAACAAGCAACGACAGTTTGTATCTGGGTCAAAAGGAAATTGAGGTGCCTCCTTATAAGTGGTTACAGGATACGATTGACATGGCCAGTATTCACCTGAACTTTAACATACTGATAAGGAACTTACAGAAGATGAATACAAAAAACGGGACTTCGCCTGTATCCATAGCAATGAACGGTCTGCGGCCTGTATTCTCGCCCTTCAAAGGGGTGATAGATCCTCTGCAGACTTATTATCCCGTAGGAACATATTATGACACCCTGGGATTATTTGTCAGCCGATTCAATATTTTTCGCGGGAATGACCTGTACAGCGTATTCCTTATTCTCTTTGACAGCAGCGGGCAGGAACTGGAACGGTTCAACCTGGGACTTCTTCTGGAACGGGCAGGACTGGATCCTGCCCATTTGGAAGACATTTCAATACCACTGGAGGTGGTTATGACAGGATTAGAAATATCTATCCGGGTAAATAATTGGGAAACAGAAGAATTGAAAGCAATATTGCAATGAAACAACCCCGTATCACACGGCTGCTGCCTGTCCTGGTAGCATTGGCACTTCTTTCCTGCAGGAAGGAGGAGCCCGTGCCTGTGCCGTCTGATACGGGAAACTTGGGCACTGTCGCTTTCCGTGTTCATATTCCGGTTAGCCGGGTGATCGATTACGGGACTAAAGCTTCTCAGACATCCTATGACAATAAAACACAGGTCAATTTTCTGTTCTACCACACAGACGGCACACTGGATGAAGTTTCATCCAGGTATTATGCCGAACCTCCACCCGGGGGGATATACTACCTCCTGCCAGAGGAAGGCATGCGGTACTTATATGTTGTTGCTAATGTCCCGTACGATATGAGGGAAGCCGTTCCCACCATAACGGATTTGAAAAATTTCAGCTTCCAGGCATCTCCTGAGGGGATTCCGCAAAATCACATGTTCGGGTGGCTTTCACCAGATGAGGCAGGAAGTGAGAATCCGGTATATATTGCCAGTGACAAACAGTTTGATGTGTATCTGAAACGGCTGGTAGCTATGGTTACCGTTGCCTTTGACAGGAACGATGCAGTTTCCCCTCTGAACCAATATGTCACCGTTATACCTTCGCGCATAGTCCTGAAAAACGTTCCGGCTACGATGCGACTGGGAGATAATATGATCCAGGGAGCGGCGGGGTCCATGGATACAGGAGATCTGGTGGCAGATCCTACCGGAGCGTCCATTGATTTTCCTGGGCACACGACGGCCAATCCGGCCTTGTTCCTTTATGAAAACCGACAACCTCCCGGGGTATATACTGCTGATCAGACATTGAAAACCCCGGCCGGTCACACACCGGAAGATGTTTACACCAATGTTACCTGCTCTTATCTGGAAGTGTCGGCCGATTACCAGGATACCAACCCGGACGATCCCAAAGAAGGAACCATCACATACCGTTTTTTCCTGGGAAAGAATGTCACAGACGATTTTGACGTGGAACGCAATACCCACTATAAAGTTACCCTCGTACTAAAAGGGAAGGCCCGCAGCGAGGTTACCTGGCGGGTGGAAAAGACACTGCTGGGAATAGTGAGCGCCCCGGAGGTCATTGTGGGATACAAGAGCGGACTGCAAACCGGAGCTACCGTCAAGATAGGGGATGAAACCACCGAAACGCTTGCCTATACCTGGTCAGTTTCCAATATTAACAATGGCGGATTCCTGAATGTGCTAGCGGCATCGGGAACTACGACGTCCACTCTTTTTGATGTCCCCATAGAGACCTATTCAGAATACTCCTCTCTTATTGGAAGCAGGACAGCCAATTTTACCATACATGTGAGCGGGCCCAACGGTGATTTTGATCCGGTAGTTGTCACGGTAAGGCAGCTTCCAAGGGTCATCAACCCGATAGCCATATATGGAAGTTATGACAATACCTCCCCGCGGGAGATCGTGCTCCAGCGTGCCACAAACGAATCATTCCCGTTATCCTTTACCCCGCTGATTTCAAATGGAAGTTGGATGGCCGAGGTTTTGGACGGAGCCGATTTTATCCGTTTGGGCAGCCAGGCCGGCAATACCGTGCTCAACGGCACCGTAAACGGGGTCGCTGGTTCACAGATTAGGCTCTATTACCAACCGGATTCGCCTACCGGAGCCGCAACGGACAACAGGTTCGGGCGTATCAGGGTAACGTATGAAGACGGATCGATGGAACATATAGTCTATATCCGGCAGGGATATGGCGACGTGCAAATGTCGGCGGGCGGGGCCTGGTGGTCCACATTCAATGCCCTGGGAAATGTGGGAGCCGATGACGGTTTCAAACAAAACCCCCACATGCCCTCAAAACAGTTTGGAACGTTCCTTACAACGTTACCTACGGCTACAGGATGGTTTTTCAAATGGGGGAACAACGGCGGGATGCATCCGTCTGTACCCGGACCTGGCAATACCAATACCGCAACCCTCGAACTGACGCTTACAACAAACGGGAATCCAAATTCTAAGCTGCTAGTTGGATGGGCCAAGGTGGTAAAAAATGTATTTAACTGGAACGTTACCACCAATAACAGGGGACCCTGCCCGGAAGGTTGGGTTGTGGCCACCTCGGCCCAATACACCACACTGGCATCTGGCAGCATGGTTTCTGGTTACGTGTATGATGAAGTAGGTCAGGAAGTGGGGGCCTTGATAACAACCAGTGGAAGTACAAACCTGTTCTTTCCCATGGGTTCGTCGGGGTACGGGATTCGTAACGGAGCCAACACCGGAGCCCTTGAATATGCCGTTTCCGGAACGCCTTCGGCCTGGTACTGGGCGCGTGGAGCCACAGGTTCCACCGCTGCGGCCCATGCCGAGTTTTCTTTTGGCGGCGGAGGCGTGGGCGTTTTGGCTATTCCCAACGTTACAACGGCCGGGAAAGCGCAGGATTCCGGGAAATTTGTCCGGTGCGTTAGACAATAGCCATTACCCGAACAATACGGTGTAGATGGTGACAAAAACGGTCCATATACTGATCCCGTTAATAAAAAATATTTCGGTTATACCGTTAATCCCCTGACGGATGATGGAGATCGTGGTAATGATAACGGTCATGCCTATGATAACAAGACCGATTATTCCCCCCAATGGCATATTTTCTATGATGGCCGACTGAAACAGGATGATCAGGGTAGGAAGGCTCAGGAAAACTACAATGGCCAGCATATTGTGCGCTAAACGTTGCAGGGTGGAGCTCAGGCGTCTGAAACTATAGGGCCTGATGTTGTGTGGCACGAAAGCCAGCAGGGTAAAGAAAGAGAAGGTATAGGTTATGTATTGCATGTACGTTTCGTGTTCTCCCAGGTTGTAATATTGTGACAGAAGCCAGAAAAAAACATAATGAAGAACTGCTGTAGCAAAAAGCAACCGGGTATAACCGGTTACTATTGTTTTATCATAGAGTGTTTTGTTGCTTAAAAAACTCAATGTCTGCCGGTTCAGATCAAAGTCTATCTGACGCACCACCCGCTTGACTGTGAAGGGGATAAGTCCCGCATAGATGAATCCGATGATCAGGATGCCCAGTTTAATCCAAATCATGAGAACAGGTAAATTACTTTTTCAAATTTGGGAAAAACTTCCCGTTTTATCAATTTATGTACCTTTGCATCATGAAAACATGGCTGGTTGTTCTATGGTTGGGAACCTTGCTATCCTGCGCCCAGAGGGCAGAAAACAGGGTATTTTACGAGAAGGTCACCCGGGCCCTGGAGCGGCAGCTGGAACGTTACCCCAAAAGCACGGTCAGGGATGTCTACAAGAGTTTTTTCCAGGACAAGTACGGCCCGGGACATTTATTGGAAGACACGGCGGCCGCCGGCCGTTACCTGAGGTGGGAACTGGCCTGCTATGATCCGGATACGCTGCCATTTACCGGTCCATACATTGATTCCACCGGCTGGGAGCATCGTTTTGTCAGGGTTGACCTGCGGGCGATCAAAGAGGGGAAGATCAGCTACCGGGATTATTTTGAAGCCTTTGTACATAGCGCACAAGCTGCTCCCCCGGTCCTGCCGGAGTCATGGGCCGAAGAATGGGCCCGGGTTGTGGGAATAATAGAAAAACAACAGTTGCCGCTGACCAGACATTCCTCTTACCGGGCAGACAAAGATTCCATAACTGCCATGTTGCAGCGTGGTGAATACGTGGGGCACCACAGTCCTGAATACGTTGCTTCCTACGCCCCGCATTACCGCCTGATCGCTGCAGATGTGTTTCAGTCGGCAGATCTCTGAACCAGGGCGAAAGACAAAAGTCCCTGGGCACAAAGCTCCCCGTCTACACGGGCCTCGGCTTTAACAAAAAAAACCATGGATTTTTGCTTTATGATATATCCCGAGACCTCTATGGTGTCACCGGGGCGGACCTGGCGTTTAAACCGGACCTTGTCCAAACCCGCATACAGCGGTGTTCTGCACACCAGATGCTCCTTTACAAGCAGGCTGCAGCACTGACCCATAATTTCGCAGAGGATCACCCCCGGGACAACCGGATAGCCCGGGAAATGTCCCTTCAGAAAGAATTCCTCGCCAGTAACTGTGTACCGGGCATGGGCCACTTGTTTTTCGTCTACCTCCATCTGGTCCACAAGCAGCATGGGCTCCCTGTGGGGTAGAAATTTCATAATTTCTTCTCTGACCATAACATTAGGTTTTTATTTTCCGCAAAGCCACACAGGCGTTGTGCCCGCCAAATCCCAGGGAGTTGGACAAGGCCAGTGTGATTTCAGCCTGGCGTGCTTTACCGGGAACATAATCCAGATCACATTGGGAATCAGGATTTTCCAATCCGATGGTTGGAGGCACAATGCCCTCTTTCAGGGCTAGGGCAGTAGCAATGATCTCGATGGCTCCGGCAGCACCAAGCATATGACCGGTCATGGACTTTGTGGAGCTGATAAGGGCCTTTCGGGCCTGGGTTTCGCCCAGGGCCAGTTTGATGGCCATGGTCTCTATAGGATCGTTCAGGGGGGTACTTGTCCCATGTGCATTGATGTACAGCAAATCATCGGGAGTGACTCCCGAGGTGGACAAGGCCAGGATCATGGCTCTGGCCGCGCTCGATCCGTCCGGACGCGGTGCTGTATAGTGGAATGCGTCGCAGGTGTTGCCATAACCGGTTATCTCGGCATAAATGGTTGCTCCCCGGCTGAGGGCTCTTTCGTAAGTTTCCAGGATTACGATCCCAGCCCCTTCTCCCATAACAAAGCCATCCCTTTTCAGGTCAAAGGGGATGGAAGCCCTTTTGGGGTCGGCAGAGCGCGATAGGGCGCGGCTGTTGTTGAATCCGCCAACGGCCAGAGGAACGATGGCCGCCTCGGATCCTCCGGCAATGATCACATCGGCATAGCCGTGGGCTATAGCCAGCCAGGCTTCGCCTATAGCATGGGTAGAGGTGGCACAGGCGGTAACCACAGGCAGGCAGGGTCCTTGTGCATTGTAGGCAATGGCAATGTTTCCTGCAGCGATGTTGGCAATCATATTGGGGATAAACAACGGGGATACCCGGTTTGGACCGCTTCCCTGAAATTTATTGCATTCACTGATGAAAGTATGGATCCCGCCTATGCCCGAACCTACATAAACGCCAAGAAGTTCCGGAGGAACATCCGGGGCGCTGTCTATCATGGCCTGATGAGCCGCAGCCAGGGCATAGAGGGTAAAAAGGTCGGCCTTGCGGGCCGTGGCAGGGTCTATTCCATAGGCGGCAGGATTAAAGTCCCTGACTTCTGCCGCCACTTTAACCGAAAGGTCGGTGGTGTCAAAAGACCGGATGGGTCCTATCCCGCATACCCCGTTTGCAAGGTTGTTCCAGAATGAAGGGACATCGTTTCCCACAGGGGAAATGACACCCATTCCTGTAATAACAGTTCTTCTCATGAGAGGTTCTTTGTTAAAGTTTTAACAGGATAGTGGCCTGTTGCATCATCTCCTGTATAATATCCTGTGCAGACTGGATTTTTTTGACCAGGCCGGCACTCTGACCGGCCATGTAACAACCTGTTTTCTCATCTCCTTCCAGAGCAGCCCTGCGCAAAGCCCCCGCTCCAAAGCTATCGGCTTCTTCCTGGGTCAGGTCGTGATCCTTTTCCATTTGTGAAAATTGGCGTGTAAAAGGAGTTTTCAGCGCCCTGACCGGATGCCCAAGTTTTTTCCCTGTCACGATGGTATCTGTATCGTTTGCCCCTATGATCTTTTGCTTGTAAGAGGGGTGGATCTGGCATTCGCTTGCGGCCAGAAAACGGGTTCCGCACTGTACACCTTCCGCCCCCAGCATGAAGGCGGCAGCCATGCCGCGTCCGTCTGCAATGCCTCCGGCAGCAATCACAGGGATGGACAGGGCGTCGCACACCTGCGGAATCAGGGCCATGGTGTTCAATTCACCCACATGGCCTCCGGCTTCGGCCCCTTCGGCGATTATGGCCGAGGCACCCATTTTTTCCAGCCGTTTGGCCAGGGCCACCGAGGCAACCACTGGAATCACCCTGACTCCTGCCTGGAGCCACCCTTCAATATATTTTCCCGGGGTTCCTGCCCCTGTGGTGACAACGGAAATTTTTTCCTCCCGGACAACCCGCGCCACATCATCTACATAGGGGCTTAAGAGTAGGATATTCACGCCAAAGGGCCTGTCGGTAAGTTCCCGGCATAGTTTAATCTGGGACTTGAGGTACGCGGCATCTGCGTTCATAGCCGATATGATCCCCAATCCCCCTGCATTGGATACGGCGGCAGCCAGCCTGGCTTCTGAAATCCATGCCATGCCTCCTTGGAAAATGGGATAGGTGATGCCGGTGAGTTCGCAAATTCTGCTTGAGATTGTTTTCATTTTTTCATTCATTCATAGTCCATGTAAAAAGGCAGGTACCTGCCGTAAAACCGGCCCCAAAGGCACTCAATACCACGGTATTTCCATATTTAAGTTTTCCGCTTTTATTCAGCTCGTCCAGCAAAATTGGAATGGTAGCGGAAGAAGTGTTGCCCAGACGCTCAATATTGTGTGGAAATTTATCGGCAGGCAGGTGCAGCTGGTTGCGTACGGTATCAATAATTCGCATATTGGCCTGGTGCAAAATGTAGTAATCTACCTGGTCTGCGGTTAGTCCTGTCTGCCCGAGGATATACTCAATCCCCTGAATAGAGGCGGTGACAGCGACTTTAAAAACTTCTTTCCCGTTCATGTACATGGGTACGCCGCGCTGCTGGTATTTGACAAAGGGACAATCTTCAAGGGGCCTTTGATAATAAAGGATCTCGGGACGGTGTGCTGCCGTTATCCATGATGCCCTGAATCCTTCTCCCTGGGTTACAACGACCGCTGCTGCCCCGTCCCCGAAAAGAACGCAGGTGTTTCTGTCCTTCCAGCTGCACATGCGGGTGGGCTCTTCGGCACATATCACCAGGATGTTTTTTGCTTTTCCGGTCATGATGTAGGCCTGAGCCATGTCCAGGCCGTAAACAAAACCGCTGCAAGCTGCGTTCAGATCTACGCAGGGACAAACGGCCTGGATCCCCCCTGCGATCAGACAGCTTAAAGAGGGTGTGACATAATAATTTACAACGTTGGAGCAAATAATATAATCAAGTTCAGATCCGCTGATCCCGGCTTCATCCAGTGCCTTTTGGGCCGCTTCAACAGCCAGGTCTTTCAGGTTTTCGTCAGAGATGATTCTGCGTTCCAGGATGCCTGTTCGGGTATGGATCCACTCGTCACTTGTATCCAGAAAAACAGATAACATTTCATTAGTCACAGATAATGAGGGCAATGCACTTCCCGTTCCAATGATTTTCATAATTCAATGTCCTTAATTTTGATGACGAAGGGTTATGAGGCCCAAAAATCCTGCCAGAACGTCCGGAAAAATCCGGACGGAGAAAGAACATAAAGTCAAAAAACTGAATAACAGCCTTTTAAGGCGTTACCTCCAACACTTTAAAAGAGAAACACATCCGCTTCTGCACACGTATTCAGTGTGGATTGGGGCCATACAGACGATTGCACTTCCCCAATATGGCATTTTTTTAAAAGCAGCATGCACAAGCGTGACTGACCAATACCGCCCCCTATTGTTTGCGGTAATACGTTGTTTAAAAGTAGTTTATGAAATTTCAGGGGAACCCGGTCCAGGGCATTAGCGCGCTCAAGCTGAAGTTGCAGGGATTGGGGATTTACCCGGATTCCCATTGAGGAAAGTTCTACCGCAGTCTCCAGCACGGGATGGTGGATGATGATATCCCCGTTCAGGCCAAAAAGTCCGGTTCCGGTTTCAGTGCTCCAGTCGTCGTAGTCGGGGGATCGTTCGTCGTGCAGCGTCCCATCCCCTAGCGGACCGCCAATCCCTTGGATAAAAACGGCTCCGTATTCTCTGGCAATGGCGTTCTCCCTTTCTTTGGGACTCAGGCCGGGGTATTTTGAACGGAGTTCTTCGGCATGGATGAAAAAAATGTCATGCGGCAGGGTGGGTTTCAAAAGTGGATAATGCTCGCTTAGCAGGAACTGGGTGCGTTTGATGGCATAGTAGATAGATTTGACACACTTGCGGAGTGTCTGCTCGGTCCGCTCCCGGGGCAGTATTACCTTTTCCCAGTCCCACTGGTCTACGTATACTGAGTGGAGGTTGTCTGTGATCTCGTTGGGACGTATGGCATTCATGTCTGTATAGATTCCCATACCCGGTTCTATGTGATGGCGCCACAGGGCGTACCGTTTCCATTTGGCCAGCGATTGCACAATTTCCACATGCTTTCCCTCCAGTGTTTTCAGGGAGAATCTCACAGGCAATTCAGTTCCGCTCAGGTTGTCGTTCAGACCGGTGCCGCTTTCTACCAGCAAAGGGGCTGTGATTCTTCTGAGTTTCAATTCTCCGGCCAATTCGGTCTGGAATGTTTCCTTGATAAATTTAATGGCTTGCTCTGTCTGCCAGATATCCAGGATGGATTTGTAGGATGCGGGGATCAGGGTCCTGTCCATGATTCAAAGTATTACATAATGGTGCGAAAATACAACATCACTTCCATTTGGCACCATCTGGAAAAGAATATTTATATTTATTACATTTGTGTAAAGTTATGCGGCAATCCGCAGTTCTATGATTCTCAGGGTCACTTTTTTGGGTACGGGAACTTCTACCGGTGTTCCCCTTATAGGTTGTCAGTGCAGGGTTTGTCAATCCCCCGATACCAGGGACAAGAGGCTGCGGTCTTCTGTTCTGGTAGAGATCTTTTTCGGAGAAAAGGCCCAACTCAGCCTGTTGATAGATGCCGGTCCCGATTTCAGACAGCAGATGCTTGCCTATGGGATTGCCTCCCTGCATGGCATTTTGCTGACCCATGAACACCGGGACCATATTGCCGGGCTGGACGATGTGCGGGCCTTTAATTTTTTATCCAGTAAACCCGTGCCTGTTTACGGAGAACAAAGGGTTTTGAATGCCCTGCAGAAAGAATTCCATTATGCATTTTCTGACTATAACTATTCAGGATTGCCAAAAATGGCGCTTTTCCCTATCACTTGCGAACCCTTTCTGATTCAGGGTGTCAGGGTCATTCCAGTACGGGCGGCACACGGGCGGTTGCCCATACTGGGCTTCAGGATAGGACCATTGGGTTATCTGACCGATGCCAGCAGTATAGAAGACCGGGAGCTGGAAAAATTCCTGGGTGTGCAAGTTTTTGTGGTCAGCACAGTACAAAGGACTCCGCACAAAACACATTTTTCTCTTTCGCAAGCCATTGATGTGGCCACCAGGGTAGGCGCGCCACAATCCTTGCTTACGCATCTATCTCACTGTCTGGAACCTCATCTGGAACTGGCCGGGACGCTTCCACCGGGGATCTGCCCGGCATACGACGGGCTGGTCATTGAACTCCCTTTCAAAGGTGACGTATGATGTAATACATCATGATGCCGCTGGCTGTAAATTTAAGGCCTACTCCCACTAAAAATCCCAGAAATGATCCCAGGGCCGGTTTCAGCGATTTGGACAATCCTCCTTCTTTCCTGCCGTAAAGAACTTCTCCAAGCAAAGCTCCCAGAAAAGCCCCGACGATCATCCCGACAGGAGGAAAGAATACAATCCCCAGAAGCATGCCTGCCGTAGCAAAACCAGTAGCAGCGCGGCTGCCCCCGGTCAATCTGGTGAAAGTGCCCGGTACAATATAATCCAGGAAAGTGACCACAATGGTTATGATTCCCCAAATCAGCAGGAAGGGCCATTGCATGGTGCTGCCGTTTATAAAAAAAAGAAGCAACAGGCCCAGGAAGCTTAAGGGAGGACCGGGCAGGACCGGCAGCAGGCAGCCAAGGAGTCCCAGAAAACCCAGGAGAACGGACAGAATCCGGATTACAGTATCCATTCAACAAAACGCTCTTTTTCTTTACGCATGTCACCGGCCCGCAGCCACCTGAAATCAGACCGTGCAGTACGGAACCATTTGTAATATTGGTAGAAAACCAGGGGTGCCGGGATAAAAACTATAGTAGCCGCCAGGGCATATTCCCAGGCGACAAGACCGAATAAAACAAAAAAGGATACCAGCACGGTCAATGTCCATACCAGGAACGTTGTCACGTAGCGTATAGAATTATGGAATGCCCTGTCCTCCATCCTGGAACAGATCAGACGGGTAATTAACAGGGTCGGGGCAGAAATAGCCGTACAGGCCAGAAAGTAGGGAGAAAGAAGAACAAGAAGAAACAGCCGGGAAGCCAGTGACAGGGCCGGGCGGGGATTGGCCACAGAAGCCATGCTTATACCTTTTCCTTTTCTCCTGACGGCAAACCGGCCTATCTCTTCCAGGATATGTTCACTTGTTTTGGGGTCCTGTTCCCTGCGTTGCCGGATCAGGCGCACGGTATGCTGGTTGGCCGTCAGCCGGTCTTTCAGACTGGCCGGGTTCAAATCCGATTGCTTTATCCTCCGGGCGCAGGACATATTGCACAGCTCCCAGCAGGCATCATAATGGGCGTCATCGGGAATGTATAATATGAGCTCTTTAATGGATTCCTGCAGCCTCTCCTTAAGCTCGTTCATGATGACCGGATCTTCGCTTTCCGGGTGTGTGGCAACGTATTGTGTTACATTTATAGGCTCTCCTATCTGGAGCAGGAGGGACGAACGGTAACGGAAGAAGTTGCCGTATTCAAGACCCATGGGGACAATGTACACGGGTTTTTCTCCTGCGATTTCTTCATTTGCCAGTAAAGCGATCCGGAAAATACCCTTTCCCAGGGGGAGCAAATTGTGCATGGCGCGGTGGGTCCCCTCGGGAAGGATCACAAAAGGAACATTGTTTTTAAGAACCTCAGCCGAATTTCTGATAGTCTGTTCGTTATCCTTGAGGGTACTGCGCCCATCACGGATCCGGTTAATGGGCATTATGCGCATAAAAAAGAATATCCTGGCCAGCAGGGGTTTCTTGAATATGTCGGCCCGGGCGACAAAGACTTTGGGACGGTTGTCCAGGTCCAGGACAGCCATCGCGTCCATCAGGGCATTGGTGTGATTGGGAGCAAATATAAGCGCACCATCTGAAGGAAGCTTTTCTATACCGTAGTATTCCCGTTTGCCGTAGGACAGCCTGTAAAAAAGGCCAGCGTAATATTTGAGTACAGTATAATAAAAGTTTCTTTCGTATATCCTTTTTTGACGTCTCTTACCCATAACAAGTTATAAAGTAATAGCTTTCCGGGCCTTTCGGGCATCTTTCCAGTTGAATAAAAGGGAAACACCCAGCCCGGAAATAATGTGCCAGACTCCCCACCAGGCGGTGATAAACAACATGCCACCCAATTCCAGTTCAGGAGGGAAGATCTTTGGGTTGAACAAAAGTACTAGGCCAAGTCCCGAATTCTGGATCCCGGTTTCAATGGTTATCGTGCGCCTGTCTTTATTTGGCAGGCGGAAAGCAGATCCTACCCCATAGCCGATTCCCAGGGCAAGTGCGTTGTGAATGAAGACTATAAAGAAAATATAAAAAATATAACGGATAAAAAGATCAAAATTGTTGCTAAAGGATAAAACTACCAGGGCAATAAAGAACAGCAAAGAGAAATACTGCATGGGTTTTTTTAGTTTCTCCGTTGTTTTCGGGAAAAAATGCACAAACAACATTCCCAGGATCAAGGGTATTCCCAGCAGGATAAAAACAGTCTCGAAGGTTTGCCACAAATCTATATGCAATGTCTGCAGGGCGGTGCCGGCACTTCGGCTCAGGTACCGTGTATACAGCCCCCCCCAGAAAGCAAAACTAAAGGGCGTCATGAAGGTGGCGGTAGAGGTGGTGATGGCTGTAAGTGTTACCGACAATTCAATATTGGCCTTGGACAGGGAAGACAGGAAATTGGAAATATTTCCCCCAGGGCAGGCCGCCACCAGTATCATACCCATAGCAACCATGGGGGTGATATGGTCCTTTAAAACCACAATCAACAAGAATGTCATGGCAGGGAGCAAAAACAGCTGGCAGGTGAGCCCCAGGATGGCCGATTTGGGCTTTTTGAAAACGGTTTTGAATTCAGCCGGCTTAATGCCAAGGGCCACCCCAAACATTACCAGCGCCAATACAAAGTTGATTACCCTCATCCCATTGGCAGAGAAATTTAGCCGGATAGGGTCCAGATTTAACAGTTGTTCATACATGCATACAAATATATAAAAAAATGCATGTAGGAGAAATACGGGAGCTAATTATTGACCTCAAACAGTACAGGTTCTCCGGAAACACTGTCCCCGGCCACCCATAGTTCAAATTGTCCTGATTCAACAACACGTTTCATTTGCAGATTCCAGAATGCCAACTCATCAATTGGAAGTTTCCAACTCACGGTGCGGGTTTCTCCCGGATCCAGTGCAATCCGGTCAAACCGCTTCAGTTCTTTGACCGGGCGCGTTACAGAACCGATTTTATCGCACACATAAAGCTGGGCCACTTCTGTGGCGGCGGTCTTTCCTGTATTTGACAGGTCGAAGAACAGCGTCAGTGTGTCTTTCTGGTTGTATGACACTTGATCAATCCTGATGTTGGTATAGGCAAATGTGGTGTAGGATAGGCCGAATCCGAACGGGAAAAGGGGAGCAGCACCGGCATCCAGGTAAAAGCTGGTATTGCCCAGCGAAGTCTGCCCGGCTTTCAGGGGGATCTGATCCAGCATGGTTTCATTGCCCAGAAACGGGCGCCCGGTCCTGTTATGGTTGTAATAAATGGGAATCTGTCCTGCCGTTTTTGGGAAAGTCACGGGCAGCCTGCCGCTGGGAACTTCTTTCCCGAAGATCAAATCTGCCAGGGCCACTCCACCCATTGTCCCGGGGTGGAACGAGTACAACAGGGCATTGCTCGTGGACACTTCCTTTTCTATGGTTAGCGGCCTGCCAGCCATAACCACCGTAATGACGGGTTTTCCGGTGGATTTGAGCTTCTCTATCAGGTCGCTTTGAGCTCCCTGGAGGTCCAGGCTGGCCAGGCAGTGGGCTTCCCCTGACAAGATGGATTCTTCTCCCACAAATACGATCACAACATCTGCTGCACGCGCTGCTTCAACTGCTATCCGTATCCCCGAGGGGTCTGTATCCCTTGAATAATCAAGTCCCGGCTCATATAAAATGCTGACTTGCTGCCCGTAATGATCCCTGATAGCCTTCAGGGGGGTAACGGTTGCCTGTTCCTGGGCATCGAACACCCAGGTTCCCAGCTGATCGTACGGGGCGTTGGCCATCGGCCCGGTAACAAGTACGGATCTGAATTTGTGTGCATCCAGTGGAAGAATCCCGTCGTTGCTTAGCAGAACGGCACTCTGAACAGCACTTTGCCTGGACAATTCCATGTGATCGGGGTTATAGAACATTTCTTTGTGCAAGTCTTCCTGCACATAGGGATTGTCAAACAATCCAAGCTGAAATTTAATGCGCAGAATATTTCTTACAGCCTCATCTATAAGTTTTTCATAAACTGCGCCCTCTTCAACCAGCTTCCCCAGTTGAGTGATATAGGCAAATGACATCATATCCATGTCTACACCAGTCTCAAGGGCAAGCCTGGCTGCCTGTGCCTGATCCGAAGCAAATCCGTGGGGTATCATTTCATTGACAGAGGCCCAGTCGCTGACCACAAGACCCCTGAAATTCCATTCATCACGCAGCAAATCACGCATCAGGAAACGATTCCCGGTCATAGGGACCCCGTCGTTGTCGTTGAAAGAGGTCATTAGAGTCATCGCACCCGCCTGAATCCCGGCCAAAAAGGGCGGAAGGTACACATTGCGCAGCACCCGTTCAGAAAGGTAGGTGCTGTTATAATCCCGCCCTCCTTCAGCTGCTCCATAACCCACAAAGTGCTTGACACAGGCTGCCAGGCTTGTCGGATCACCGGGGTCGGATCCCTGATACCCGCTTATCATGGCCACTCCCATGACCGAGGTAAGGTACGTGTCTTCTCCAAATCCTTCGGCAATCCTTCCCCAGCGAGGATCTCTGGAGACGTCGAGCATGGGGGAAAAAGTCCACCGTACTCCGGCCGAAGTGGCTTCCACGGCAGCTGCACGGGCGCCTTGTTCCACCAGTGCAGGATTGAAAGTGGCTGCCAGTCCCAGGGGAATCGGGAATATAGTCTTGAATCCATGGATCACGTCCCGGCCTACGATCAGGGGTATACCCAGCCGGGATTCCTCTACCGCAATTTTCTGGAAGGCATTCACCCGGGCAGGGTCCACTTCATTGATAACGGATCCGATATGGCCCTTGCGTAAGGCTTCAGAAAACTGTTCGTCTTCCGGTACATTTGAGGAAGATACCAGAGTCATCTGCCCCATTTTTTCTTCAAGGGTCATCCTGGATAACAGGCCGGTGATTTTTTTTTCAATATTCCTGTCTGTGTTCATTGTAGAGGGAACACAGGAGCCTGCCAGGAAAATACAGAAAAACAGCGGGAATAATTTTTTTAGAGGCATCATTGGAGTTGGATTATTTTTTCTGAAAAACTCTTACATAATCAATTTCATAAGTTGCCGGCAGGGCTTTGGGATCGACTCCCTCTGCTCCGCCCCAGTTTCCACCCCAGGCCAGGTTCAGTTTCAGATAAAACGGCTTATAGAAAGGCCAGCTGTCATAGATCCCTATCTGGTCATTGGTGAAAGTAAAATAACGGAGGCCGTCTACATACCCGTAAATGGCATTTTCTGTCCATTCCACCGCGTAAGTGTGAAATTCACTCTGAGCCGTGGCGATAAATTTTTCGGCAGTCCTCTGAGTCCCTATGGCATGGTTGTAACTTTTACAATGAATAGAGCTGCTGATCCAATTGGGACGGTAACCCACATGTTCCATAATATCAATTTCACCGTCGTCGGGCCATGCCTTGAAATTTTTGGGCATCATCCAGAAGGCGGGCCAGGTGCCTTTTCCTGCCGGAAGCTTCAGACGAGCCTCAAAATAGCCGTAGGTCCAGCTGCGCAGTGTATTCATTCTGAGAGACAGCACTTCGCTTCCGGATTGTCTGGCAATGATTTTCAGGATCCCGCCGGAAACAATGGCGCACGTGTCTTTTCCTTCAATTGCGGGAATATACCGCTGGATCTCGTTGTTACCCCATCCACCGCCTCCGGTCTCAAACCACCATTCAGAAGTGTCCAGCTTGTCAAATTCATCCCGCCATACCAGTTTATACCCTGCAGGAACCTCAACCCCGGGATCCACAACCGTTGTTGTGTCTGCAGGATTGAGGTGTTGCAATAGGGTAAGCTCTTTTTTATAATTCCCCGACCGAAAAGATAAAATACACGTTCTGTCCTTACCGCTCCTGTTATCCGTTACATTGACCGTCAGGGTTGTTTGTCCTTCCAGGCCCCCTGTCGGGGATGTAGTACACCACTCCTGGTCAGAGGCAACGCCCCATTCCCTGTCTGATGTCACTTTAAGGGTCCCGGATTGGGCTATAAATCCAAATTCCAGTTGTTCTGACGAAAGGCTTATTTGCGGAGTGTCGGTTGGCTCGGGCCCGCTCCCGCCGTTGCAGCCGCAGGTGGCCAGGGTGAGGGAAGCTATTATAAAAAAGAGCTTTTTCATAGTTGTTGTTTATTTAACGTATCTCTGGAAACGGTAATGCCAGGCAATCCCGCCGTTGTCTGTGACCAGTTCAAGAATATACGTAGTCATCTTTGTGATCTTGTAAACAGGATTTGCCAGCGTTTGTGCATTGGGTATGTAACTGACAAAAGTATTTGCCGGCCACTTGATCGACCCTTCTTCCAGAGCGTATGTAGAGGCCTGTACTTCTACGGGAACGGCATAATCCACATTTTGCTCACCGGTTCCGAATTCCGGATGGAATCCGCATTCCCAGTTGCAATAGATGGTGCCACCGGGACCCGGATCGAATTGGTACGAGCCGTCTGCCTTGAAGGTAAGGATATCATCATACAACCCCTGCCCCTGTTTGTCATAGGGAGCTGCACTCCACCAGTCCAGGCCGTTGCTCCCGCTGGGGCCGCAGCCAAAGTGTCCCTGAACAGAGGGGTCCCATGTCCAGGACCCGGCCAGTCCGGCCGCGTAATTGTCGGCACTTGCCTCATCGCCCTCAAAGGAGGAGGGGACAAAGGCGTAATGCCAGGTGATACCCGGACCGTCCAATGCCAGTTCCAGCAGGTTGGTTGTCAATGTAAGCACGCGGAAACGCGGGGAAGCATAACCTTGCGGATTGGGGACGTATCCCACCACCGTTTCGGCAGGGAATTCCAGGTACATCACACCGCCTTCTGCGTACAGGTTCCAGGTGGCAGACTTGGTTTCATAAGGAATAGCATAATCATTCCCGTCGCCCGGATTCAGATCGGGACGCAGTCCGCTGTCCTTGTTGACATAAATGGTGCCTCCGGCACCCGGATCCATGGTGTACGTTTTGTCAGCGGCAAAGGTGAGAATGTCATCGTACATCCCAACACCCATCTTGTCCAGCTGAGCAGCACTCCACCAATTGAGCCCGTTGGTTCCAGGTTCTCCGCAACCCAGATGTCCCGGGCCCATGAAGTTCCATTTCCAGGATTTGGAACTGCCTCCGGTCAGCTTTTCTTCATCAGTCATAGAAGAGCCCGGATCCATTGGTATATAACGGAAGTGCCATGCGATACCACCATTGTCAACGACCAGTTCCATAACAGAAGAGGTCAGTGTGATGACCTTGTAGATGGGATTGGTGAGCGCTTCCGGATTGGGAATGTACCCAATTATGGAACCGGCAGGGAATTTGATGAACGTATTATCTCCTTCCATTTCAAAACTGTATGTTCCTTCTCCCACTGCAGCCGGTGCTACGTAATCTTCCTCGGCTGTCTTGTAAGAAGTTTCATATCCCGATCCGGCATTGACATAGATCATACCATCAACGGGATCAAATGTGAATGTTCCGTTTGAGCGGAAGGTGAGCTGGTTGTCGTACATGCTGTAGCCCTCTTTTTCAAAGGGATTGGCACTCCACCACTCCAGGCCGATACTGCCGCTGGGTCCGCAGCCCAGGTGTCCCTTGGTAGCTTTATCCATGACCCATATCTTTTCCGATCCGCCCGAAATAAAACGGATATCCTCAGCTGGATCGTATGGGGCAACGTAATCGTGTTCCACAACAAATTCAACCATCTTGGATCCGTCCGACATCCCGTGTGAATTCAATGCTTTGACTTCTACGGCATAGGTCCCGGCTTTCTTGTATGTCCTGGTAACAACGCTTTTGGTAATATAGTCTTTTCCGTCAAAGATAAAGACCGGAATAGTTCCGGCAGGAGCCGTGTATTCAAAAACAACTGTCGTAAGGAAATTCTCGTCGTACGACGATGTGACATTTACCTGAATATCGGCAGCTTTTGGAGCCAGGGATTTATCCGGCTGCAGGTATTCGGGCTGTGTACAGGCGAATAACAGCGGAAACAACAGGATCCAGGAAAATTTATATATTGTTTTTTTCATTTCTGTAATCTTTTATGTTGTCTGTCTCTAATAAGGATTTTGAGTCAGTGTACCTGCACTCTTGTCAATTTCTGACTGGGGAATGGGCCAGTATTTTTTCTGAGGGGTCCAGCTCCCGGGACGGTATAGGTGTTTGTCTGCCGTAAGAACCGATTCGGCCTTTCCGCTCCGGATAAGGTCCCAGTAGCGTTTGCCTTCACCCATGAATTCCAGATGGCGTTCCTCAAGGATATTATCCAGGGTGGCTGAAAGTTGGGAGACCCTGGCCCTTGTCCGAATGGCATTCAGGTAAGCCTGGGCATCTCCGCTGCCGGCTCCCCGGACAATCAATTCTGCCGCGTTGAGCAAGGTTTCGGCATAGCGGTACACGCGCTGATTGTTACCGTAGTTCAGGTTAGGATCTGCGGTATAACCATGGTTCCCGTTCTTTCTTCCTATGTACTTTAACAGGAAATACCCGGTATCCTGCCAGCGGGCTGTATAGCTGGCTCCGGTTTCAGAGGCGTATTTGGAAAAATTCAGGATGCCTCCGTCTTGGCGGATATCCCCCTGGTCATACATGGTGTAAGCCGACTCGGCCACGGGGCTGAATCCCCAGCCGTCGCAGAAATCATTTCCCACATATCCGGGGATACCTATCAGTACAGGGTATACAGAACCTCCGGTGGCAATGGGACTTCCCCAGTCGCGTACACCGCCTTCGGATATGTAATTAATCTCCCATACCGATTCAGGTCCCCATTCACCGGTTTCTTCCCACAGGCCTTTAAAGTCACTTACCAGGGAGTACTGGTTGGAATCGATGATCTCTTTCATGTATTGCAGGGCTTTTCCAAAACGGGATTCATCGTTCTGGTACAAAACCATCTCTGTATAGAGCATGTAGGCCATGGCGCGCGTAATGCGCCCTTCTTCCCCGACCTTTGCCTTCAAGGGAAGAACATTTGCAGCCAGGGCTTCTTCCAGGATCGTTATCACGCTCTGGTACACCTGGTCTGCCTGCATCTGATCACAAATGTACGGGAATGAAAGGTTCTCGTCGTAATAGGGGATATTTCCCCAGAATTTCCACAAAAAATTGTAGTAGTATGATTTCAGCACTTTGGCTTCGGCCACGTATAAGGCTTTGAGGGTTTCGTCCATTTCAACGTCCGGGGCTTTGGCTATCACAATGTTGGAACGGTTTATACCCGAATACGCCGTAGTCCATATCATATTGGGGACGTCGGTAGGGGTGGCGGTATAGTAATGTGCCTTCACCAGGATGGGTTGGTCGCCCTCGTTGGATCCACCACAGTATATGTCATCTGCCATGATGTCAGAAATCATGTTCAGCGAGTTGTACTGGTAGAAGTAATCGAACCATTGCAGGGGGTCGTATGCGGCAACCAGCCCGGAATAGAGCCGGTCGGCAGATTTATAGTAGTCGCTTTCCAGGATGGAACTCTTGGATTCTACAACCAGGAAACTGTCTGAGCAGGAATAAAGACACAGGGCGAAGACCGTACTTAATATCAGGATTATCTTTTTCATAATAGTAGCTTTTTCAGGATTAGAAAGTAAGATTTATACCCAATGTGTAGACTTTTGATTGCGGATAAACCCCGCGGTCGATACCCAGAGAGGTACCTCCCGAAGCGATTTCCGGATCAAATCCGGAATAATTGGTAAAAGTAAGGATATTCTCACCGGCCACATAGACACGAAGGTTAGAAATGAAGATCTTGCGCGTCAGATGAGGAGGCAGGGTATAACCCAGCTGGATGTTCTTCAGGCGCAGGTAGGAACCGTCTTCAACCCACAGATCCGATGCACGCCAGTTTTCATTGGCACTTTCAAAGGAGAATCGCGGGATCTTGTCCGATGAGTTTTCTCCCGTCCAGCGGTTCATCATATAAGAGGGAAGGTTAATGTAATAGAGGTCTGTCCGCCGTGTTACGTTGTATACATCCACGCCATAGACACCCTGGAAGAACGCATTGAAATCAAACCCTTTCCAGGTAAATCCCAGGTTGAAACCGAACGTCCAGTCGGGCATTCCTTTTCCTATCATGGTTCTGTCGTCGTCGTTGATGACCCCGTCGTTGTCAAGGTCCACAAAACGGACATCTCCGGGCTGGGCATTGGGCTGGATCCCCGCTTCAACTTCTGCCCAGTTCTGGAACAGACCATTGGTTTTCCAACCGTAAAAGAAGGGGAAGGGATACCCGTTCTGTGCGCGGGTAAGCGTCCCGATTTTATGGGAGTCATAATTCTGCCATCCGTTTTCATTCCCCAGCTCCACCAGCAGGTTGTTCAGATAGGTAGCGTTTGCTCCAATATTAAAATGAGCATCACCCAGGCTAAAGCGGTATCTGAAATCAAATTCCCAGCCGCTGTTATCCATGATCCCCACGTTCCCTGTGGGCGCACTGTCGCCCGAATATGCAGGAACGGGGATATCCATCAACATGCCTGTGGTATTTTTCTTATACCAGTCCACGGAGAAAGTGAGTGCACTACTAAAAAATGCCAGGTCCAGACCTATGTCTGTCTGGGTGGACTCTTCCCACCGGATATCGGCGTTCGCAAAACCGTTAGGTTTGGCTCCTGTATTTACCACACCCGGATTGCCGAACGGGTAGTTGTTACCCGAAGCCATGGTAGTGGTATATTTGAATTGGCCTATGGATTCATTCCCGTTTTTCCCCCAGGAAGCCCTCAGTTTCCCGCTGGAAAACCATTGGGGCCTGTTTGCCAGAAAGTTTTCGTTGGTGAAATTCCATCCTACAGAGGCAGAAGGGAAAATGGCATATAAATTATTGGGTCCGAAATTGGAAGACCCGTCCCGGCGTACCGTTGCCTGGAACATATACCTTTCTGCAAAGTTATAACTGATACGGGCAAAGAGGGAAGACAAGCGGTGCGGGGTATAGACGTATCCGCTGGCTGTCTGGTATTCCTGTGTTCCTGTGGCGAATCCCATGTTAGCCTTGTAGGGGTCCTCTTCCTGCAGATACCGGTTCCCTCCCGAGAGGTTCTGTCCCATGTTGCCCTGGGCAGACTGTCCAACAAGGGCCTGAATAAAATGGGATCCGAATTGTTTTTCGTAGGATAGCACGTTTTCTACCTGCCATACCAGAGAGCGGTTCATGGATGACCATACTTCCGAGTACTCTCGGAAATTTTTGGTAGAAAGGAAATAGGCCGGACTCCAGCCGTCATTTCCCCAGAACGACAGGTCTGTCCCCAGTGAACTTCTGAATTTCAGGTTATCCCAGATGGACAATTCACCCCAGAAGTTTGAAACAAATTTGTCCGAGTTGCCTTTAGTACCCGGAAGGCTCAGTGAAGCCAGGGGATTAACCATCTCGTTATAAATACTCCCCTCCACAATGCTAAAGGGTTTCCCGTTCCTGGGATCCTTAACGGCTGCGGGGTGTTCGGACAGGAGCGCATCGGGATCATCGGCATAAACATTCAGGGTGGGAGCCATACCCAAAGCCGAGCCTAAAGGTCCTCCGAATTCCGAATTGGTGGTAATTCCAAAGGAGGTGTTCCTGGAATAGGCCGCGTTGATGCCCATGGTGAATTTGTGCAGGAAGTTCCTTTTGGCAGACTGGTCCATCAGGGTATAAGTGGTATTGGTGCGGATGGTCAGTCTTTCGTAATTAGACCGGTTGAAGTTTCCACCCACAATCCCATCTTGTGAATAATACCCTGCGGAAATGTAATAATTCACCTTGTCAGAGGCTCCGCTGATGGTCAGCTGGTGGTTGACCTGGGGAGCATTGTAGTTGAAGATCTCTTTCTGCCAGTCGGTGCCTTCTCCCAAAGCATAAGGGTCGCTGTAAACGGGGGCTTTGCCCTGAGCCAGGTAGCCCTCATTCATAAGGAGGGCATATTCTGTGGCATTGAGCACATCGTATTCTTTCCAGGGGTTCTGGAACCCGTAAGAGAAATCATACGTAACGCGGGTGGCTCCTTTTTGTCCGGATTTGGTAGTCACCAGGATAACGCCGTTGGCAGCACGTGCACCGTAAACGGCCCCTGAAGCCGCGTCTTTAAGCACCTCGATGGACTGGATATCGGAAGGATTCAGGTAGTCAATGCCTCCGCCTATGGGCATCCCATCTACAATATATAAAGGTTCAGAGTTGTTGATGGTACCCACACCGCGCACACGCACACGAGCCGATGCCCCCGGTTGTCCCGAGGAAGAGGTTACTGTTACGCCGGAAGTCAGGCCTTTCAGGGCGTTGTCTATCCTAACCGGAGCCACATTTTTCAAATCATCGGAAGACACTTTGGCAATAGAGGCCGTTACGACACTCTTTTTCTGGGTGCCGTAACCTACCACAACCACTTCTTCCAGAAGGGCAGAGTCTTCTTCCAGGATAACGTTGATGACTGCCGCCCCGGTGACGGGAATGATTTGTGTTCTATAGCCTATGTATGAAAAGAGCAGGTTACTACCAACCCTCACATCCAGGGAGTAAAATCCGTCCAGATCTGTAGATGCGGCATTAGAAGTATTCTCTTCCATCACATAAACACCGGGCAGGGTAGTTCCGTCACTCCCGGTAACCGTGCCGCTTACTTTCACCGTTTGTGCGAAAGCAGAACAGCTTAGTCCTAAAAACAAAAGGGTCAAAAGCTTTTTCATGTTTTAGTTTAGTTTAGTTGGAGATTTTATCAAAAGTAAAAATAATTGATCCTCCAACTTTTCGTGGTGGCGATTTAGTGGACTGTGGGATAGCAAAAAAAACACAAGCCGCTGTATGTCAGCGGCTTGTGTAGTGTTTCCCTCGGAGAAAAAGTGGACTTAGAGGGATGAAACCCGGTCTTCAAAATCGTCCCGAGAGCCCAGTGCGGTGTTCTTGATCTTTGCCCTGTAATTGTAAATGGTGTTGACAGAATATCTGAGCAGCGAAGCGATTCTTCCCGAATCCTTAATGCCCAGTCTGATCAGGGCAAAAATCCTGAGTTCGGTATTCAGAAGTTCTCCTTTTTTCAGGACAATCTGTTCTTCAGGAACAAGAAGGGCGTTGAAATCCTGTACAAAAGACGGGTAAAGTTCCAGGAATGCCGTGTCAAATGTCCTGTAGAAATTGGCCACCTCTTCTTCTGCCCATTCGGTATTGTTCAATTCCTCGCTCAGTTCCTGAGTTTTACCGTAGCGGATAGAGCGTTTTACATATGACCGGAACTCCTTCATTTTATCCAGGTTATCGGAAAGGATGGCCAGGAACAGGCCAATGTATCCCTCTTTTACACGATTAGATTCGGCTATCTGGTTGTTGAGTTTCTGTAATTGCGCGTTTACGCGGTTCAGCTCCTTGTTCTGGGCCACGATTCTTTTGTTGATCTCCCTCAGGGAACTGTGTGCACGGATTGTCCGTCGTGTTTGTTTGACCAGGTAGGCCGAGGCAAGAACAAGTACCAGCACCAGAGCGCTGATAGAAATAAGAAACACCCTGACCCGCCTGTTTTGTGTTACCTGTTTTTCCTGGTATGCCTTTTCAATCTGGGGAAGTACGCTTGCCACCTGCCACGGCCGAAGCTTGGCATTGTAGAACAGGGCATCGGCAAGGGAGATGTCTATGTACCGGAAAGCCCGGTCAATATTGCCGCCGGTCTCAAAGAGAACGGTGGCCAGCCGGGTCAGGGATGCATGGTCTTTGACTGCAGACTGGATATCGGCCATGGCCGAACGGGCCAGCCATTCCATCTGGAGTTCTTCTTCCATCAGGTTCTGGAATACGGTGGAACGGTGGTACGCGTATATGGCATAAGAATGGGTGGATTCCTTGTGTCTGAATACCAGCATGGAAGAAAGGCTGTCTGCCCTGGACAAATCCCCTGTCTGATAGGCATCCTGGAACAGGTAATACAGGTATTCATCGGATTGCGGGTCTGTCTGTTCCATGATTTTTGAGCGATAATAAGCCCGCCTGCCGGTATATATCCGCTTGATTTCAGGATCAGTGGAATACTCAGCCAGTTCTGCCGCCAGCCGTTGTAAAGCAACATAATACTCGGGGAAAAGGGCAGGATCCAGATTAAGGGAGTCTATCTCGTTGTAAAGGATATCGCTGGATTCAAGAAAATTCCCGGAGGTGGCAAATATAAGACCCCGGCAGATCCGTATCTGGTCTTGATACGGCTTTCTGTTGAGCTGGGAGGCCAGTTGAGCAGAAGCCTCGATATAATGCATGGTGGAATCAAAGTTATAGGCTTTGTATTCGTCAATCAGTTGCTTATGAAAGCCATAACTTTGTTCCGGTGACAGGTCCTGCTGCTGTATAACGCTCTTTAGTGCATTGATCCGGTGCAGGCGGTTCTGTTCATAGGTGGTCCTGAGTTCAAGCTGTTTGTCCAGACTGTCAAGTAAAAGGGTCAATTGCTGTCTGTTCGCCCCCCGAAGCAGAAGCAGGGAAGCTATCAGGAAAATGGCAGTTAACCCTTTTCTTTTCATAACACAAACTCTTTAGAACATATAACCCAGCATGATATACAGGCCTGTGTTGCCATCCTGGCGGTTGAAAGCCTTGGCAAAGTCTACAGATAAAATAAAATTCTCGTTCATGGCAATTTTCAACCCGGCGCCGGCACTCATGTGGAGCCCGTCTTTAGCCGAGAAGAAATCATCGTATTCCACACCGGAAGCGGCCGTCAGGGCACGCAATTCTGTCTCGGAACGGTTCCATTCCACAGGGTCTGTGATGTACCCGATATCAAACAGTGGGTTGATACCTATATAAAAAGACTGGCGCGCGATCCGGAATGAAACGAGCTTTACCCGCAATTCCACGTTTGCGTAGGCATAACCGTCTCCTGTCACGCGGTTGCGCACAATCCCGCGCAAGCTGTTGGCCCCACCCAGCATCTCGTAATTGGCCCGTTTGGTGAACAGAGTGGCCATGTAATTTTTTATATAAAATGGGGTGTTTCCCCAGAGCGATCCCTGGTAACCCAGGCGGTATGCAAAAATGATGTTGTCGCGCCAGAGCGGAAGATAATGGCGGAAAGAAGCATTCAGGGTCAGGTGGTTGTATTCTTTCTGATCCCCGAAGGCTGCAAAATAGGTGAGAAAAGCATCGGCCCAGATGCCCCGGCTGGGGTTGTTGGGGCGGTTGCGGGAATCAAAGGTCAGGCCGGCCCGCACAAACGGATGAGTTCCACCGTTCAATTCATTGGATTTTATCAGGCCCCACCGATCATAATAATTGTACAGGGTGGGCTGGTCTTCTGTCGTGGGCAGCTTTTTTTCCTCGTCCTTGTTCCGGTTTATAAAATCGATGTTTACCTCGTCGGTCCTATAGTTGAAAACACCCAGCCCGGCATTCCATGAAAGATTGCCGGCTATGGTTCCCTGGAAATCGGCCGTGGCCCGGAAAAAGTCTTTTTTCATCTTATAAAAGGCGCGGGAGAGATAACCGGTCTCTCCGGTTTTTCCCCACACAGGATTATAAACTGAGCGATACCCGTTGAAACCCAGAAAATCGGCCATTGCCTCGGGAACATAACTCAAGTCAAGAGTGACGCGCACCCCGGGTATCAGGTATTTGGAATCGTAAAAGAAACGGAACAATCCGGATCGCTTGGTGGTGTAGTTGACTTCAACGTACATCAGGTGTTTGTACTGGGGGAAAATGGAACCGTCCCCGTAATTATACACTTCTGCGAGGGCTCCGTACTGGAAGCCCAGGTCCGAGTTGTACCCGATGCTGGGAAGTGCCCCGAAAGTCCAGCCTTTCTTTATGACGGCAGTACTGTCTTTGTCGGCCGCGGCAGCCTGTATGGTAACAGCGCAAGACAGCAGCAATATCAAAATACGATGCGTTTTTTTCATATGTGAGGTTATTAATTTATCCAATCCATTTAAAAAGCTCAGCAACAATGGTCCCCAGGTAGGTACCGCAGGCATAGCCTATAAGGCCTATGATAATGCCGTTGACCAGCACCCTGCGGTTATTCATGGCAGAAGCAACAGGTGGTACAAAGGGAGGTGAGAACAAGAGTGCAATGTGGGATACGGTGAAAAGGTCTCCTTCTACCCGGAAGATCCGCGCCATAAGCAAATGAAGCAGTACCGAAACCACCAGGATAAAGCTCACCAGGGCAAGTACGTTCAGGCTTTCACGCATGAAGAGTGTCCGTATGTCAAATAGGGAGGCAATTACAATGCTGAAAACCAGGATGAAATACATTCCCAACTCAAAGGTTTTTGGTATTTCCCGGATCTTTTTCCAGAAAGAAGCCGCCAGAGCCAGTGTGGTGATAGTCAGGATAATGATTAGTTCATTCAGGCCGGCACCGGCAAGCATGGAAATTCCCGCTCCTATGCCCAGGCAGGCGATTGACAGCAACAGGGCAACAAGGAGTTTGCCAGCAACCTTTTTTTTGAACATACCGGAATAATCTTCAAAGTTTTCTCTGACTATTGTAGAGGACAGCTCCTCGGGAAGCCCTGCAGCTACCTGCCTGGACTTTCCGTAAGGCAGGATTTTGCGGAAAATTTTGTAACCTCCCGAAATAACAAACATTAAAAGAAAGAAGGAAAGCGCTGTGTCAAAAGTCTGGACCAGAATGTAGGTGTTGTTGCTAACACCAAGGATTTGTTTGAGTGCAGCAAAATTCATGGAACCTCCTGTATACATGCCCACAAGCATGGAACAGACATTTCCCACTTCGGGGATATCGGTGTTTCTGAATAGGAGGTAGGCTATAACTATGGTTGAGAAGATGGCAATGATCCCGGCAATGAGCGTGGTAAAGGTTTTTTTCATGGTTTTGAACCATAACGTGAAATGCGAAGCGAACAACATCAGGGGAATAGCAATGGGCACCGTAAGGTTCATGAACCAATTCTGCATGTTACCCAGCTGTTGTACCTCTTCTGCCGAACCTCCCCTCATAATGCCCGAAAGGGACATGATGATGCCTATGCCGTAAGCCATTATAACCGTTCCGATTTTTGAAAAGAAACGGAAATTCCGGAAAAGGACAATGATCAATATGGGTGCGGCAACATAAATGAATGCTATAAGATAGTTTCTCATAGCACAAAGATAAAAAAAAACGGTACTTTCTTCTCCGCCGGGGAAGAAAGTACCGTGAGTAGCTTAAAGACTATCCCCGAAGTCTTTCCGGAACTTATCCACAAGGCGGGCAGGCCAGTCTTCTACCGGTTCCAGCGAACCCATAAAGAAACGGAGCACAGGAGGTTCATACGTAAAACGAAGGCCTCCTATCAGTTTACGGTTGTCGAACAGCCACTCCAGACGGTCCATTGCGTATTTGACCTGGGAAAGAGTAAAGACACGCCGTGGTAGTGCCAGGCGTAGCAATTCAACATCTGCAGGCACTTCATTGCCCTGTTCGTCCCGGGCACTCGATACCGATCCGCGTTCCATTCCCCGGACTCCCGAACAGAGGTAAAAAGCAGCCGTAAGAGCTCCTGCAGGGTATTGGGACTGCGGGATGTGGCTGCAGAATTTCATGGCATCTACATGGGCCCCCAGTACTCCGGGAGGGGTTACCATAGGGATTCCCTTGTCCATGCAACCGGTCACCATAAATTTAATAAACTCGGGACTTTGACAAATAATGGTCTCATCCAGCGTTTCGTACAATCCCACAGCCATAGCCTCGATCTCCCGGATTGACATGCCTCCGTAGGTCAGAAACCCTTCATACAGAGGAATCAGGGCTTCCATTTTCTGGTACAGGGCTTTCCGGTTGGTGCAGATGCCGCCGCCCCGTGATGAAGACAGCTTGCGCGCAGAAAAATACACCAGATCTGCCAGGGATGTGATCATTTTGATGATCTCTTCCATCGGATTTTCTTTCCATTCTTCCTCCCGCATTTTGACAAGGTAGGCGTTTTCCCCTATCAGGCTGGCATCCAGCACCAGCATAATCCCGTATTTGTCGGCTATTTTTCTTACATCCATCATGTTCCGGATAGAAAAAGGCTGGCCTCCTATCAGATTGGTGGAAGCCTCCATACGGATAAACGGAATATTGTCCACCCCATGCCGGAGGATGCATTTTTCCAGTTTTTCAATATCCATATTTCCCTTGAACGGGTTTTGGGATTGAAGAATAAGGGCGTCGTCGCAGAGTAACTCTTCAATTTTGCCGCCTGTGGCTGTTATGTGTGCCAGCGCCGTTGTAAAATGGTAGTTCATTGGAATGACGTTACCCGGTTTAATAAAGGTCTGACAGATGACATTCTCGGCGCCCCTTCCCTGGTGGGTCGGAAGTACGTATTTTTTTCCAAGGACTTCCAGTATGGCCTTTCTCAGTTTTTCAAAGCTTTGCGATCCTGCATAGGCATCGTCTGCCTGCATCATGGCGGCCAGCTGGTTGTCACTCATGGCATTTGTACCGCTGTCTGTGAGCATGTCCAGGAACACATCCCGGGTGGATAATTTAAAGGTGTTGAAGCCGGCTTCCTGAATGGCCAGCAAACGCCGCTCAAGCGGAACCAGGTTCATTTTCTGCACGATGCGGACTTTGTGGAACTCCAGGGGAATGGGTTCTGTTTTATAGAATTTTATAGGATTCATGTTGGTTCTGAAAATTAAGGTTAATAATAAAATAAAAAAATACACTTCAGGTGTAACCAGAGTGCTGCCTGGCACGTCTTATGTGTATGTATATTTCCTGAATGCTCCTAAGCGGGGAAAAGCACCTGATTATCCCCGTCAGGAGCGGCGATACGAATAGTGATAACAGGGGACATAGCTCAAAAAAACAGACTGGTATGAAAGAGGGCTATGCATGATTTTCAGATTTGAATCCAAATATAGTAAAAAAATGAAAAATGCATAAATATTAATAATTTTAGTACCTTGTCTTGCAAGGTATCGGAAAATATATATATATTTGCCCCGCAGAATTCTAAGAAAACACAAGTACTAAAAATTTACATCGGCAATGATCAAACTCGAAGACATCAACAAAACGTACTACAACGGAGCAGCATTGCACGTTTTGAAAGGGTTGAAACTTCAAATTGACGACGGGGAATTTGTGGCCGTTATGGGGGCATCCGGTTCCGGGAAATCCACATTGCTCAACATAATAGGGATACTGGATGATTACGACACCGGATCTTATTATCTAAGTGGCAAGCTCATCCGGGACCTGTCCGAAAAGGAGTCAGCCGTATACAGAAACCAGATGATAGGGTTTGTTTTTCAGTCTTTTAACCTGATTTCGTTTAAAACAGCCCTTGAGAATGTGGCCCTTCCTTTATATTACAAGGGGGTCAGGCGCAGCAAACGCAATAAGATTGCCATGGAATACCTGGAGCGCATGGGGCTGGGCGAATGGGCGGATCATATGCCTTCGGAGTTGTCAGGAGGGCAAAAGCAACGCATCTCGATAGCCCGTGCGCTGGTTGCGAATCCCCGGGTCATACTGGCCGACGAACCTACCGGCGCCCTGGACTCGCAAACCTCGGTAGAGGTCATGCAGCTCCTGCAACAGGTTAACAGGGAAGGGATGACCATTGTAATGGTAACGCACAATCCCGAGATGGCTGCCATGAGCCAGAAAATAATTAAGATCCGTGACGGCATCATAGGATCTGTTGAACACAATAAAAGGTCAGGCAATGTTTGATGATTTTCAGGAAATATTCACTTCACTCAAAAAAAATAAGCTACGTACTTTCCTGACGGGCTTTTCCATGGCCTGGGGCATATTCATGCTCATAATCCTGCTTGGAGCGGGAAACGGTATCAGGAACGGCATTCTTTTCAATTTTGCCGATATGGCAACCAACTACGTTAAACTGTGGCCAGGTAGAACAGCACAGGCGTATAGTGGGTTGCAGGCGGGAAGACGGGTAAAACTGGACAGCACAGACGGCACATACCTGGAAAAGGAATTCAGCCAGGTTTACAATGTCTCTCCTTTAATTACCCGGCGCAACAGCGATTTTTACTACCAAAACGAATATGCGCCCGGTGTATTGCAAGGGGTACTGCCCGGTTACAGCAATGTTGAATCGGTAGAGATCCGGCCGGGCAACGGCCGCTTTATCAACCAGGCCGATATTCGCCACACACGAAAAGTAATAGTCCTGCATTCCAGGACGGCCGGGTTGCTTTTTAAGGATAAAAATCCCCTGGGAGAACACATAACCTATGACAATGTTGTGTATAAGGTAGTTGGGGTATACCACGACACCAATATGTCACAAAACCCAAACAGCTGTATCCCTTTGACCACCGCACAACTGATCTACAATCCGGAAATCGGCTATTCTCAGGTGGCCATGTTACTGGAAGGTATGGACACAAAAGCGTTGAACGAGGTTTTTGAGACAGATCTCAGGTCTTCACTGGGCCGCAAGCACCGGTTTGAGAAAGAAGACCGGTCTGCCATTTATCTTTATAATGTGACCCGCGAATTCATCCAGTTCAGAGGAATATTCAACGGTATCACTTTGTTTGTATGGATCATTGGATTGGGAACTTTGATAGCTGGGGTTGTTGGCATCAGTAATATCATGTTGATTACAGTTAAGGAAAGGACCAAAGAGTTTGGAATACGAAAAGCTATTGGTGCCACCCCCGGTACTATTTTGCGCCTGGTTCTGACCGAATGCCTCATGATAACGGCATTTTTCGGGTACCTGGGCATGCTGGCCGGCATAGCCGTAACAGAATTGCTGAACCATATAATTGGGACTCCCAATTTGCCTGCGTCTGAGGAAGATATGGTGCTTTTTGCCAATCCCACGGTGGATCCTGCTATTATCATAGCGGCCACTCTGGTACTGATTGTCTCCGGCCTGATGGCAGGGTACCTGCCTGCCCGCCGGGCTGTACAGGTTAAGCCCATAGAAGCTTTAAGATACGAATAATCATGTTTGATTTAGACAGCTGGCAGGAAGTGTGGGTCACCATAACCCGTAATAAAAGAAGGAGTCTGCTGACCGCTTTCGGGGTCTTCTGGGGTATTTTCATGCTGGTGATCATGCTTGGGGCCGGCAATGGATTGGCCGAAGGAATGGCTTCGGACACCCAGGGTTTTTCTGAAAACTCTGCATTATTCTATACCAACAATACGACCGAACCCTATAAGGGATTCCAGAAAGGCCGTTACTGGGAAATGCAGGAAGAAGACCTGCTCATACTTGAAGCCAAGATAAAGGATATTAAGTATACGGTCCCCTTTTTAATGGGAAGCAACGTTGTGGTGTCCTACAGGGATAAAAGTACAAGCTGCAATACAAAAGGTATGTCCTACCGGTACAACGACATGCTGCCTCAATTTATCCTGTACGGGCGGTATTTCAATTTCATGGACGTTCAGCAAAGGAGGAAGGTGTGTGTTGTTGGCAGGAAAGTATACGAAGAGATATTTCACGGCGGAGAAGATCCAACCGGACAATACATCAAATTGTACAATATAAATTTCCAGATTATAGGTGTTACAGAACCTGCCGTACGCGGGGTAAACATCAATGGCCGGGATGACGAGGTCATAGCCATTCCCTATACTGTAATGCAACAGATCCAGAACTCGGGGACGGTCGTGCACCTGATAGGGGTGATTGCCAATGAAAATGTAAGCATGAGTGATCTAGAACCGCAGGTGGGATCGGTATTAAAGGCCCGCCATAATGTATCTCCCACCGATGAGTTTGCACTGGAAAGCATCAATGTGGAAAAAATATTCAAACAGTTTAAAATGCTCTTCACCGGGATTGCACTGTTGATCTGGATCGTGGGATTGGGCACCTTGCTGGCCGGGGTGGTGGGGGTGAGCAATATCATAATGGTCACCGTAAGGGAGCGCACCAAAGAAATTGGCATTCGCAGGGCTATAGGAGCCAAACCGGTCTCTATCATATTCCAGATCATCAAGGAAAGCACCGTGCTTACCGTTGCCGCCGGTTTCCTGGGACTGGCTTTTGGGGTCCTGGTCCTGGACCTGGCAGACAGGCTTTTTTTACAAAACATGACCGGGGACGTCTTTTTTAAAAATCCGCAGATAGACTTTTCCGTGGCCCTGCTGGCTGCAGCCGTGATCGTGCTTTGCGGAATGATAGCCGGGATCCTTCCTGCACGCAGGGCTTTGCAAATCATGGCCATAGATGCTATAAGAGAAGAAAACTAACAGATAAATTACCCGATAATGAAGAAAATTTTACGTTATGTGTTGATTGCAGCCCTACTGGCGGGTGTTGTGTTCACGTTTGTTTACCTGTGGAAGAAATCCCGCCCCGGGAAAGAGGTATACGAACTGGTCACCCCGGTAACCGGGAATATTGAACAGAAAACAGTGGCAACAGGAAAAGTCGAACCACGTGACGAGGTGGCCATTGTTCCCCAGATTTCAGGGATTGTTTCGGACCTTTATAAGGAAGCAGGAGAAATGGTGAAGGTGGGTGAGATCATCGCCCGTATCAAAGTAATCCCGGAAATGAGCACCTTAAATGCCGCCGAATCCAGGGTTATACAGGCCGGGCTGAACCAGAACCAGGCACAGCGGGTCTTTGACCGTACCAGAGAATTGTACCAGGCCGGAGTCGTGGTCCAGGAAGAATATGACAATGTGGAAACACAACTCAAGCTCGCAGGCGAAGAGCTCCGCAATGCCCAGGACCACCTGGAAATTGTACGGGACGGTATTGCAAGCCGTTCTTCGCAGACGAGCAACACCCAGATACGCTCTACCATTTCGGGCATGATTCTGGATGTGCCCGTGAAAGTAGGGAATTCCGTTATCCAGGCCAATACGTTCAATGCCGGGACAACCATTGCCACGATAGCCGATATGAACGATATGATCTTTAGAGGCAATATTGATGAGACCGAAGTGGGCCGCATCCGGGAAGGCATGCCCCTGGATATCACCATAGGCGCCATTCAGGACCATCATTTTGAGGCGGTACTGGAATATATTTCGCCAAAAAGCACTGAGAACAACGGGGCCATACTTTTTGAGATCAAAGCGGCAGTTACTGTCCCCGACAGTATTTTTGTCAGGGCAGGATACAGTGCCAATGCGGGGATCATCCTGGAAAGCAGTTACGACGTTCTGGTCATACCAGAAAGTGCCGTGGTCTTCCTTGACGGAGGGAGTTTTGTGAATGTATTTACTGGTATGGACGGAGACAAGCAGCTATTTGAAGAAAAGCCAGTGGTACTGGGCCTTAGTGACGGAATCCAGGTTGAGATCAAAGAAGGTCTGACCACAGAAGACCAGGTGCGCGGTGTGCTGGTTACTAAAAAAACAGGAAAATGATGAGCAAAAATTTGATTTTATGTGCCTGCCTGCTTTTATCATCCGGAGTGCTGGCGGCACAAACACCCGAAAGAATCTGGACGCTGGAAGAATGCATTCAATTTGGGCTTAACAACAATATTGCGGTAAAGCAATATGAACTGGCAAAGGAAAACCAACAAATAACAGTCGAAACCGCCAGGTTTTCAAGGCTTCCTGACTTGTCTGCCAACGTAGGCCAGACTTTTTATTTTGGACGCACCCCCGACAGGGACGGCGTTTACCAGGACCAGACGGGGTCCAATTCCTCCCTGGGGATCAATACCAGCATCAACCTTTTCAGCGGATTTCAAGTGACTAACCAGATAAAGGCCGAAAAACTGGAACTCATGGCCGCGGTGGAAGATCTGAACCGGGCCCGGGAAGACCTGTCACTGGCCATAACTGGTAATTACCTGCAGGTTTTATTAAGCAGGGAGTTGTACCAGATCGCCCTGGACCAGCTGGAGCTGAACCGCAGGCAGGTGGAACAGACCCAAAAGCTTGTGG
>JAEAMF010000378.1_pt1 | contig 59684 bp, 45 predicted proteins | sample 8958721 | NCBI WGS metagenome assembly JAEAMF01 (sample SAMN16933255, study PRJNA681124) | bioreactor sludge metagenome | isolation source: anaerobic bioreactor treating anionic surfactant - SDBS | place: India: Bengaluru | collected 2019-02-28
TGTTATTTTTCAGTTAACTTAATATTAAGCGGTTAGATCATAATTTTAACAGTTGAAAATAGTTCTATTAGCTACAAAATACGAGAATCGGTTAAAAAAGTGTTGTGGATTTATTATAAAAATTGTAACTTGTAAATAAAAAAGAAGATGAAAGATTGTACATTAGTTATGGGAGCATCGGAAAATGTTCAACGCTATTCCAACATGGCAGTGAGAAAATTATTAAATTATAATCATAAAGTGAAAGCTTTTGGTAATCGCGAGGGTGAAATAAACGGTGTGCATATTACAAAGGATTTAAAACCCTATATTGACATTGACACAGTAACGCTTTATTTAAACCCCAACAATCAAAAACCTTTTTATGACTACATTTTAAGTTTACAGCCACGCAGAGTTATTTTTAATCCGGGTACTGAAAACAAAGAATTGCAAGAAAAACTGGAAACTGCAGGAATTAAATATGAAGAAGCTTGTACTTTGGTGCTTTTAAGTATTGATCAATATTAAAAAAGAGAAATTAAAAAAACGAGTTCGACATTGTATGAAACTCATTTTTTAGTTTAATTTTCAGTATGTAAAATTGATTAGTTTATCTGTTAACGAAAACAAAGAGTTTTTCATTGATAAAGAACCGGTTAATCCGCAAGATTTAGAAGCGCATTTGTTAGCGAAACTTGGCGGAGATAAAACACAAACCGTAGTTGTTAGAATTCCTTACAACTTACAGGTACAAGATTTAGTAAATGTTTTACAAATTGGTGTTAAGAACAATCTTAAATTTGTAATTGCTACCAATAAGAACTAAAAAAAATCCCGATCAGCTGATCGGGATTTTTTTTTAGTTATATATTATTAATTGTTCAATTCTTCCCAACTTCTATATGAGAAGCTTACATTTATAGTCTTTTGAATGAACTCAATGAAATCCTTATCTATAGAATTAGGTTTATTAAGTCCAATAATTACTAAATGAATATTTTTTCTATTCTGATAATGTTTTTGATAATAACTTAAAAGTTGACCTAAACCTTCTCTTATACAAGATGAAGCAGAATGATAAGGTTTTACTTCGATTAATTCAGTATATTCTTTTGAAGTAAATATTATGTCAACGAAATTCTCTTCCATTTTCACAGCTTTATCTCCAAATAAAGAAACCATCTTCTCATAAACACCTTGTTGAATTTTATTGTGAACAGCCTTTCTAATAAAACTTGCAGAGACCGTAACTAACTTTTCCGATGTGTTTTTATTTTTGGTTGAAGATGAAGAAGCCGTATTATTCATTGGTAAAACTCCAGAGTAATCACCAAACACTAAATCAATATGATTTTGATCTTTTAGTTTATGCACGGTCTGTCCATAACCAAGTTGCAATTTTCTATGAATATTAAATTCCAGAAAATCTACATTAATTAAATGACCAAGACCTAATGGGAATTCATCGGGGTCATGTTTATAAACAACACCATCTCTTTCAACAACTACTGCATAGCCAATTATTTCTAAATTAGCTGTTTTTCCTATGGGTGCACCTGTACTTTTTAGTGCAATTAAATCGCCAGGTTTTAAAGATAAAAACTTTTTTACTTGTGAAATAGTACGCGGTTTCTCTCCATTTAATGTTAATATTTTTTCAAGCTCTAAAAAATTTCCATTATAAAATCTTGATAAGTCACTTAACCATGAAAACCCAATAGAAACTACTCCTCTTTTTTGTAAATATTGAGATACATCTTGGTTATTTTTTTCTCCATATTTAGTACCTAAAATATAAAAGTTGCTCATTCTAAAGCTTTTTCTGGTTGTTTTTGAATATATTTTTACTTCAATTTAAAATTGTACACGATACTTCCTATCTGTTCTGCCGATGCAGATGCTTTTGGTTCCCATTTGGTACGCATTGCGGCATCTTTTGCAATATTTTTTAAACAACTTGAACTGTTTGTTGACCCTTTAACTCCTGGCAATGCACTAATTACATTCCCGTTTCTGTCAACCGTTACACGAACTACGATTGTTCCTGCTTCGTTACAATTATTTTGTGGTGTAGGTCTCGAAGTTGCTTTTCTTCCAGCAAGCGAATAACCATTTCCGCCACCTGTTCCACTTCCAGATCCGGCTCCGATTCCCGTACCATTTCCTGTTCCGTGACCGCCGCCTGTTCCACCACCAGAACCACCGTCGCCATAATAATTGTTAGAATTTAATGACCCGTCTTTTTTTCCTTTATTCCCCGCAACGCCGTCATTACCATCGCCACCAGATTTATTTCCGTTAAGGCTTGATGCTGCATTCTTAACAAAATCGGAAACCTGACGTGTTTTTGGTTGTTCTTTCACCGTTTTTGTAATGGTTTTGGTTTTATCTTTGGGAGTAGTGATTGTTTTTTTAACTACCGTATAATCACGAACATCTTTGGTATTTTCTTGCGCTAAAATTTCTTCTTCAACTTCAGGTTCACGAGCTGCTGCCGATTTTTTATTGGCTTCGGTAACATTTAATACTTCGCTTGTAAAATCGGGTCCCATACCTAAATCGCTGTCTCCAAAATTAATTTCTACTCCACCGCCACCACCGCCTGCTAATTCAGATATATCAACAGAATTTGCAAAACGTATAAATATCAAAATCATCAATAAAACCGCAACCACCGCTGTTGTTATTGCCATTGATTTTTTTTCTTCGTTTGTAAACTGCATCATCATAACGTTTAATAAAGCTTAAATTTTAGGTAAATATACATTTTTTATTTAGTTGTATAAAAAAAGCAAGTATTTCTACTTGCTTTCACATATATATTGTGTTGAAACTACACTAACTGTTTTAAAGCAGTTTCAAAAGCTGCTGCAGAAATATCTGTTTTAGATGAATTCAACGCATGTGCTTTTTCTAATGCTTTTTTAATGATGTTCGATGTATCTTCGAAAACTTTAGGATCGTTCATTGGTACACGGCTTTCCATAAAGTAAGCAAAAACGCGTGCCATACCACAGTTTGAAATGAAATCTGGAATTAAACTGATTTTAGAATCAACATATTCCATAATTGGTCCAAAGAAAATTTCTTTATCTGCAAAAGGAACATTCGCTCCGCAAGAAATCACTTCTAATCCAGCATTAATCATAGCGTCAACCTGTTCTTTTGTAATTAAACGAGAAGCTGCACAAGGCGCGAATACTTGGGCACCCATACTCCAGATTTTCTCATTAATTTCTGCAAAAGGAATCATGTTATCTGCAACCAAGGTATTTCCGTTTTTGTTTAAGAATAATGTTCTGATTTCTTCAAAAGAATATCCTTCTGCTTTCATAATTCCACCGTCGCGGTCAATGATACCAACAACTTTAGCACCCATTTGCGCAAAATAATAAGCTGCTGCTGCACCTACGTTACCAAAACCTTGAACAATTACTTTTTTACCGCTAACGTTACCGCCGTAAATATTGTAGTAATGATTTACTGCTTCAGCAACACCGTAACCTGTAATTAAATCGGCAATTGTAATTTTTTTAGCAACATCTGGCGTGTACGCAGGGTTTACAACCTCCATTAAAACGCCTTGACGCAACTGACCAATTCTATTGATTTTTTCTGCTTCGGTTGGTTTAAAATGTCCGTTAAAAACACCTTCTTGCGGATGCCACAAGCCACAATCTTCGGTCATTGGGATTACTTCGTGAATTTCATCAACGTTTAAATCGCCACCTGTACCGTAATAATTTTTCAATAAAGGAAAAACCGCTTTGTACCAACGACGCAAAACGCCTTCTTTACGCGGATCAGCAGGATCGAAATTAATACCCGATTTTGCACCACCAATAGCCGGACCTGCAACGGTAAATTTCACTTCCATAGTTTTAGCCAAAGACAAAACCTCGTTCATATCTAATCCTTTACGCATACGTGTACCACCACCGGCAGCACCGCCACGCAATGAATTAATTACCGCCCATCCTTCTGCTTCTGTTTCAGAATCAGACCAATGAAAAACAACTTCAGGTTTTTTATCTTCGAATTTCTTTAATAAATCTTTCATTATATTGATTACTTTTTATTTTCTGCACAAATATACTTCATTACAAATCAATTTAGCAATTACTTCTTAATAATTCCTTATTAAATATAGTACCCGAACAATGATTTTTTGATGCGCCCGTAACACTGCTTAACACATTATCTGTATTTGTAACGCGCAATACCCCCAAAAAAGCAAAAACAATGGCTTCTTTAAATTCTATTAATTCTTTAGATCCTAAAACAACGGTTGCATGTGGTGCGTAAACTTTCAATCTATTAATAAGGTGTTTGTTAAAAGCACCGCCGCCTGTTACCAATAATTTTGAATTTTCTTTAGTAAGGATTGATGCAATTTGATAAGCAATATGTTCTGTTACCGTTGCCAAATGATCTTGTGCGGTTAACTGATATTTTTCGATTAAAGGCAGATAAACTGCATTCACTTGTTCTATTCCCAATGATTTTGGCCCTTGCTGATTATAGAACGATAAATTATTTAATTCATTCAATAAATCTTGATTTATAGTTCCTGATGCTGCGAAATTTCCGCTTTCATCGAAATCTTTACCTAATTTTTTTGCAAAGTGATTCAATAAGGTATTCACCGGACAAATATCAAACGCAATTCGTTCCATATTTTCTTCAAAAGATATATTAGAAAATCCGCCTAAATTCAAGCAATAATCATAATCGGCAAAAAGCAAACGATCGCCAATTGGTACCAACGGAGCACCTTGCCCACCCAACTGCACATCTTGCACACGAAAATCGCATACAAAAGGCAACGAAATCATATCGGTAACGGTAGGTAAATTTCCAATTTGCAGCGTGATTCCATTTTCAGGCTGATGCAAAACCGTGTGCCCGTGGGATGAAATAAAATCCAGATCATTCAAATTATTATCTGTAATAAAATCAGCTAGAAATTCTGCTAAAAAATAAGTATATTCAATGTTTAAAAGATGCAAATCGGTATCAGAAAGATGAATGGCATGCTGTAATTTATGCTGCCAATCATTAGAATAAGCCGTTGTTTTTCCTGAAATAAAATTAAAACTCCAAACGTTGTTATTCTTTGTAAATTCTACAACAGCACAATCAATCCCGTCTAGCGATGTACCCGACATCACACCAAGCACCTTAAATTTTTCTATATTCATAAATTAAAAATAGCTATAATTTTTGAAATATTGGCAATATTCAATTATATTTGGTGCGGAAATTAATATGTTTACAAAAACAATAAAATAGATGGATTTTAAATTAACTGAAGAGCAATTAATGATTCAACAAGCTGCTCGTGATTTCGCTCAAACTGAATTATTACCGGGAGTTATTGAACGTGACGAGCATTCTAAATTTCCTGCAGAAGCAGTGAAAAAAATGGGAGAGCTTGGATTTTTAGGAATGATGGTTGACCCAAAATACGGCGGCGCAGGTTTAGACAGCGTTTCTTATGTTTTGGCAATGGAAGAAATTGCTAAAGTTGATGCATCGGCAGCAGTTGTTATGTCTGTTAACAACTCGTTGGTTTGTGCAGGAATGGAAAAATACTGTTCAGAAGAACAAAAACAAAAATATTTGGTGCCATTGGCATCTGGTGAAGTAATTGGCGCTTTTTGTTTATCGGAGCCAGAAGCAGGGTCTGACGCTACATCGCAAAAAACAACTGCAATTGATATGGGCGACCACTATTTGCTAAACGGTACTAAAAACTGGATTACAAACGGCGGAACAGCATCTACTTATTTGGTGATTGCACACACACATCCTGAAAAAGGACATAAAGGAATCAACGCTTTTATTGTTGAAAAAGGATGGCCAGGTTTTGAAATTGGTCCAAAAGAAAAGAAAATGGGTATTCGTGGAAGCGATACACATTCTTTAATGTTTACTGATGTTAAAGTTCCAAAAGAAAACAGAATTGGCGAAGACGGATTTGGTTTTGCTTTTGCTATGAACGTTTTAAACGGCGGACGTATTGGTATTGCATCGCAAGCTTTAGGTATTGCGCAAGGTGCTTACGAATTGTCTTTAAAATATGCAAAAGAGCGTAAAGCGTTTAAAACCGAAATTATTAACCACCAAGCAATTGCTTTTAAATTGGCAGATATGGCTGTTAATATTGCAGCTGCACGTATGTTGTGTATGAAAGCGGCAGCAGAAAAAGACAATGGCGAAGATATTTCTATTTCTGGAGCAATGGCAAAATTATTTGCATCGCAAACAGCAATGGATACAACAATTGAAGCAGTTCAAATTCACGGTGGTAACGGTTATGTAAGCGAATACCATGTGGAACGTATGATGCGCGATGCAAAAATCACTCAGATTTACGAAGGAACTTCGGAAATTCAAAAAATTGTAATTTCAAGAGGAATTGCTAAATAATAGCAACTTTAATAATATCAAAACATAAAAGACTATCGTTTTCGGTAGTCTTTTTTTATTTTAGTAAAAAATTTAACTATGACAACCGAGCAGAATTTAAAACTAAAGCTAACTTTAGGATATATCTTTTTAATTGGCATTTTTACACTATCGATTCTTTATATATTACGTGAGGTTAAAAATTTGAATGTTTCTAAAGACGATCTTTTAACCGAAAACACTAAAGTTATTGAATTAGGCACTATTGTAAGCGATTTGTATGCAGCCGAAAATTCGGGTAGGTTGGCATTACTTTCTTACGATAAAAAATCGGTAAAGTTGTATCACAATCAGTTAGATTCACTGGTAGCGCGAATTGAAATTTTAAAAGAAAATAACATTCAAAACGAAAACCTAAAAAACAAATTAGATACCATTACCAGCATTATAAACCTGAAAAGCTTAACGTTTGATCAGGTTTTACAGGTTCAATCAAAATACATCAATTTTGATATTTACAGTGAAACAAAATCACGTATAAAAGAAGTACAAAATTCAGGTGACACTCAAAAAATTGTCATTGATACTGTAGTTAAAGAAACAACTTTTTTTGGCAGAATCAAAGAATCTTTCAAAAATAAAGATCAAGAAAGAAAAGAACGAATAGCCCGGCAAAATGCAAAAATTATTGAACAGCAAGAAGCTATTCAGAAAGAAAATCAACAAAAAATAAACCAAGCAACAGAAAATATTTTTTTGACGGCAAAAAAAAACGAATCAAAATTACTGAAAAGATATTACGACAAAGAAGCGCTGTTGATTAAAAGAAATCAGGAACTAAGCAACCGTTTACGTGATTTGTTGTCTGAAGTTGAAAAAATTGTAATTGCAACATCGAACACCAAATACGAATCTAGCAAAAATGTAATAGACAAGGTTAGTAACAATATTGCAAAAATTGGTATTATTATTTCGGTAATTGCCTTGTTTTTTGGTTTCGTCATTCTGCGCGATTTAAACAAATCTGCTTTAAACAAACAAAAGCTTCAGAAATTAAACCATGATATGCAGGATTTAATGAAACAAAAAAGTTTTTTCATGGCAACTATTTCGCACGACATGGTTTCGCCTATAAACTCTTTGTTAGGTTTTTCGGCACTTTTACAAAATACTATTAAATTGCCCAAGCAAAAAGAATATCTTAAAAACATCATTCAATCTACCAAATACATTAAAAAAATGGTTGATGATCTTTCGTTGTTTTCTAATTTGGAATACAACAAAATTAAAATCAAAACCGGAAAATTCAATTTTAATGATCTGCTTCAAAACATATTGAACAATCTTAAAAACAGTGCCGATAAAAAACAAATTGATTTAATTTTTAATATCGATGAAAAGCTAAATGCTAATTTTCTATCAGATTCGTTTAGAATTCAGCAAATTTTAACCAACGTAATTTCAAACGCAATAAAATTCACACACAAAGGTGAAGTGCGTGTTGATGCTAATTTGGATAACAATCTTGCAATTATTAAAATTACCGATACCGGAATTGGGATTAAAATTGAAAACAAAGACGATTTGTTTGTAGAATTTGTACAAGCACACAACAATAACGAAAGTTATGGCGGATCGGGTTTAGGATTAAACATTACCAAACGTTTGGTTGGGTTGTTAAATGGATCTATTCATTTTGAAAGCGAACATAATAAGGGAACTGTTTTTTACATCACTATTCCACTGAAATATTTTGAAGAAGATAGTGAAACCGAGAAAAAAGCCGATTATGAATATGATAATGCCAAGAAATTAGAAAACAAAAAGATTTTGGTTATTGATGATGATCCGCTGCAATTAAAATTGATCGAAGAGATTTTTAGCAATAAAGTTAAAAAACTTACTACTTTAGAAAATGGCGCACTTGCAAAAGAAGTTTTACAGCAAGAACAATATCAGCTAATTATTACCGATATGCAAATGCCTTATTACAGCGGATTGAAGGTTATAGAAGATATTCGCTCATTAGAAAATTACAAGAATACGCCTGTAATTGCGTTAACCGGAAAAATTGATTTTGACGAACTGGAATACAAAAAGCTAGGTTTCAACCATTACATGAGAAAACCACTGAATATAAACACTTTATACAACACTATTTACAAAATTTTGCGTATTAAAACAAAAGTAAAAGAAACTGTATCAACACAAAACAGTTCAACAATAAAATTAAATTATGATGATTTTAATTTAACTGATTTGTTTAATTTGCTAGAAAACGACAAAGAAGCTGCTAAACTTATTCTAGAATCGTTTTTCACAAGTTCTAAAGCAGATATCGAGGTTTTAAACAACGCATTTACAAACAATGATATTGAAAAAGTAAAACAAACCGCACATAAAATGTTGCCCATGTTCCGTCAGTTAAAAATAAATGAAATTGTAGAAAAATTGATACTTCTGGAACAAAAAACAACCGAATTATCTGCCGAAGAAATGAAGAATACTATTGCTGAAATTACTAAAAAAACACCTTTAATAATTAAAGAAATAGAAAAAATCATTGCTTAATTAAAACGTTTATATTTTTATGAATCATCATTCGAAAAGATATCTGTAAAACCTGTTTTAAAATATAGTACATTTGTTTTACAAAATTAAGTGTTATGCAATATGTATATTTAGCAATGGCTGCTATTGTTTTGGTTTTATTTGGTTATAAAAAATTTACTGCTTCAAAGAAAACCAACGAATATCTTCCTAAAAACGAGAAGAAATAAAAAAGGGATTGTTTTGAACAATCCCTTTTTTTATGCTGATATATCAATTACTTTTTAAACTTGTACTGAACACCTAAACCAACATTAAAATAGCTTCCAGATCCTTGATTTATTCCTGAACCGTTAAAACCATAATCTTGGCTGAATTGGTTTACAAAAGTTCCGTCGATAAAAACAGAAAGCTGCGATGTAAAGTTGTATTTTGGCATGATACCAATTTGTGCAACACCTACCAAATCATTATCACCTAAAGTTTCGCTTTTACCCGAAGCCAAACCAAAACCTGCATGAGCTGTAACATCAAAAGGCTGCATCATTCCGTTGATTCCTGCAAAAATATTATAGGTAGCTTCTAACGTTAATTTGTTGTATTTTACACCACCTAAATTACTATTGTCTTTGTGTTTAAAGTTTGAACTTGCAAATGTTCCGCGAACGCCCCAAACCTCATCAATATGATAGGTAAGACCTAACTGAAAAAAGTTAAATCCGCTGTAATCGCTTGTGGTAATTCCTTCGTTCGGGCTTAATGCAGAATTTAATCCGTATTGCGCTTCCACGCTTAAATTATCGAACACACTTCCTTGTGTTTGTGCCTGAGCTTGCACATTTGTAGCAGCTAAAGCAACACAAGCTAAAGCTAAAAGACCTTTAAAATTTCTTTTCATGAATTTTTGTTTTTGATTAAACCATTTAAACGCACAATTTACAATTTTTTGTGTTTAAAATGTAATAATTTTGTATTTATCGCAAAGAAATATGTTAGTATAAAAAAACCTTGATAATCAAGGTCTTATTTTAAGGGATTATACGTTTCTGGTTTCCAATCTTCACTTAATAGATTTATAAACGAATAATGAACCGCATCTTTAGAATCGAACTCGCCGTTTTTATTGATGTCTTCAATGTATCTGAAATATAATTTTTCATCAATTACCTGCCAATCTAGCAATTCATGTAAATCGGGTGTAAGCTTTGTGAATTTTGTTCCGTTGATTTTAGATATATACAACGTTTTAATATCGTTATCGTCATATCTTCCGTCTTTATTTGTATCCACATCAACCAAGGTATACACCAAAAACTGTTTGTTGGTTTTTAATGCCAATTCGTCTAAATAATTGATCGACAAAATTTCCATTCGATTGGCTGTCAAAGGTTTTAAATCTAACGAATCTTTATGCTGAAACATTACGTTTGTGATAAACCCCGTGATTTCAGGAGTAGAATAATTGGAAATTTTATAGCTAACCTGATTGTTTATTTTTGAACTTCCATAACGCGATGATCCCGTATTGTACACGCGAACATTACCTATTGGGTGCAATAAATAATTGGTACCGCTGAATTTTACAGGTAAATCGGCAATTTTGATTTCGGTAGAATCTATTTTCTGATAATTAACTTCGGCAGTGTTTTTTTCGTTTTCGTAAATTACTTTTGGGGTTTCGGCTTCTTTTTTACAAGAAACAACCGCAACCAAACTAACTGCTAAAAGGGCTATGTATAATTTCATAAGCTTTAAATCTTCTTTCAAAGATAAAGAAATTTCAGGTTTACCAACGCATATTTAGTTTTAAATTAAAGGTACGCATGGTCATTCTGTTTGGAATGGCATACATCACTTTTGAATACACATCGCGCACCCACGTGTTTGTAATGGCATTTTCGTTGTTGAACAAATTGTAAATTTCAAAACCAACGGCAACTTCTTCAAACGGTTTTAACCATTTTTTTTCTGATTGAAACGTTTGATCCTTGAAAATATAAGAGAATCCAGCATCGGTTCTCATATAGTTTTTCAATCGCAACTGATAATCATACGGATCAACATACGAAGGCGATCCACCTGGTAACGGTGTGTTGTAAACCTGATTCAGATACAATTTTAAATTGGGAATTGTTGGCATGTAATCTTGAAACATTAATCCTAATTTTAAACGCTGATCGGTTGGACGCGCGATAAATCCTCTGTTATTATAATTTTCTTCGGTTTTTAAATATCCCACCGAAAACCACGATTCAATTCCCGGCACAATTTCACCATTCACACGTAAATCGACACCATAAACATAGGCTTCGGCATTGTTGTCGGCTCTGTATCGTATGCGAACATTCTCCAAGGTGTAGGTATTTACATTTGAAAGATTTTTATAATACAATTCGGTAAACAATTTAAACGGTGTGCTTTTGATCTTGAAACTATAATCGTTTGATAACACAATATGTATTGATTGTTGTGCTTTTACGTTGGGATTGATTGATCCGTCCATAGCACGTAATTCGCGATAACTTGGCGGTTGATGATACAAACCACCCGACAAACGGAAAACCATATCGGTATTTTCCCAATTGGGTTTTATGGCAAATTGCGCTCGCGGACTAATGGTAACTTGTGCGTTTGCTGTTTCATAGCCTTCTGCATCAACATTCCAATAATGCGCTCGGGCTCCAACGTTTACAAAGGTTTCGTGTTCGCCAATTGCTCCACGTCTGCTCCATTGTGCAAAACCATTCAAGCGATTGATCTTTACAAAATTGGTTGCACGAACACTTTGGTAAGGCAACAATTCGCCTTGATAAGGTTCGTAAGGCTGATTGTTTGGTGTTGAAAAATAGGGATGTGCCAACGAAAATCCTGCCGAATCTACCACTTCCCATTCCACCAAACGGTCGCGAATATCTTCAGAAACATAACGCACGCCCCACTCTATTTCGTTTTCGTCTAATTTATGTTGCCCTTTAACTTCGGTGCTAACAATTACGGCATCGTAATTATTTCTACCATGGTTCAACTGCGACCCCAAACCAACGGTATATTCTACTTCACCGGCATTTCCGCCTAAATCGCCACTTACGTTTCCTAAATTATACTGCCCCCAAATATCATAGTATTCTTGCTCTTTTGTATGATAAGCCGATGCAATTACTTTATAACTGTTATCTAAATTAGGTTTAAAAATACCTTTCAACGCTCCGAAATAAGTTTTGTATTGATCAATTTCTGAACCTTCGTAATAAACAGATAGTTCTTTTGAATCGCCAATGGTTCCGAATTTTGTGCGTTTAATCTGTGGCGTGTATTCATACACATTTGAAGATGCATTTAAAAGCAAGCTCCACTCCCATTTTGCCGAAGGTTGAAAGGTTATTAACGATTGCGCATCTAAATAACGCGGTTTGTAATCAACTTCAACATCTTGCGAATTTACCAGCAATGCATTGTTTCGGTATCGAACACCTGTTATGGCTGTCCATTTTTGATCTTTTGACGCCAAATCAACCGTAACGCCGCCGCCTAAAATACTGGCATCTAACTGTCCGCCAAATTGTTTTGGTTTGCGATAGGTAATATCTAAGACAGACGACATTTTATCGCCGTATTTTGCTTGAAATCCACCCGAAGAAAAATCGACTTTATCGGTCATTGATGTGTTTGTGAAACTCAATCCTTCCTGCTGACCAGAACGGATTAAAAATGGTCTGTATACTTCTATTTCGTTTACATAAACTAGATTTTCATCGTAATTTCCACCACGAACTGCATACTGTGTTGAAAGTTCGTTGTTGGAATAAACACCTGGAAGTGTTTTCAAAAGATTTTCCACTCCAGCATTTGCACCAGGAATTCTGCGGATAACGTCAGGCGAAATAATGGTTGTACCCTCGAATCGTTTTTTTAAATTAGCATCAATCACAATTTCTTTCAACTCTTCTGTTGATTGGCTTAAGCGGATATTCAACTCAAAAGACTGATTTTCTTTAATCGATTCTGTATAAGTAACCGCTTGGTAAGCATCTGCCTGAAATTTTATAGTAACTTGTTCAGAAGGAGAAACTTCTAAAAAATAAAATCCGTTGGCGTTGGTATAAACCTGTTTGTTTTGTGCCTGCACCAACACGTTTTCTATGGGAGAATCTTGTTCGTTTAATACAACACCCTTAATTTGAGCCGTTTGCGCGAACCCAAATGCAGATATTATACAAGCCGAAAAAACATATATGCTTTTGTTCAAAATATTTTATTTAATTAACAACTATTGTTTGTTCAAATGTAGTATTATTTCCAACACGGTCGGTAACTTCTAATCGTAAAGTATTGGTACCTGTTGTAAATTTTTTATCGCTTAATTTATGAATTAATTTCTTTGTTTTGTAATCGTACTCAAATAAAATCCATTCATTATTCAAATATCCGTTATAAGTATCAATTCCCGAAAGCTTGTCTTCAATTTCAAAAACCAAAACATCGTCTGCCGAAAATTCATTTTTACCGCTTGTAAAATTAATAATGGGATCTTCTGTGTCTTGCACCAATTTATAAGTTCCTAATTCTTTTGTTCGAATGCGAAAATCGTTATCGCGTTTCCAAGTATCAAAAAACTTGATTTTCTTGCCGTCGGTTTTTCCTATAAAGGTTTTGTCTTTGTTTGGATAATCATCAGGAACAATCATTTTTATATTGATATTTTTCTGAACCGGATATTCGTCTTTATGCAAAACAAGCGTGTTTTCGGCAAAATCCATCTTTAAATAAACATCTTCAAAAAACGTACGCGCATCCCATTCAACCGAAACATTTTTATCTTCAAACGCATAATCTTTTAAATAATCAATGTATTTGCCTGTTGGTTTTGGTTTTTCTTTTGGTTGATAATCGTAATACTTAATAGGAATGTTTATGGTTTGTTTATTGTTATGTACATCGAAAATTTCCAATTTAAAATTAAAATCGGCGTTGTCTTTTAGCTCAATTTGTCCGTTATTCTTTTTGGTTTTAATTAAACTTAAAGGCAAATCGTTAATAACGAACAGTTTTTGAATTCGATTTTCTGTTAACTGATAATATTTATAATCGATATACTGATTCAAATATTTAGATTCATCGAACGAAAACTCATCAAAAACCACCTCAAAATACTTTGATCCATTCAAATACGTTACAATTCTGTAAATTCCGTTTTTACCGCGACTTCCGTTTTGTGTATCGTGTGTGTTAATACCAAAGCCAATGGTTCCTTTCGCCAGAATAGTTTCGCTGTTATACACATTATGCACTTTGTTTAAAGCTACTTCAAAAAACGAATTTTCGTTATTAATTATTGTTTCATCTGTCAACGGATACACGTACACGCCATTAATAATTGCCTGTTCGGTGTCGGTAATTTTATCTTTTAAAGATACAGCAATCGGGTTTAAAATGTGTTCGGTTTGTGTATCCCGAATTTCATAATGCAGATGCGGACCTCCCGATCCGCCGGTATTGCCAATGTATCCAATAACATCGCCTTTCTTCACAGGAAGTTCGTTTGCAAGCGGAAACAATTCCATTTCGAACTTTTTGTTTTCGTAATGTTTCTGGTTTACATACGCCGCAATTTTATCGCTGTAAGCACTTAAATGTCCGTAAACCGTTGTGTATCCGTTAGTATGTTTCACATACAGTGCTTTACCGTAACCAAAACTACTTACTTTTAAACGATTCACAACACCATCGGCAGGTGCATATACCGGATCACCAATTTTATAGTTTGCAGTAAAATCTACACCCGCATGAAAATGATTGGGGCGTAATTCGCCAAAAGTGCCCGCTACCAACAACGGAATTTTTATAGGCACATCAAAATCTGAAATATTTTTCTGTTGTGCGAAACAATTTGTGCCCATCAATAACAAACAAATTAATCTGTAAATCATACTTAATTTTTTAATAAAGAAGAAGATAACAAAAATTTTAATACCCCAATAAAAAAAGTTGAACTAAATTAAAATAAATTAATATGTGGTTAATTCAAATTTTTTTTTTATTTTCGGTGAAAGAATAGTAAATTTGTATAATTATTTAAGTGTTGGATAATGGAAAAACTAAGTGATATCACTTTATCGATTGAAACGAAGTTAAACAAATTGATACAGCATTTAGAGAACGTTGTAAAAGAGAACAATGAATTAAAAAGTGAACTTTTACAATACCAAACACAGCAAACAATTTTGCAACAAAAACATACCGATTTGCAAAAACAGTATGAAAATTTAAAAATTGCAAATGCGTTATTGGGCAGTGAAGATTTTAAAAAAGAAACAAAACTAAAGATAAATTCATTAGTTCGAGAAATAGATCATTGCATATCACAATTAACAAAAATAGATTAATTGTTTATGGAAAAATTAAAGATAAAAGTTTCTATTGCAGACAGGGTTTACCCTTTAACCGTTAATCCGGAACAAGAAGAAGGAATACGCGCTGCAGTAAAAAAAATAGAAGCAATGACCTTACAGCTCGAAGAAAATTTTGAAATGCGCGACAAGCAAGATGTTTTAGCCTTTTGTGCTTTGCAGTTTGCTTCGCAAGTAGAACAAAATAGAATACAAAACGAAGAAGGTTTAGATAATTCTAAAGAAAAACTAATTGAATTTAACAAAGGTTTAGATCATATTTTATTAAAATATCATATAAAATAACAGCTTTAATTTTAAGGCTGAAAAAGTACTGCTCACATTAGCTTCTGTTTGATAAACTCAACACTAACAAATTAAAATGGGTGAACCATTGCCACTAAAGCAAGCCATCTAGAATGGATCCTTGAACGGCAAGATAACTCAAAACTTGTTTTCCAGAGTTTATGCAACTCTTCTAATGTGGGCTTTTTTTTTATTAACTATTTACACACGAATGGAAACAGCAATATTTATTATTTGCGCAATTATAGTGGGTGCTGGAGTTGGTTTTGCAATTGCAAAATACCTTGAAAAAAACAACGCATCATCTATATTAAAAAACGCAAACAACGAGGCTAAAGTAATTTTAAAAGATGCGCGAGCAGAGGGAGAAACTATTAAAAAAGATAAAATTCTTCAGGCAAAAGAAAAGTTTATTGAATTAAAAGCAGAGCACGAACAAATTATTTTATCGAGAGATAAAAAAATAGCAGAAGCCGAAAAAAGAACACGTGATAAAGAATCACAGGTTTCTAGCGAATTAAACCGCGCGAAAAAGGCAGCCGAAGAAAGCGAAAAAGCAATTAAAGATTACGAAGCTAAATTAGAATCTTTAGAGAAAAAACAAGAAGAAACGGAGAAACTACATCGTGTTCAAGTTGAAAAACTAGAGCAAATTGCAGGTTTAACAGCCGATGAAGCTAGAATACAATTAGTAGAAAGTTTAAAAGCCGAAGCCAAAACACAGGCAATGGCTTATATACAAGACACGGTTGAAGAGGCTAAGATGACCGCTCAGCAAGAAGCTCGAAAAATCATTATTAGTACCATTCAGCGTGTTGGAACTGAAGAAGCTATTGAAAACTGCGTTTCAGTTTTCAATATTGAATCAGACGATGTTAAAGGACGCATTATTGGTCGTGAAGGTCGTAATATTCGTGCTTTAGAAGCAGCAACAGGTGTTGAAATTATTGTAGATGATACTCCAGAAGCTATTATTCTTTCATGTTTTGATCCGGTTCGAAGAGAAATTGCTCGTTTATCGTTACACCGTTTGGTAACAGACGGACGTATTCACCCTGCAAGAATTGAAGAGGTTGTTGCTAAAACAGCTAAACAAATTGACGAAGAAATTGTTGAAACAGGTAAACGTACCGTTATTGATTTAGGTATTCATGGATTACATCCTGAATTAATCAAAATGGTTGGGCGTATGAAATACCGTTCTTCTTATGGGCAAAACTTATTACACCATTCTCGTGAAGTAGCAAGACTTTGTGGTTTAATGGCTGCCGAATTAGGATTAAACGTAAAATTGGCAAAACGTGCTGGTTTATTACACGATATTGGTAAAGTGCCCGATACAGAAAGTGATTTACCACACGCATTATTGGGTATGCAGTTGGCAGAAAAACACGGTGAAAAACCAGAAGTTTGTAACGCTATTGGTGCACACCACGATGAAATTGAAATGAATTCTTTAATATCGCCAATCATTCAAGTTTGTGATGCTATTTCAGGTGCAAGACCAGGAGCACGCAGACAAGTGTTGGATTCGTATATTCAGCGTTTAAAAGATTTAGAAGATATTGCTTACGGTTTTGGCGGCGTGAAGAATGCTTACGCAATCCAAGCGGGTAGAGAATTACGTGTTATTGTAGATTGCGAAAAAGTTTCAGATGAATTAGCATCTAACTTATCGTTCCAGATTTCACAGAAAATTCAAACAGAAATGACGTATCCTGGTCAGGTAAAAATCACCGTAATCAGAGAAACAAGAGCTGTTAACATAGCAAAATAGCAAGAAAATCAAGTTTTACAAGACCTTTATTTAAATTAAATAAAGGTCTTTTTTTATTAATACCATTCTTACAATATATTACATAAAACTTTCATGTTATAAAATGTAGAAATTATCATTTCTAAAACTTAAATTTAATGTTAAGTACACTTCTTCATAACATTAAGTTAACACGAAAACACACTAATGTTAATAGATTTGCAACAGAAAAATACAACGTTACAACAATGAAGATTTTAAAAGTACTACTAATAGCAATATTAGCCTGCAGTGAATTAAATGCTCAAGAAACAACAAAAGAATCTTTAGCAAAACCTGAACAGAAAGAAAAAGAATGGTTTAATTCTTTCAAAATTAGAGGTTATGCTCAAGTTCGATACAACCGTCTTTTAGAAACAAACCCTGATTTGGGTTGTGAGCAATGTGATAAATCTTGGGGTGAAGACGGTGGCTTTTTTTTAAGACGTGCACGTATTGTTTTTTCTGGCCAAATCTATAAAAACGTATACTTTTACATTCAACCCGATTTTGCTAGTTCTGCCAGCAGCACAGGTTTACATTTCGGACAATTGCGCGATGCCTATTTTGATATAGGTTTCGATAAAAAAAATGAATTTCGCTTAAGACTTGGACAAAGTAAAATTCCTTATGGATTTGAAAACATGCAATCTAGTCAAAACCGTTTGCCATTGGATCGTAATGATGGTTTAAACAGTGCTTTTTCTAACGAACGCGATTTAGGAGGTTTCTTTATGTGGGCACCCGAACGTGTTCGCAAAATTTATTCAGATGTGGTAAACAACAACTACAAAGGCTCTGGTGATTATGGTGTTTTTGCAATTGGTGCTTTTAACGGACAAACGGCAAACAAACCCGAATTGAACAACAACTTGCATGTGGTAGCAAGACTTTCATATCCTTTTGAAATTGGCGATCAATTAATAGAACCAGGTATTCAAGCTTATTCTGGGCGTTGGGAAATGCCTACATCACAAGTAAGCGATGGTGTTGCTACAACACACGATGCCAATTACACCGATCAGCGTGCAGCAGCGTCGTTTATTCTTTATCCAAAACCATTCGGTATTCAGGCAGAATACAACATTGGTAAAGGTCCGGAATTCAACAAAGAAACAAACAGCATTGAAACAAAAAGTTTGGAGGGTGGTTACGCAACACTATCTTACAGACTTCAGCATAACGATCAATACATCTTTCCGTTTGCCCGTTATCAATATTATAGAGGTGGAAAAAAACATGAAACCGATGCCCGAAGCTACAAGGTTAACGAAGTAGAATTAGGTGTAGAATGGCAAATAAACAAACACTTAGAAGTTGTTGCCATGTATACCATTTCTGATCGCCAGTACGAAGATTTTAAATTACGTGACAATCATCAAAAAGGAAATTTATTAAGATTACAAGCACAGGTAAATTTTTAAAAAAACATTTTTAAAGAGTTCGAAGCGAATATTTCACTTCGAACTTTTTATTTATACCTTTGTAAAAAATAAATTCATGTTAAGTAGCTATATAGCCTATCATTTTAAAATAGAACCAAAAGACCCAGGAGCAGATATATTATTAGCCGAATTGGGTGAATTGGCGTTTGACAGTTTTGTGGAAACCGAAGAAGGACTATCGGCATATATTCAAGTAAACGACGATACAGCCGATTTGTTGAACGATGTTTATATTTTAAACAATCCTGAATTTAAAGTTTCTTATGTAACCGAAGAAATTGAACAAGTTAATTGGAACGAAGAATGGGAAAAAAACTTTGAACCTATTAATGTTGACGACCTTTGTTACGTGCGTGCACCGTTTCATGAAACAAAGAACGTTCCGTATGAAATTGTGATTGAACCTAAAATGAGTTTTGGAACCGGGCATCACGAAACTACTTTTATGATGATGAAACATTTATTGAACATAGATGTTACCGATATGGAAGTTTTGGATATGGGCTGCGGAACTGCCATTTTAGCTATTTTAGCTTTGATGAAAGGCGCAAAACATGCCGATGCCATTGATATTGACAATTGGTGTTATTTAAATTCTATAGAAAACGCAGAACGCAATAATGTTACAAACATTAACGTTTATGAAGGCGATGCTGAACTGTTGGCAGACAAAACAAACAAATACGATTTAGTGATTGCCAACATTAATCGTAATATTTTACTGAACGATATGGAAGCTTACGCCAAAACATTAAAAACGGGTGGAATTATTCTGTTTAGCGGTTTTTACACAGAAGATATAACGGCGATTGAAGAAGCTGCAAACAAACAAAATATGTTTTTAGACAATAAGTTAGAACGGAATAACTGGGTGTCGTTAAAATTTATAAAAAAGTAAAAAAATGAGTACAAAGGAACAAATTTTAGAAGAAGTAAAAATTTCAGAATTATTAGGTAATCAAAACACAATTGTTCTTTTTAATGACGATGTGAATACCTTTGACCACGTTATTGATACATTGGTTAAAGTTTGTAACCATGAAGCCATACAGGCAGAACAATGCGCCTTGTTGGTTCATTACAAAGGCAAATGCGATGTTAAATCGGGCGATATTGATGATTTAGTACCTATGTGTTCTGCTTTGTTAGATGCCGGTTTAAGTGCCGAAATACAATAACAAAAATCCCGAAGTGAAATAAACTTCGGGATTTTTGTTTGATTTATATTTTTATACCAGCGGCCAATAATTCTCGATAGCTTGGATTTTTCTTAAAAAAAGCTACGATACCAGAGTTTACAGGAACAATTCGCAGTCGTTTTTCTTCTGCCTGATCTAAAATTCCTTTAATAAAATCGTTAACTAAAACTTCGTCCTCGCACCCATTTGTATTTAATTTTGTTAAAAACAATTTTCGTTCTTGTATAGAATATTCAATAATAATCAATCTTTCACCACATCTGCACTCAAACTGTCTTAACAGTTCATTGTTTTTAAATTCCATATAACATTTTTTTCTATTTTTATATATTTCAAAAGGTTCTTTCGGTAAGAACTAAATTTTAATGAAAACAACGCATTATTAAAAATTAAAACTTAAATTCTTATTTATTTTGATTGCAAATTAATGAAATAGTTTTTAATAATGCAAAACAGTTCGTATAATTACAAATTTATTTTAGATGAAAAACATCTATTTTATGCCGGGAATGGCTGCAAATTGTGACATTTTTGAAAATATTAAATTAGATAATTCAAAATACAAACTTCATTTTATTGAATGGTTGGAGCCAGAGAAAGAGGAATCGCTGCAAAAATATAGCAAACGAATTGCTGTACAAATTACCAACGAACATCCTATTTTAATTGGTGTTTCGTTCGGTGGAATCATTGTGCAGGAAATTGCAAAGATTATTCCCACAGAAAAAGTCATTATCATATCAAGCGTAAAAGATCCATCGGAATTTCCTGTAAGGATACAATGGGCAAAAAAATGGAAGCTTTATCGATTTTTTCCAACATCATACATTACTTTAATTGAAAATGTTACAAAAAAAATAGTATCTTCAAAAAAAATCCATCAGCGTATTGATATGTATCAAAAATATTTGTCGGTACGCTCCGTTAACTATTTAGATTGGGCATTTAAATCTGTTATTTCTTGGGAAAATGTAAATCCGGTTGAAAATGTGTATCATTTACATGGCACTAAAGATCATATTTTTCCGCACAAACGAATTAAAAATGCCGAGTTTTTGGAGAATGGAACGCATGTAATGGTACTTGTAAACGCAAAATGGATCAATAAAAAACTACAGGAAATTTTAGAAAAATAACTATGAAAAAAACGTACAAAAATATTGCTTTAATTGCTGGTGTTATTACATTATCTACTGGTTTTTATCAGTTTACAACTTTTAAAAAAGATGCTTCCGAAACAAATTACCACATAAAAAGCATGGATTTTTGTGGCGAGCGCGTTCCTTTGGAAATTATTGATGTGAAAGAACGTTTAGACCGGGAATTGGTTGTGAACATGAACCTGCATTCTGCTACAAGCCTGATTATTAAACGTGCTAACAGACATTTTGTTGATATTGAACCTATTTTAAAACGCAACGGCATTCCGAACGATTTTAAATATTTGTGTGTGATTGAAAGTGCATTGACCAACGCTACTTCAAGTGCAGGCGCGAAAGGTTTTTGGCAGTTTATGCCCGAAACAGCTAAAGAATATAACTTGGAAGTGAGCAGCACAGTTGACGAGCGTTATGATGTAATTAAAGCCACCGAAGCTGCTTGCGTGTACTTGAAAAAAGCCTACGCCAAATTTGGAAGTTGGACTTTGGTTGCAGCTGCTTATAACAGAGGAATGGCTGGTGTTGAACGCCAACAAATTGCACAAGGCGTTACCGATTATTACGATTTGTATTTAACCGAAGAAACATCGCGCTACGTTTTTAGAATTTTGGCATTAAAAGAAATTATGACCAATGCCGATAAATATGGTTATGTTTTTTCTAAAGACGAATTGTATCAACCCGTGAAAACCAAAACCGTTGCTGTAAACGCCAATATAGATGATTTACAAAAATGGGCATTGGAACAAGGCATTAACTACAAGCTTTTAAAATTGTATAATCCGTGGTTAATTGACACATCGCTGATTGTTCAACCAAACAAAACATACAATATACAAATACCTACCGAAGGCTTTAAGAGAAAATAATCTGTAAAAAACATCCCAAATTCATACTGAGTTTGGGATTTTATTCTTGATAATCAAATTCGGCGGCATAACTATCAACAAGCTTCCCTTTTTGATAAAAGAAAACAGCTTCTTTTACCAATTTTGCATGATCGAATTTTAATTCTTTAACAATTTCATTTTTATTGGAAATTAATCCGTATTTACTATTCTTTTTGGTAATAAATTTATTTGATGCGTAAATAGGCTCTAAATAATCATATTCAAACGGAATAATAATTTCGCCTTTATAGTTAATAACGCCGTATTTATTGCCTTCTTGTAACACAAAATAATTTCGTTTGCTAATCCAATATTGATTTTTATATCGGAATTTATAGTTTGGATTCAGTTTTAAAGTTGATTGATCATCAATATTAAAAATTAGTAGTTGATTGTTCTGTTCAAGTAAATAGAATGATTTGTAATATTCGTAAATTTTATATCCTTCAGGAATTACAACATTTAAATTCGCATCATACAAGCCGCTTAAATCATTTTCATTTGTAACATAAAGATAATCGGTTAAAAAGCTTGTTATATATTTGTAGTTTAAAGGTAAAATTACATTGCTTTGTTGATACACACCATTTAAATTGTCTTTACTAACAATAAAATAATCATTATTAAACTCATAAATACTAGAAAAATCTAACGGAATAACAATTTCGTTTTTGTAAGTTGAAATTCCTACTTTATTGTCATTGGATACTTTTAAAAAATTACTTATAAATTCAATCTGGTTATAATCTGATTCAAAAAGATTCATGTTTTTTAAATCACGCAGAAACATTTTGTTCGATTTTTTATTTAAAACAATTAATAAAGAATCTTTCATGTCTTTAATCTCTTCATCTTTATTAACAGTATAAACTGTTTCGCCTTTATTGTTTGTAAGTAAGATATAATTTGGATAAAAAACATCTAGTAAATCGTTGTAAATAAAATCAGTAACAATTCCTTGGTTTTCAATAAAAAGTGCAAGTTTATTATTCTTTTGAAGCAATGTAAACTCATCATAATTTCTAATTAAATCGTAATCTAAAGATAAAATATAGTTGCCTTTGTTGTCTAGCATACCGTATTTCTTATCTTTTTCAACAATTAGATAATTTCCTGAGATATAGACATAATCATAGATAAAAGGAGTAATTTGTTCACCTTTCTGGTTTATGAATCCGCGTAAGAATTTATTTCCTTTTTTAATTCCAGCTTGGGCTATTCCATCACGAAAAGTAGAAATATATTCAAATTTTGGTTGTGTAATAAAAACACTGTCTTTATTTATAAGTCCGCTTTTACCACTTTTAATTCGATACCATGTGACATCAGAATCGGAAAAATCAGACATATATTCAATATCTTTAAAAGTAACTTGCCCAAAAGATTCTAAAGAAAAAAATAAAAATAAAACGCTTATATATTTCATACCAAACAACTTTTTTATAAATGTAACAAAAAAAGCTGCGCTATAAAATAACATTTTGGGTTTTCAGTTTATTGTAAATTTTCTTCTTTTTCTTCTTCAAGTTTATTAATCAAAGTTTGCAAACAACTTTCGTTATAAGCCAGCCAATTGTCAATGAATTTAGGAGGCTCAACGTTATTAAATGTTTTATGCAATAATTTGTAGGCTTTTTCGGCATCATTTTCATCATAAAAAACATGTTTCCAAAAATAAGGAACACGTTGCCATTCATACAAAAACAATCCATTTCGTGCATACAAGAAAGGTGAATGAATACCTGCAGTATGAATCTGATTAAATTCACCATACATGTGCACACGCATATAAGCGGCAATATATTTTAAATTGGCAATAAGTCGTTCTTTTATTTGTTGGTCGGTTTCTTTTTGTTGTGGTTGAAAACGCCATTGATTGAATGCAACAGATCGAATATCATTTTCTTTTCCCAATTGTTTAAAATCGGTATTTAAGTTTAAATAGTACTTCGTGTTTCCATCTAATTCAATCATCATATCGCTTTTGTAGGCTTTGAAATCTCCGTGAATTTGAATACATCCGTCTTCTTCCTTCATAATTTTCAAAGGAATCCCTCCAAATTCTGTTGATTTTAATACAATTTCGTCTTTATTGACCACAGAAAAAGTTCCGTACATAAATTTATTTCCAATCAAGAAAGTATATTCATTATTAGCTTTAAGCGATAAATAAGAGTAAGTAGCATACGATTCTTCGCTTTCAGCATTGGCCTTAATGTTGTTTGGAAGTTTTTGTTCTAAATCGGTATATTTCTGTTCATTGAAAACGTTAATAATTCTAAAATCGCGGTCTTTAGAAAAATCTATTGTTCTTTCATTTTTTGATTTAGCACAACCAATAAAGAAAATACATAACAGAGCAAATAGTAATTTATGATACATAACAGTGTTTTTTAGGTAGATTATATGAAATAAAAAAGCCACTCTGAAAAGGAATGGCTTAAAACTTATATTGTAAAGAAATTAAAAACCTCTTTTCTTGCTATGATTATACCACATTGGCACTTTTTGTCCACGGGCTTGTTTCATTTGATTTTCAATCATCGAAATCTGTTCTTTCAGCATTCCTTTGGTATCGTGTTGTTTAGCTTCGGCAATTAATTTCTGTGCTTCAGCCGGACGGTTTTTACTCATTACAATACCAGCCAACTGTAATTTAGAAACTGCCAAATCTTCTTTTTGGTTCAAACCTAAATCAATGGCTTTACGAAAATCTTTTTCAGCTTGAGTTAAATTGTTCTGCGCATTGATGATACCGTTTAAGTAATGATAATATCCTTGCTGATTTTTAACCAAAGCCGTTTCGGGATTAATTTTAGAAAGGATCTTTTTAGCACCGTCCATATCTTGTTTTCTAAACTTAAACAAGGTCATAATTAGCATTTCGTTCTTAAAATAAATCAGCACAATTAAAAGTACCAAAATAATTAAAAAGATACCGTTTCCGATATTTTTCTCGGTAAACTGCCAAACAGCCGTTGCCAATAAAGCGGCTGCAACTATAATTTTTATATTCTTGTGAATCATGTCTGTTTAATTTTTAACTTTGCAAATGTAGTAAAATACTGCAAGCCACAAAACCTGTTAGCAATAATAACTGTAATTGATAACCAAAAAATAAAATAAATTTTAAAAAGAATTTGCAGTTATTAAAAGGATTTGTATATTTGCACTCGGTTTTGAAGCGACTTGTTTTCAAAGCTGAACATTCGTAAAATTTTATAGATTTAAAGATAAGAAGCAATGAGTAAGAGAACGTTTCAACCATCAAAAAGAAAAAGAAGAAACAAGCACGGTTTCATGGACAGAATGGCTAGCGCTAACGGTAGAAAAGTATTAGCACGTAGAAGAGCAAAAGGAAGACATAAGTTAACGGTTTCTAGCGAACCAAGACACAAAAAATAATGATGTTTCATCATAAATAAAGGCGTTACTTTAAGTGTATCGCCTTTTTTTATACCTGTTCATTTTTCTCTTTTTTTAAGATGAATTTCAACTAATTATCAATAAATTTACCTAAATAACAACACCAATTATTTACAATGCCTAAAGACAATTCAATTAAAACAGTTTTAATCATTGGTTCTGGTCCAATCATCATTGGTCAGGCTTGTGAGTTTGACTATTCAGGGTCGCAATCGGCACGTTCATTACGTGAAGAAGGTATCAAAGTAATCTTGATCAATTCAAATCCTGCCACCATCATGACCGATCCTTCTATGGCGGATCATGTATATTTAAAACCTTTAAACACCAAATCTATTGTTGAAATTTTAAAAGCACATCCAGAAATCGATGCGGTTTTACCAACAATGGGCGGACAAACAGCTTTAAATTTATGTTTAGAAGCAGACGAAAAAGGTATTTGGCAAGATTTTGACGTGAAATTAATCGGTGTTGATATTAATGCCATTAACGTAACCGAAGACCGCGAACAGTTTAAACAATTATTATCAAGAATTGATATACCTTTTGCTCCGGCAAAAACAGCTACTTCGTTTTTAGAAGGAAAAGAAATTGCTCAAGAATTTGGTTTTCCGTTAGTAATTCGCCCGTCGTTTACTTTAGGTGGAACCGGCGCTGCTTTTGTACACAGAGAAGAAGATTTTGACGGTTTACTAACATACGGATTGGAAGCTTCTCCAATTCACGAAGTATTGATTGACAAAGCTTTATTGGGTTGGAAAGAATATGAATTAGAATTGTTACGCGATAAAAACGACAACGTTGTAATTATCTGTACCATTGAAAATATGGACGCAATGGGAATTCACACAGGTGATTCTATTACCGTAGCGCCTGCAATGACTTTATCGGATCGTACGTTTCAACGTATGCGCGATATGGCAATAAAAATGATGCGTTCTATTGGTAACTTTGCTGGCGGATGTAACGTTCAGTTTGCGGTATCACCAGACGAAAAAGAAGACATCGTTGCCATTGAAATCAATCCACGTGTATCTCGTTCATCGGCATTGGCATCAAAAGCAACAGGTTATCCAATTGCAAAAATTGCTACGAAACTGGCGTTGGGATATACGTTAGACGAATTACAAAATCAAATTACAAAATCAACCTCAGCTTTATTCGAACCAACTTTAGATTACGTTATCGTAAAAATACCTCGTTGGAATTTTGATAAATTCGAAGGTGCAGATCGTACCTTAGGTTTACAAATGAAATCGGTTGGTGAAGTAATGGGAATTGGTCGTTCATTCCAAGAAGCCTTACAAAAAGCAACACAATCATTAGAAATAAAACGCAACGGAATTGGTGCAGACGGTAAAGGTTACACCAATTACGATCAAATTTTAGATAAATTACAGCATGCTTCATGGGATCGCGTTTTCGTGATTTACGATGCCATTGCATTAGGAATTCCGTTGAGCACTATTCACGAAATTACTAAAATTGACATGTGGTTCTTAAAGCAGTACGAAGAAATGTATGCTTTAGAGCAAGAAGTTTCTAAACACACATTGGCTACATTACCAAAAGATTTGTTGTTAGAAGCGAAACAAAAAGGTTTTGCAGACCGCCAAATCGCACACATGTTGCGTTGTTTAGAAAGTGAAATTCATGCATTGCGCGAACAAATGAACATTAACCGTGTATATAAACTGGTTGATACGTGTGCAGCAGAATTCGTAGCGCAAACACCTTACTACTACTCTACTTTTGAAGCTGATATCGAAAAAGCAGACGGAACAACTTATTCTGCAAACGAATCTGTTCGTACCGATAAAAAGAAAGTTATTGTTTTAGGATCGGGACCAAACCGAATTGGACAAGGAATTGAATTTGATTATTCTTGTGTACATGGCGTTTTGGCAGCAGCAGAATGTGGTTACGAAACCATTATGATCAACTGTAATCCAGAAACGGTTTCTACTGATTTTGACACGGCTGATAAATTATACTTTGAGCCTGTTTATTGGGAACATATTTACGATATTATCCGTCACGAAAAACCAGAAGGCGTTATTGTGCAGCTAGGTGGACAAACTGCTCTGAAATTGGCTGAAAAGTTAGACAAATACGGAATTAAAATCATTGGAACAAGTTTTGAAGCTTTAGATTTAGCGGAAGATCGCGGACGTTTCTCTGAATTGTTAACCGAATTAAACATACCATTCCCTAAATTTGGTGTCGCAACCACTGCAGACGAGGCATCGAAATTAGCAGACGAATTAGATTTCCCTCTTTTAGTACGTCCGTCTTATGTATTGGGTGGTCAGGGAATGAAAATTGTTATCAATAAAAAAGAATTAGAAGAACACGTAATTGATTTACTGAAATCGATTCCTGGTAACAAATTATTGTTAGATTACTATTTATCTGGTGCAGTTGAAGCTGAAGCTGACGCTATTTGCGACGGTGAAAATGTGTACATCATTGGAATCATGGAACATATTGAACCATGTGGCGTTCACTCGGGCGATTCAAACGCAACATTACCTCCGTTCAATTTAGGTGAATTTGTTTTACAGCAAATTAAAGATCATACTAAAAAGATTGCGGTTGCCTTGAAAACAAAAGGTTTAATCAACATTCAGTTTGCAATTAAAGACGATACGGTTTATATCATCGAAGCCAATCCACGTGCATCACGTACGGTTCCGTTTATTGCAAAAGCTTATGGTGAGCCTTATGTAAACTACGCAACTAAAGTAATGTTAGGCGCAAAAGTTACCGATTTCACTTTTAACCCACATTTAAAAGGCTATGCTATTAAGCAACCAGTTTTCTCTTTCAACAAGTTCCCTGGTGTAAACAAAGCATTAGGCCCTGAAATGAAATCGACTGGAGAAAGTATTCTATTCATCGATAGTTTAAAAGACGATGCTTTCTACGATTTGTACGCACGCAGAAAAATGTATTTAAGTAAATAATTTTACTTATTAGTTATAAAAAAATCCGTTTCTTAATTGAAACGGATTTTTTTATTTTATATATATTTCTATTATTTTTTAATGATTTTGATAAACTGAGAACCTTCAGCAGTCATTACCTTAACCATATAAGTGCCGGAACTAAATCTAGAAAAATCAATAGAAATTGATTTACTTTCATATTTCTGTTTGAATACTCGCTTACCAGTTATGTCATAAATCTCTACATTTTCTAAAGGATCAATATAACTTATTACCAATTCGTTATCTACCGGATTTGGATAATACTTCAAGTGTTCCAAATCAAGATCATTTGTACCCAACGTTACCCCTACTTTTACCGCTGTTGGATAACTATTGCAAGAATTTACATCAACGATCACTGCATAATAAGTTGTTCCATCAACCAACAAATGCGATGCATCTAAAGCATTCATTTTATTAATGGCATCGTTGTAGTTTAAATACCAAACAACATTTGGCTGATTCATTACAAGATTCGCCACTTTTGCCTGATAGTTAAAGTTCTGAACCAAGTTTCCTGTTGGTGAAGATGGTCGCGCATTTATCTGAACTTGAACGCTTGTTCTGTTAGAAATACATCCGTACGATTCTATTGCCACGTAATAAAATCCACTTGTTAAAACATACGTATCAGGCAATTTGGTTGTGGTTGTAGCGTTTAAATACCATACATATTTGGTTGTTGTAGATCCTGCCAAATACAAATCGGCAACTGTTGCACCTTCACATAATTTAAAGTCGGTCATTGTGGGTGCTGTTGTAGCAACCACACGAACCGCAACTGCTATTCTTGGAGATTTACAAGGCATCATTTCTTGTTCCACGTAATATGTGCCGTTGAACAATTGAGTAGATGCTGTTAACGGTGTTGTGCTTTGTGCAGAATTATACCATTTTATTGAGGCGCCGTTAATACCAGTTGCTACCAAATCTGCAACGGTTGCGCTGCCACAAAATGCTTGAAGTGTATTAGTTACCGGAATTGGTACATTGGTAGACACAACTATTTGAACTGCTTTTCGTGCCGATTGACATAAATTATTATTAACGGTGCTAATGTAATAAGTTCCGCTTGTAAGAACTTGTGACGCGCTCAATGGTGTGGTAGCCGTTAAACTACTGTACCATTTTAATTGTGAGCTTGTGTAACCTTCAATAGAAATATCGTTAATAGTTGCAAGATCGCAAATCACCAAATGACTTGTAACAAGTTGTGGATTAGGATAAACATTCACTTTTACGGCAAATCTTGCGGTGCTTTCACAACCGTTTAAGGTTTGCGAAGCGTAATAAGACGATCCGCTTACCAACGTGCTTGTGTTTGTTAAAAGAGTACCACCCACAGCGGCTGTATACCATTTTACATTGGTTCCCGTTATTTGTAAATCGGAAATTTTTGGAACAAAAGGTTCACAAAATTCTTGAACACTGTATGCTGATGGAATTGGAGTATTATTAATCACTACATTAATTCCAGTTCTTGCAAAACTTTCACAACCGTTTATGGTTTGCGATGCAAAATAATCTCCTGAAACTAACAAATCTGATGCATTTAATGGTGCACCTCCAACCGAAGATTTATACCATTTTACGTTTGTTCCTGTAACAACCAAATTACTCACGGTTGCATTATCATTAACACAAAAAACTTGATTTGAAGATATTGGCGCAGCAACATCTGTTGGCTGTGTAATGGTTACTGTGTGAGCCAATGTACAGTTATTACTATCGGTTACCACCACTGTATAAGTGCCTGCCGGGATTTGGTTTAACGAAGCTGTTTTAAACCCGTTATTCCATTGATAGATATAAGGAGCTGTTCCACCGGAAACCGTTAAAGAGATGCTTCCATCTGACGATCCATAACAATTAACATTTGTTTGCTGATGCATAGCTGATAAAACATTGGGTTGCGTTATGTTTGCCGTTTCTGTAGCACTACATCCGTAACCATCTGTAACTGTTAAAGTGTAAGTTCCTACTCCAAGATTATTTATGGTTGTATTGATTGATCCTGTAGACCAACTATAAGTAAACGGAGCTTTACCACCTGAAACAATTGCTGATAAACTACCATTTGTTAAGCCATTACAACTAATATTTTTCTGATTAAAACTTAAAGATAGATTTGCAGTAGCAATCACAGAAACTGTTTCGCTAACGGTGCATCCGTTCGCGTCGGTAACCGTTAAGGTGTAAGTTCCTGGTGCCAAATTATCGGCATTGGCGGTCGTTAAACCGTTAGACCATAAATACGTATAAGGTTGCATTCCCCCTGCTGCAGTAGCTATTACGGAGTTTGTTGTTGCGCCATTACAACCTGCTTTTGTTTCTGTGGTTGAAACGGTTAATACGGTTGGTTCCGAAATTACAACAGATTTGTTAATGGTACATCCATTTGCATCGGTCACTGTAACAGAAAAAGTTCCTGGGCGTAAACCATTATTGGTTGCAGTAGTAATACCGTTATTCCAACTGTATTGGTAAGGTGCTGTTCCGCCTGTAACGCTAATTGTAGCCTCGCCAGTAAAAGTTGCATTACAGCTAACATTTTTAGATGTAATTACACCAGTTAAAACATTGGGTTGCGTTACTACGATTTGCTCGGTTTTTATACAATTATTGGCATCTTTAACCTGAACATTATAAGTACCAGCTGTCAATCCTGTAACTATTGAAGTTGTAGCATTATTATGTGACCATAAATAAGTAAACGGAGCTGTTCCGCCTGCAGGAGTTACTTGGATAGTTGCATCACTACCTCCATTACAACTTACATTTTTTACTTTTAAAGTGTTCGAAATTACGGCTGGTTGTGTAACAACTATACTTTTGTTTACTGTACAGCCGTTTGCATCGGTTACCACAACATTATAGGTTGCCGGTGCAAGATTATTTACACTTGATGAAGTAGCCCCGTTTGACCATAGATAGGTATATGGCGCTGTTCCGCCTGAAGCAGTTACAGTTGCAGATCCGTTTGTCTGTCCAAAGCAAGATACATTTACAAATGTAATCGTTGCATTCACTTCGGGAACTGTTAAAACCACCGTATTAGAATCTAAATGCGGCAAACAGTTGCTTTTAACTACCAATTTGTAACTATAACCATTTAAACTTCTGGTTGCATTTGTTATGTTTAAGGTATTTGTTGTAACACCAGAATAAGTAGCATCATTAATTAAATCTACAAAACCACTACCCATATCCACTTGCCATTGATAGCCCATTTCGTTTATTGAAGCCACACTGAATGATGTGGAACCACCTATACAAACCAATTTACTAATTGGCTGCGTTGTAATAGTTGGTGTTAAAGTAACGGTTAGATCAATTGTTGCTATTTTTGAACAGTCACCCGATTTTACCAAAGCATAAACCACGGTGCTACCCGATGAAAATGAGACAGGATTTACAATAGTATTGGTGTTTTCTGCAACTGCATCGGTTTGATTTTGATAGTATTTAAAAGTAACACCCGGAACAGTGCTTATTTGCGATTGAACCGAAGTAAGATCAAATATTGCAGTAGCAGAAGTTGAACAGATATTTATGGAAGCATTCTGAACGGAAACCAGAGGATTTTTATTGACAAACACTGTTTCAGAAAACGTACAATTGTTACTATTGGTAACGGTAACCGTATAATTTCCAGGTGTTGTAACGGTAATATCGGCAGTTGTAGCACCCGTTGACCATGCGTATGAAAGTCCGCTACCCGTGCCAGAGGCTGTTAATGTTGTTGAAGATCCATCACAAAAAGTAAGATTACCCGCAATTTGAATATTTGGATCAACACTTGAAGTAATTACAACACTTGCCGTACTTGTACAGATTCCGTTGGTATTCGTTAAAGAATAACTTCCGCCAGTAGCAACTGTAATTGATTGTGTAGTAGCACCTGTTGACCAAGTGTTTCCTGTAGGCATATTAGATGTCAAGGTTGCTGTATCACCCGGACACAAATTTGTAGCGCTTGCAGCTATTGCTAAAGCTATGGATTTATCCACAAATTTAAAAGAACCTGTTTGTCTGCACGAAACCGTACCTCCACTTGGATCTTGATAACTGATACTGTAATAATAAGTTGAAGTTGTGTTAACTGTAATAGGCGAAGTAATTGGATTTGTACCAGACAACGCATTGTTGGATGTTGTATGATAACTTACCGCAAAATTTTGATTGTTATTTAAGATAGAAGCCGACAAGGTACTAAAATCGAACAATAACGAGTTGTTACACAAATTGATTTCTCTAGGTGCTGTTGCATTAGCGCCTGCATTTCCTGGAGGTAAAAAAGGATTTGGAGCAGTTGTACTATTCAAAAAAGGATCTTTCAACGTTGCCGTACCACCCCAAGTTAAACTAAATGGAGCTACACCGTTAAAACCTAATCCAACCCAGTTGTCTATAAACAAATAATAGGTTTCGCCAGCAATTACATCCATGTATTTACAAAAAGGAACATTAGATCCTGGTGCACCAACTGTATTGGTATTGGTCATGTTTAAACCTGTGTTACCATAAGTTCCTGCTGCATTACAGCGTATTGGAGATCCAATATTGGCGCAACTTACATTGGGTCCAAAAACGGCCCAATCGTAATCTACGGCTGCTGTTGGCGAAATTACAAAAGTTAATGTTCCGCTGGTAGCAACTTGAAATTTATACCACACAGAATTGTTCTCACCACCTGTTGACAAGCATCCGCCTAATGATTCATAAGTGTTACCAAAACCTATGGGTGAATAATTTATATTGGAATTGCCACAAATGCTTAATGCAGAGCTACAGTCTTGTTGTGCATTTATTAAATTTGAACATAAAATAAATAATAAGAATGCTATTTTTTTCATACAGTTAATTATAAATACAAAATCTTTTTTTAAGGAATTGATAATTTATCCCCATAGTGTTTTTATTATAAAACATTTGCAAAAATTAACTTAATGAATGATAAATATTTTATAATTCTTCTTCAAATATATAATTAAAACAAACATGGTGTAGCAACTTCTGTTTTTTTAATAAAAAATGAGGTGTACCAATTACAAAATGAGGTATATAAAAAAGAGAAAACCAGGTTTTCTCTTTTTTATATATAATCTATCTAACCTCTCTCATTACTTGAATGTATCCAGTTTTATAAGGATTATTTAGCATAAAAACCGAGTAAAAATAAGTGCCCGATGGCAATATTTTACCGTTGTTATCTTGTCCGTGCCATTCGTTTCTATAATCGTCTTTTGTGTAAACAGCGTTACCATATCTGTTGTAAATGGTTAGCTTACTTGCAAAATAATCCGAAAGATCTAAATAATCGTTGTCGCCATCGCCATTTGGAGAAATACCTTTTGGAATTTCAAAATGTGGAATATTCGTATCTGAACATCCTGTACATTTTTCAACAGGATCTACAATGTAAATCGAACTTATATTTACCGTATTTGTAAACACCCCTTTATGATCTTTTGGAACGCGCAATTTCACCTTATAAATAACTTCCTGTTTTACGTCTAATGAATTAATCACATCTTCTAAATCGCCAGTACCTGATTTTCCGTTTCCTTCCCAAGTCATTTCTGTTGTTTGATGAGGCATTGGATCTTTTACTTCTACATTCAATGCCTTTTGTGGGCCGTTGTTCACAACTTTTATAGTATAGTTTAAATACTCGTCAGTAAAAAACAAATCTTGACCATCATTTTTAAACGCATCAATATCAGCAACAAACGCATCAACAGTAGCAGAACTTTTGTTGTTTTTTAGATTGGTATCTTCTAAAACACCTTTCGCTGTTGCTGTATTAACATAATCGCCTGAATTTCCAATTCTACAATCTATAACCAATGTTTCGCTTTGATTAGGAGCTAAAGATCCTATAGTCCAAAGACCCGTAACATTATTATATGTTCCTTTTGACACATTAGAATCAACAAAAATTAACCCTGTTGGTAGCAATTCTGTAATTGTGGCATTCGGTTCTGTAAAGTGTGGATTTAGGTTTGTTACGGTAATTGTAAAGGTAATATCTAAATCTTCTTGAAAAGTTCGTTCTTTAACCACTTCCAAATCAGAACATGGTATAACCTCTACATCTAACGCAAGAGATTTACCAGACAATCCACAATCTCTTCTTACCTGAACGGTATAAGATCCTGACTGGGTTACAATTAAAGTATTATTTGTTGTGGTTTGGTATTCAATACCATCTTTATACCAAACATATTCGCTATATCCAGCTTCGGCTTCTAATGTTACACTACAATCGTTGTTTCGTTTTGCAAATACAGGCGGGTCTGCTGCTTCACCGAAGGAAGAGAAAAATGCCGACATTGAAAAACCGCCGCCTTGCTGTACCAAACTGGTAGTTAAAGGCATAGCCGATGTAATAATTAAATTAGCAGGATTATTAATTTGTGTATTATCAAATGTTATTAGATAAAAACCTGTTGTTCCAATAGGCACTCTTAAATTACCTGTTACAACCTCAATATTCTGACCATTTACAAAAACCGGAACCGTATTACTTTCTATTACACAAAATCCGAAATAAGGTAAATTACCATTAGCAAAATCTATAAATTTTGTTGTTTGGATATTTAATGATCCGGCACAACCGCCAATTGGCAATACAGTAGATACATCAGTTTCACAATCAACAGCTGTACCAGAATAAACAATTACAGGGTTTTCGGCAGTAATTAATGATGATGAAAATAAATTTAATCCATCACCATGATAAAAGGTATAGGTATCACCCGCAACCCCTAAATTAATGCTAAATGGAGGTCCGAATAAAGTACCGTTTTGATTAAAGTTTTGAACAGTTATAATGGTATTATCCTTTGTGGTTACAATTGTTGTTTGTTCAGGTCCAAATCCTTGTTGTGCTTGTTGTTGTGTTGGTGGTGTACCTTCACCCCTAACAACTAAATACCTTAATCCTAAAGATTGAACAGGAGCTATTTGATCAAATGTTCCGTCTTCGCCATTTCCACCACAAGTTTGTGGTATGTCACCATAACTACCTGTGTTCATTACTACTTTCTTATCTGTCGTTACTAAAGCTCCAATTGGTGCATTGAATAAATAACTTTGACCTTTATTTAATGTGATAGTAGCTGCTGGCAAATTAACCGTTGTATTATCTTCTGTAGCCATAACAGAATAAATAGGTGCACCAGTGTCTAGTCCTTGAACAGAACTTCTATAATATCCTACTCGGAATTCTATACCTAAACCTTCACGTCCGAAACTAACCAATGACGCATTTCCCTTGATGTTTGCAACCGAACTACCTGCGGTGTCCGATGCTATATTACGCAGGTTTACAATCACCGGGTGGGTAGCTTCAATTATCAACCCCTTATCATTTTCGATAAGATTTAATGCATTTTTAGTAGAAGTAGCAATTGCTCCTGTAAAACGGTATGAAACCGGATTGTTTTCTGTAACGGTTAATGTGGTTATAAAAGTACCATCACTTTTGCTAATATCAACAGTAACCGTTGTGTTTGGTTCAACAGTACCTATAACAATTTCGTTTGCGTTGTTCCAATATTGCCATGGGGCTGGCGCAATATAATGTTGAGTATAGTATTGGGCAAAGCCCGAAGTTGTGAAAAACAATAAAATTATAAAATATAAATGTTTCATAAAATATAGTAAATTTTAACAAATATAATACTGTTTTTTACTAAAAATTACTCGTATCGTAAAAAATATTTTATAAATCATTTTAATTTTAGGTTTACACATTTAAGGTATTATTTACTTTGTATGGTCAATAAAAAAACAGACTATTATGTTTTGTACAAAATAGTCTGTTTTTTTATTTTTTAACTAACGGGTTAATCGCGCATACTATCAAAAAACTCTTCGTTTGATTTTGTATTTTTGATACGATCGTGAATAAAAGTGATTGCTTCCACCGGATTCATATCTGCCAAAATATTGCGCAAAACAACCATTTTACTGTTTGTAAATCGGTCTTGTAATAAATCATCACGACGGGTTGACGACGAAGTTAAATCAACAGCTGGGAATATACGTTTATTCGCAATTTTACGATCTAACTGTAATTCCATATTACCTGTTCCTTTAAATTCTTCAAAAATCACATCGTCCATTTTAGAACCTGTATCGGTTAAAGCAGTTGCTATAATGGTTAACGACCCACCATTTTCTATGTTACGTGCCGCACCAAAAAAACGTTTAGGTTTTTGCAACGCATTGGCATCAACACCACCCGACAACACTCTGCCCGATGCCGGTTGAACCGTATTGTACGCACGTGCCAAACGCGTAATAGAATCTAACAAAATAACCACATCATGCCCACATTCTACCAAACGTTTTGCTTTTTCTAAAACCATATCAGCTAATTCTACATGGTAACGAGCTTCTTCGTCAAACGTAGATGCAACAACCTCTGCACGAACGTTACGCTGCATATCGGTAACCTCTTCTGGGCGTTCATCGATCAATAAAACAATTTGATAAACTTCTGGGTGATTGTCTGCAATAGCATTGGCAATTTCTTTCAACATCATGGTTTTACCCGTTTTTGGCTGTGCCACAATCATACCACGTTGCCCCTTACCTATTGGCGCAAAAAGATCAATGATGCGTGTTGAAAGTTTGGAGTTATTGCCCGATAAGTTGAATTTCTCTTTAGGGAAAAGTGGCGTTAAATGCTCAAAAGAAGGACGATCGCGCACCTCATCTGGTTCATGCCCATTGATTTTTGTGATGCGAACCAGCGGAAAATGTTGCTCATTTCCTTTTGGCGGGCGAACAATTCCTTTAATGGTATCGCCCTTTTTTAAACCAAACAAACGAATTTGCGATTGTGAGATATACACATCATCTGGTGATTTGCGGTAGTTGTAATCTGCAGAGCGCAAATATCCGTGCGAACCACCGTCTTTTGGAACTTCCAAAACGCCTTCGCATTCTATAATTCCTTCAAATTCGTAATCAGGATCGCGGTAATTTTGCTTTTTCTGATTTGGATTTTGGTTCTTATTTCTATTTTGATTTTGATTCTGAATTTGTTTTTCAGCTACCACAACTGTCTCTTCCGCAGGCACTTCGGCAACAACATCATTTTCAGCAATTACTGGTTCTTCTTGAACTTGTGACTGATTGTTGGTTTTGGTGCGTTGGTTTTTATTTTTATTTTGCGGTTTACGCTGATTTTCTACAGAAGGATTATTTTCAGGTGGTGTAGTTTTAATTTCTTCTGCAACAGGTTGCGGATTTTCAGGGAAAGAAAGTTGTTCTGTTTTTTCTTCAGGTGCGTTGTGAATGCGTTTTCTTTTTTCCTTTTTTTCAGTAGGTTCGTTGCTAATGGCAGTTTCTTCTTTTACAGGAGTTTCTGCTTTAGGCTGATTCTTTTGAAATTCATCTTGCAATTTTAAAATAGTGTCTATTAATTCATCTTTTTTAAGATTGAGTTTTTCAACACCAATTTTCTTAGCTATTTCTTTAAGTTCGGGTAACTTCATACCCTTTAACACATTTTTGTCAAACATAAATTATGACGTTGTTGTTAGATATTATTATTGTGATTTTCTTAAGAGAAGGATATCTATTAAGGATAGAAAGCTCGAACAATGAAGAAGTTACGATTTTCTAATGCAATATTACAATTTTTTTTTTAATATCAATGTTTTTTAATGAAATTTAGTGTTACTTTTGTAATCAAATAAATAGTAATGATTCAGAGAATACAATCGGTTTATTTAGCATTGGCATTTATTATTGCGGGCGTTTTATCTTTAGTTTTTCCGTTGTGGAAAGATGCAAACGGGATGGATTTCCATGTTGGGCAAAGTACCTTATATACATTAATGTTTGGCGCAAGTGCTGCTTTAAGTGTTATTTCGATATTCTCTTACAAAAAAAGACAAACTCAATTTGTTTATAACAGATTGAACATGATATTGAACTTTATATTACTAGGATTATTTGTGTATCAATCGCTAAATTTATCTGGAGAAACTAACGTTTCAGAGAAGGGTATTGGGATGTTTCTTCCTATCGGATCTATCATTTTGCTGGCATTAGCCAACAAAGCCATAAAGAAGGACGAAGATCTTGTAAAATCTGCAGATCGTATACGATAAACCTTTCATCTTAGTTTATTAGTGCGTTAAAAAATCCGACCAATGGTCGGATTTTTTTTGATTCAATTATAATGTTTTAACTTTTCTATAGATTTATAAAAAATCTATTACTTTACTTCTTCAAAAATAACCATATTTGATTATCAGTAATTTATAATTTTATGGTACAAATAAGATACAAAATTAAGATTGTAACTTGATAACAACATGAAATATGATCATTTTAATTCCTTTAATAATAATTGGTCAATTGCATGCGTTTTTTTTGAATCAACTTGATACATTTCGGCATACATTTTCCAGTTTGCGACAATTGTTATACATGAATTAATAATGCCTTCAGGATTTCGAATCGAATTTTGCGCTGCAATAGTAAGCAAATCTTTTCTTGTAAATTCCTTTCGTTTGCCATTAATGCTTAAATTATGCTGGCTTACCCATTTGCTATCGGATCTGTAAGCAAAACAAACATCGTAAGCTGGTGCTAATTTCCAAATTCCCTCAGCGTTCATCAGAAATGAAAAATTCTTAGTATGATCGTCACAATTTCTTGCAATCACATTAAATACCATACGTTTGAACATTTGTTCTGCTTCTGCATAAGTTAACCGAAGTTGACGCATCGTTTGAAAAACCTGCTCATAACTGTATGAAGTGATATTTGCAAAATCATAGTGTTGCAAGGCACACAATGTTTGACTGTGCAGTTTTTGATTTCCTTTTATGCGATCAAAGCGTTTGGTCATAAAATGAACCCGATTATTTTCTTCAATCAATCGTGATTCCATCATATCAACTCCAAAATCTGTTGCCATTTTGTAATAAGCCATTTCCACTCGTCCATATCCTTTTGATTCGCCGAATTGTACATCACTCACTTCGTCAAATTTAATCAACCAATGTTCAAAACCTTCGTCTGCAAGCGTCTGTCCCGATTTGATTTGCCCTGTTTTTTCATTGTAAGCAATAATAGCTTTAGGACGTGCACCTCCGGCAGATGTTCCCATTTTTAGGACATCCATCATCACATCCTCCATATTTTTTTGAGTTTGAATAGAAAAATTTTCCTTGTTTGATAATAAGGCTTTCGTCGTTTCGATTAAATCACTCAATTCAATATCATACGACGGTGATTCTTTACCCATTACAGGTTCGAATTCTAACGCACCCATACCTCTTCGCCCAATAAAACACAGGAGTTCAACAGGATTTAAACTATCATCGGGACGCCCCTGTCTTGCCAACCACGCATTGATTAAATCTTTTCCGTATCGATCGGGTAATGCATCAGCTAAAAGTCCCGGCATACCTTTAAAGGTTTCGCTATTGCGATGTTCCGGAAAACTATAGATTCTGTTTTTGGACGGCATTTTGATAGGTGCAATAGGCAATTTTTCCAAATTAAATTTTGGATCGTACTCAAATGATGCCATTTCGGTGGTTGTATCCCACGCAACTGCGCCTACACGTTGTCCAAAAATATTTATAAAAGCTGTAGTTACCATCCTAAATCCAAATTATCATTTTGTGGAGTATCTTTTTTCGTTACTCTTTTACGTAATTTCTTTTCTCCTTTGGCTAAACGAAGCGGGCTGATTTCTTCCCTTGTTTCAAACGCTTTCAAAACATACAACGCATCCAAGATTCGCAATATTTTTAGTAAGTTAATTAAAGAGGTATTTTCGCCACGTTCCAACAAACTCACGGTAGATCTACTCACCGCTGCCTTATCAGCTAATTCCTGCTGATTTAGATTTTGCTTAATACGGGTTTGCTGTACAAACAATCCTATTGTATTCAAAATTGCCTTATCCGAAAATAAACTAATGTCTGATATATTACTCATAAACACCTTATTTAACAAACAACGAGTGATATTTCACGCATTGTAAACATATTGCTAATGTACGAAAAATAATGCATAAATACATAAAAACATCAATTACGAATTAAATATCACGCATTATTTTTTAGTCTAAAATCTAGTTATGGTTTTGTTTATTACTGTTTTATAATAAATCCAAATCTTGTAGCTTTCTGCCCAATTCATCATCAGCTGTTAACTTTAAAAAATCGTTTTGTAAGCCCAATACACGCAATACATTAAAACAAGTACCCATTGCCACGCTACTGTCGCCTTTTTCTACTAAATATAACGTAGAACGAGCAATACCTGCACGCTCAGCGACCTATATTGCCGTTAGCTTTCTAAGCTTTCGGGCTAATTTTATGCTCTCACCCATTTGCTCTAAAAGAGCAGTATATTTGGGTAATAGAATTTGCTTTTTCTTTTTAAATGATTGTTATTTCATACAAAAAAAACAAAATGATTGAAATAACAAACATTTACTTGTTAGACATGTTTTTTTAATAGAAAAATATAAACAAAAAACCTCAGACATTGCTGCCTGAGGTTTTTCGCATTTATGAAAAAATCTATTACTTCACTTCTTCGTAATCTACATCTTGTGTTGCATCGCCACCATCTTGAGTAGGTTGTGCTTGTTGTGCACCACCTTGCTGAGCGTCTGCTTGTGCTTTGTACATTTCTTCTGAAGCTGCTTTCCAAGCTTCGTTGATTTTGTCTAAAGCCGGTTGAATTGTTTCTACATTACGCGTTTCGTAAGCTTTTTTCAATTCTTCCAATGCGCCTTCGATGTTCGATTTGTTACCATCTGATAATTTATCACCAAACTCTTTCAATTGTTTTTCGGTTTGGAAAATCATTCCGTCTGCTTCGTTTAATTTATCAGCAGTTTCTTTGGCTTTCTTATCTGCTTCTGCGTTTGCTTCTGCTTCTTTCTTCATTTTCTCGATTTCTTCTGGAGTTAAGCCTGAAGAAGCTTCGATACGAATATCGTGTGATTTTCCTGTTCCTTTGTCGGTTGCCGATACTTTAATGATACCGTTTGCATCAATATCAAAAGTAACTTCAATTTGTGGCACACCGCGTTGTGCTGGTGGAATACCATCTAAATGGAAACGACCAATTGTTTTGTTATCGTTTGCCATTGGGCGTTCCCCTTGCAATACGTGAATTTCTACCGATGGTTGATTATCTACCGCTGTTGAAAACACTTGAGATTTTTTGGTTGGAATGGTTGTGTTCGATTCAATTAATTTCGTGAACACACCACCCATAGTTTCAATTCCTAATGATAAAGGTGTAACGTCTAACAACAATACATCTTTCACATCACCGGTTAAAACGCCTCCTTGAATTGCAGCACCTAAAGCTACAACCTCATCAGGATTTACTCCTTTTGATGGTTTTTTACCGAAGAATTTTTCTACTTGTTCTTGTATTACCGGAATACGTGTTGATCCACCTACCAAGATTACCTCATCGATATCAGAGATTGATAAACCTGCATCTTTCAATGCTTTTTTACATGGTTCCATTGAACGGCGCACCAATTCGTCTGCCAATTGCTCAAATTTTGCACGAGTTAATGTTTGCACCAAGTGTTTTGGTCCTGTAGCTGTAGCTGTTACATACGGTAAGTTGATTTCTGTTTGAGCAGAAGACGACAATTCAATCTTCGCTTTTTCAGCAGCTTCTTTCAAACGTTGTAATGCCATTGGATCCTGACGTAAATCTACACCTTCAGCACTATTAAATTCGTTTGCCAACCAGTTAATGATTACTTGGTCAAAATCGTCACCACCTAAATGTGTGTCACCGTTTGTTGACAATACTTCAAAAACGCCGTCACCTAATTCTAAGATCGAGATATCAAATGTACCACCACCTAAATCGTAAACTGCAATTTTCTTGTCTTGTCCGCCTTTATCCAAACCGTAAGCCAACGCAGCCGCAGTAGGTTCGTTAATAATACGCATAACTTCTAAACCAGCAATTTGTCCAGCTTCTTTAGTCGCTTGGCGTTGTGCATCGTTAAAATATGCAGGAACCGTAATAACCGCTTGTGTAACTGTTTGTCCTAAATAATCTTCGGCCGTTTTCTTCATTTTTTGAAGCGTCATTGCCGATAATTCTTGTGGCGTATATAAACGTCCGTCAATATCCACACGTGGAGTATCGTTATCGCCTTTCACTACTTTGTAAGCAGTGTGATCTAATTCTTTTTGAACTTCAGAGAATTTTTCACCCATAAAACGCTTAATAGACGCTATGGTTTTTGTAGGGTTTGTTACCGCCTGACGTTTTGCAGGATCACCCACTTTAATTTCACCGCCTTCAACAAAAGCAATTACAGACGGTGTTGTTCTTTTTCCTTCTGCATTTGGAATTACCACAGCTTCGTTACCTTCCATTACAGCAACACAAGAGTTGGTAGTTCCTAAGTCAATTCCAATTATCTTACTCATATCTTTTATATTTTTATTTTGTATTTTATTGTTTTCGTGATTTGTTCACGATTTCTATTAGTCAATTGTTGTGCCTAACTTAAAAAGCATAAAAAAATGTCAGAAAAAATAGATTTTCTGACATTTTAAACTCAGATATTATTTTATTTATGACAAAGTGACACAATTATTCATATGAACACGCCACCAGGCAGACCAATTTTCATTTGGTTGAAGTGCATTGATGCCTTCTTTAGTTTCTATTTGTTGATTGTGCTGTTCAAAATCTGAAAAACCAGCCCAAGGTTCCAAACAAATAAAGCCAGAATCTTTAACTGTCCATAAGCCGAAATAAGGGAAATTTTCAAACTCAAAAGTTAGCATATTGTGGTCAACTTTATCCATCAAACTTATCTTATCCGATTGTAGATTTAGCATTACCAAGGCGTCGTTTTCGAACAATTTGTAATTTAAGTCAAGCTTTTGATTTTCTAATGAAATTATATTTTGATCTTTTGTTAGCAATCCGTTCTTTAAAACATTCACTTTTAACTCGCTGTCATTATTAAAAAACAACTTATGGTTGTTAAAATCTTGTGCACTATCACCTACTTTAAATGCCGGATGCGCACCAAGCGAAAAAAACATTTTTTCATCGTTAGATAAATTTTCTACTTTGTATTCCACTTTTAAACGATCTGTTTCTAAAGTATAAATAATTTGCAAACGGAATAAAAACGGATAATTTTTTAATGTTTCCTCAGATGATTGTAAGGAAAAAATTAATCGATTATCTGAAATTTGACGCCCTTTGAAATTATAATCACGTGCAAAACCATGTCGTGGCAATTTATATTCTTTTTTATTATAAATAAACATCTCCTTTTTCAACGTACCTACAATAGGAAACAACACCGGACTTGACTTTGCCCAAAAATTAGGATTTGCCTGCCATAATAATTCTTGCTGCTTGGTTTTATCTATTATTGATTTTAATTCGGCTCCTTGCGAAGCAACAGTGATTTTTAAATTTTTATTTTCTAAATGATACATCATGTTTTTGTGCTCTGTTTGTGTGGTGTAAAAATAGTATAATGTACTGAATGATTTTGTTTAACCGTTTACTTTATGATTTTAGATGTTTCTTACCTGCGGATGTTGGGTGTTTTGACTGTATATTGTATGAATGTATAGTGTATTATTGAACTGATGAACTGTGGGTTTAAAGTTTAAAATTGGAATGAAACCCAGATTCTTATTTTAAAGGTGTAGAACTCCCCTTTTGAAGGGGAATGCAACTTATTAAATACAGACACTTCGAAATTAAACCATGATTCCTCTGATTTACTTGGATTTTTTCCGCTATACAGATATACCCTTTACAATATACATTTAAAAGGATGTTGGGTGTTTTAACTGTATAACGTAAAATGTATAGTGTATGTCTAGGTGATGTAGTTCATAGCGCAATTTGTGGGAATCTTTTAATCTGTGGTTTACTGGTTTCAAGTTTAAGGTTTAAGGTTGGATGTGTTTTAACTGTATAACGTAAGATGTATAGTGTATGTTTGGGTAATGTGGTTCATAGCGCAATTCGCTCGAATGTTTTAATCTGTGGCTCAGTACTTTATATATAAAACTCGGAACGATACTGTTTCAAAGATTATTTCGTTTTTATTCACAAACAAAAATACACGCAGGATGTGCGCATCAAATAATATTTTTTATACCTTCGAGGTTTATGATAAAGAATTTTAAACCAAACAAATCTATAATGAGATATTTTATTCTGTTTCTCACATTCCTAATTTCTTTAAAATTTTATAGTCAGGAACCAGTTACTGCAGACGACTTATTTTTGGAAGCTAGAAAAATTGCTTTTGATGAAAAAGATTATGTAAAATCAATAAAATTAGCAAAAGAAGCGCTAGAAAAGTCACCAGACTATACCGACATATCCATTTTTTTGGGACGACTTTACACGTGGAACGATGATGTGGATTCTGCAAGAGTCGTGTTTCAGGATTTAGAAAAAAAGAGGATACAGCAAGAGGATTTTTATATTGCCTACGGATCATTAGAATTTTGGAACGATAATGAAGAAAAAGCTTTAGCCATTGTTGCTACAGGACTTGAGTATCATCCTAAATCAGAGGAATTATGGTTACTAAAAGCAAAAATATACTCTACAAAAGATCCTGCTAAAGCAGAAGAAGCCATACTGTATGTTTTAGAGCTTAATCCAAAGAATACTGAAGCCAGAGCAATGTACAACAGAATAAAGGAACTTAATTCTAAAAATGCAGTGAATGTAGTTTACAATCTCACTCATTTCGACAAGCAGTTTGAAGAAGACTGGCATATTGTAGGAATAAGTTATAAGCGGGTAACTAAATATGGCTCTGTAATATTAAGAGGTAATTATGCCAATAAATTTGGTGCAGACGGAAAACAAATTGATTTGGAAGCCTATCCACGTATTTCTAAAACCTTTTATTTATATGTAGGCGCAGGCTATTCTGATGATGTGGGCATCTTTCCAAAATACAGAACCGGCGTTTCTTTATTTGCAAATCTTCCAAAAAGTTTTGAGGGAGAATTAGGATATCGCCAGCTGTATTTTAGCAACAACATTTGGATGTACACCGCATCGGTTGGAAAATATTACAAAAATTATTGGTTCAACCTTAGAACGTACCTTACACCAGACAATAAAAACATCTCTCATTCATATACCGGAACGGTGCGTTACTACACGGGTGGTGCGAATGATTATTTTGGCATACAGATTGGATCGGGAATAACTCCCGAAGAAAGTACAAACAACCTTCTTGCAAACGAAAATTTTAAACTTAAAACATTTAAAGCGGGATGTGAATATACGTTCTCTTTAAGCAAAGTGAACATCTTTACTCTGTCTTTTCTTTATTCCAATCAAGAGTATCGCATCGGTCAGAAAGGAAATCAGTTTGACTTCAGCGTAGGGTACACCAGAAACTTTTAAAGAATCATCATTTATAAAAGGGATCATAATTACTCATGATCCCTTTTTTATTATAAAAAATTTAAACGTACATTTTCTTTCTTTACTAAATTATTTATCAGTGTTTAGAAATTGTATTACCAATGAATCGGGAATAAGTTTTTTTGTTGAATAAAACGTCCTGTTCTTTGTTTTAAAATGGTCGAATTGTTTTTTGATCTTATTTTTTTGTTCCTCATTTTCAATCAGTTCATCGTCGTTAAAATTAATCTTGAACAGGTTGTTCTGATTCAAATAATAGCTACCTGCAATAAAATCTACCAACAGGTCTTTACTTTGCATTAAAGGAAAACCTTTATGGTTAATTTCAATATTGTCTCCAAGTCCTTTACCCATCCATGCCACCTTAGCGGGTGTTTTTAAACCATAATTTTTTCTGTAGTATGCCAAAATAGAAGGAGCTATATCAAAGTGGTTTACCGTATTTTCAAAATGTTGAGGCTGTTTCAGTAAAGGAGAATAGATAATCAGCGGCACCCGATATCTGTCTATTTTTTCCTGAAACGGAATTTCGGGCATGCTGTGATCTCCCGTAATTATAAAGATTGTATTAGCAAAATCGGATCTCTTTCGATAGGCTTTGAAAAAACCTTCGATGGCATGATCTAAATTCATTACCGCCACCAACTGTTTTTTATACTGCAACGCCCAAGTTTTCTGGCTATTGGTAATACGTCCTGATTTTACGTGTTCATGGAACCTCTTTTCATAAAAAGCAGTATTGTTAATTAAAAATGGGTTATGAGTAGATAATGTTAGAATCATGCTAAAGTAAGGTCTATCCGCAACCTTTTGAACCTCAAGCATTTTTGCTAAAACTGCTTGATCTTCATACCCCCAACTTTCGCCATTACTTTGCGGAAGTTTTTTATATGATTTCCCAAATGATCTTTGATCTACAATATTTTCCACCTTACTGTATTCCAAAAATTTATCCATACGGTCAAAAGTAACATCTCCCCCATAAAAGAATCCTGTTTCAAAACCATTACTACCCAAAACGTTGAACAAATTAAAATGTTGCGGTGTGTTTTCAATTTCCAAAAAACCGTTTTGACCAAACGGAAGCGAGCCTGAAATAGTAGGTAACGCGGCAAATGTTCGCCCTGAGGAACTTAAATTATGATCCCAGTACAAACTTTTATTTCGCAACGAATCTATAAACGGTGTAAAGTTTCCTACATAACCATTTGGAGCACTGTATGCATGTCCCAGACCTTCCACAATAATAACAACAACATTTGGGGCTTTATCAGCCTTATGAAAATAGTTCCCCAAAAAGTCTTCCGTGTCTTCGTCTTTTAAAAATGGGTATTGATTTTGAGATCCTTCTTGTTCTTCACCTGTGTCTAAACCGGCGTTAAGCCAATTAAACATTTCGGGATGATTACGTACATAATTTTCTACACCAGAACCAATAAAATAAGAAAGTTTACTTTTCACGGCATTTTGTGCCAATTCGCTACCACTAAAACTACTTTGCAAATTGGTGGTAGGAATTGCAAATGCAACAACACCCAAGAGTACTGCAACAACACCTGTATACCATGATTTAAATGACCATTTTGTTGCAAAAGCAAATGGTATTGCAGTGGCACCTGCCAAAAGCACAATTAAAGCTATATTCTCAACCTTAAGCATTCCGCTAGACTTCAATATCTGCGTTATTTCTGCCCAAGTATAGTAGAACAAATCTGCTCCTAATATATTTTTTGTTTCTGTGAAATAAAGAAACATAGCATACTGACCTATAATAATTAATGTAGCAACTACAATCACAAAGACGTTTGCCAATTTTTCTTTTATTGATCTAATGATAAAATATACCCCTGCCAAAACGGCTAAAAACCTAAATAAGAATAGCGTATTATCGATCAAAAGATATTTTAAAACAGAAACGGTATCAATAGTATTAAAGCTTCTCTTATACCATATCCATTCCACCACAACACCAATAATATATAATATTATGAAAACCGTTGAAATGCTTCCCCATCTATTTAATGACGACTTCGCGAATAGGATCAATTTTTCTTTTCGGGACATTTGTTTTTGCGACTGGCTAAAGCCCTGTCTTGTCATTTCACCCCAAGCGTGCGATTTTTTAAAGTAATCAAGAAACCCACTTACACCTGCTTTCACCGTAAGCGGATGAAAACTGAACGGTTCTGCGACTGCTGTTGCAATCAATGCAATAAAATCTTTACGTTTGGTATATACCTGTCGCCCCACCAAGTCAACCAAAACCGCATACACAGAATACAATATGCCGCTAGATATTACCAGCGCAGACAGCACAAAAAAGAAAGACCAATTCACGATGCCGAGCAATAAAAATACAACAAAGATCACATAGCCCAAAAATTCTATCAAAGGACCTAAAAATTCAAAGAACAGCCAGTACGGCAAACTCACCATTCCCAGCTTGCCGTATTTAGGATTAAACATGAGTTTGCGATGTTTCCAAAGCGTTTCCATAGTACCACGCATCCATCGGTTTCTTTGTCTTGAGAGTATCTCTTTACTTTCAGGAACTTCCGTCCAGCAAAGTGGCTCGGGAATGTTAACCACTTCATACGGTTCACCTGCTTCTTCCATAAACCTGCGCATACGTACCACCAATTCCATATCCTCCCCAACAGTAGCAGTATCATATCCTCCGCATTTCAGCACCACTTCTCTGTCAAAAGCGCCAAAAGCGCCCGATATAAGAATAAGCCCCGACGCACGTGACCATGCCATACGTCCCAATACGAAAGCCCTTATATATTCTAATGCCTGTGCCTTACCCAGCCTTGATTTTGGCAGGTTAACCGTTACCACTTTACCATCTTCTATTTTGCAATTATTAGCCAAACGTATTACGCCTCCACACGCAATAACCTTTTTAATCGTCTGATCCAGAAAAGGCTTTGCCAATTTCAGAATGGCATCTTGTTCTAAAATACAGTCCACATCTATACATACCAAGTATTGCCCAGAAGACACATTGATTCCCACATTTAGCGCATCGGCTTTTCCTCCGTTTTCCTTATCAACCACCAACAGCTTTTTAAATGCCGGGTTTTTGCTTTTATAAATGCCCTTTATAGGTTTTGTTTGAATTGATCCTTGTACAAAAAAAGACACACGCTGCAAATCGTAGGCATCAATTAATTTCGTTATAGAATCGTCTTTACTTCCATCATTAACAATGATGATCTCTACATTATGATAATAAAGCGACAATAGCGAACGTACATTGTCTACAATGGTGAGCCCTTCGTTGTATGCAGGTGCAATAAGGCTAAAACTAGGTGCATTTGGGTTGGACGCTATGATACCGTAATCAGTAAATGTATTTTCCTTTTTATAGCGTCTTACTGCTCCAAACGCATAAATACCTATCCAGAAATACACCACAAAAACGGCAACGGAATAGATTATAAACAGCCATACAATAATTGAATACACATTATTTGCAAAATCAATCATATTTTTTCCTGTAGTACGTGTTTCACAATTTCTTTTAGTTGTTGCGATGCAACCTTATTTTGCGCTATTTCTTTTAAGCTTTCAGAGCATCCCAATCCAAGCAGTCCGTATGCAGCTTCCATTTTTAATGAAGCTGTCTGTTGGTTAATGAGTTCAGATTTAAAAAAATCATAGTAGCGTTTGTCGTAAGAACTTTTCATTGCTTTAAGAAGTGTAAGCTGCACCTTTACTGGTTGCAAAGGGTATGTTTCAATAAAATGAAAAAACGTATCTTCGTTTTCAATACTTTGCAGTGTTTGCACTGCATTTATCCGAACGCTTTCACACGGATGTTTCAGCAACTTTTTAACCTCATCGTAGCATGTGAGTATTTGAAATTTTTTAATTAATTTCAACGAAAAAATCACCACCGAAAGATTACTGCTTTCCAGCCAGGTATTTAAAGACACATAAGTAGCCTCTGGTACGTTTTGAAGAGATCCTAAAAGGCGTAACTGTTGCCAATCTGAAAGAGGGGTTTTAAGCGTGTTTAAAAAGTCTAATCCTTTGAAACCTTCAAATACTACCATGGCGTATTGCGCTTCGTTATAAACCTGTTGTTTCGGATGTTTAAGATATTGTTTTACCTTAGGTAAACTATCTGTTAGTTTCATAGCAGTAACTTCTTGTATTCCGCCTGCAATAAGATACGGACTCCTACTATTTAAGTTACGAATTGCCTCTTTGTACAAGCCATAATTAACGAACAACTGTTGAATTTCTTCTTGAGCCATTCCCGAAAATTTTTTTTTAGACGACACCAGTTTTTCCAACAACAAGCTTCTGAAAGAATCTTCTTCAGAATGTTTTTTAAAGTCTTCCTTTTCTGAAATAGTTACCTGATCGGAAAACACTATAGCATGGCTTACCCTGGCATCAATTAACGTTTCCCATTCCCTCTTGTTTTTAATAGCCCTGTACTGATAAAACCCATACAATAATACGGTTGCTATCATCACTAATATCATTCCCAGTACAGCTAAGAAAATCAACAGCAGGTCGTGGAGCATCATATTCAAATGTACTGTTCCCATTGCTTTATTTTTGTGCCATAAGACGTTTAATACGAAGTATCAGTTCGGTGGGGCTGAACGGTTTCACCATAAAATCTGCCGCCCCCAAATTAAAAGCATCCAAAACCACTTCTTCCTGACCAAGACCAGACAGCATGATGACTGGAATATCTTTTTCAAAAGCTTTTATAGCAGCAAGTATCTCGGTGCCAGACGCAAAAGGCATCATAATGTCTGATATCACCAAATCAACAGCGGTTACTTTAATCAGATCGATCGCTTCTTTACCGTTACGTGCAATGAGCACGTCATATCCTTCTTTTTTAAGCTTGTGCTCTACCGTTTTCAATATCAGTTCGTCGTCTTCGGCTATTAAAATCAACATATCTTTACTTTTTTATCATTTGTTGGAAAATTTCTATTCCCTTATTAATTTCATTTGTTATTTCTTTTTCCATTGCATGCAGGTCAGGATTCCATTCTATTTCCTGTTCCCAGAAAGCAGCCTTTTCGGTTAATTTCACCAAACCTGAAGTACCTGAAGTACCCTTTAGTTTATGAAGAAATCCTTTCGCCGCAGTACTTTGGTAATTGGAACTAATTTCTTGCAGCTGGTCTTTCGCATTTGTAAGCTCTTGTATGACTAAGTTTATAAAGAAGCTTTTAAACTCCTCCTCATCACCTAGTTGTTCTTCTATCATTTTTTGGTCCAAATGGTCTGAATGATCAGTATTCGTATCCCAAGTTGGGCAATTATCCAAAATAATATTTTTTTTGATCACAGCCAACAATTCAGCCTGTCTGAAAGGTTTTGGAAGAAAATCAGACATACCCGCAGACAAACACCGTTCTTTTTCACCTACAGAATTACCTGCACTTATCCCTATAACGGGTACTTCTTTATAATCAGGAAGCGCACGAATTGATCTTGTAGCTTCAATACCATCCATCACCGGCATCTGAACATCCATTAAAATTAAATCGAAAACTGTTTCAGCGCATTTCAATAAGGCTTGTTTTCCGTCACTAACTTCTATTAAGGTTGCATTAGGTGCGATAAGCTGCATCATTTTGTTGTTAAGTGCTCTGTTTACCGGATTATCTTCTGCCAAAAGCACAGCCATAGGTTGTTCTATAACCGTTTCTTCTAAAGAAACTTCCTTATCTTTTTTAGCGGTGTGCTGTTTAGAATCTTTTACGGCATATTTAAGGGTTCTGTAAAGCTCGTCTGACTTGATGGGTTTTAACAGACAGTATGATTTTTCATCTTTTCTAAACGCCGATATGTATTCGTTCTCTTCAGATGAAGTATGCAATACAATGAGCGGAATCATCTGTTCCTGAATTTTAAACAATTCCTTTACTTTTTCAATAGTTTCCAAACCTGAAAGTATAGGCATGTGGTAATCCATCAGGATCATATCGAAGCGCTCCCCGTGCATTAAAAGCTGGATCGCTTCCAGTCCGTTTGCCGCTGCCTCAGATTTAATGTTTTTATATGCCAGCATGTGCTGTAAAATGGTACGGTTGTTCTGGTTGTCATCTACAACTAAAACCCTGCCTATTTCTGACATATCAACGTCATTTTCCTGCAGATCTTCCTTATCATACGGAACTTCTATATCAAAATAAAACACAGATCCTTTTTCCATTTCGCTTTCAAGCATAAGTTTTGTACCCATGTACTTAAGCAGGTTGTTAGAAATAGTTAATCCAAGACCGGTTCCGCCATATTTTTTACTTACAGAACTGTCTTCCTGCGTAAAGGCATCAAAAATGCGCTTTTGCTTTTCCTGCGGAATACCTATTCCCGTATCCCTTACAGAGAAACGCAATGTTATATTTTTATCGTCTTGTTTTAACCTGCTTACAGCAAACTCTATTTCTCCCACTTCAGTAAACTTCACCGCATTGCCCAACAGGTTTATCAGCACCTGCTTAATGCGGGCTTCATCAATCCAAATGGTTTTAGGAAGCCCCTGTTCTATATTCAGCAGCAATTCCAAATCTTTGCTTTGTGCCTGGTACAGAATGATGTTTACTACATGGTTTGCCAAATCGTACACATTGTAACGGTCTATAAACAATTCCAGCTTACCCGATTCTATTTTAGAAAAATCTAAAATATCGTTTATAATGCTTAGCAGGCTGTTACCCGAATCGCTGATATAGTTAAGATACTGTTTCTGCATCTCTGTTAAAGGCGTTTTAAGCAACAGATCAGAAAAACCGATGACACCGTTAAGCGGTGTGCGTATCTCATGGCTCATATTGGCAAGAAATTCAGACTTAGCCTTGCTTGCAAGATCTGCCAACCGTTTTGCATCTTTTAATTCCTGGTTTGTTTTTACAGAATTTGTGATATTCTGGGTTGATATCACCACTCCGCCAATTCTTCCATCTGAAAAATGCCATGGAATCACCTCCCAGTTAAAATGCTGCGGCGAAGATACGCCCGGTATTTCGAACAGCTGGTTCTCATTTTTGTACGCCTGCCCTTGAAGAGCTTTCGCATAAATAGCCCTTCTTTCATCAGTAACATTCGGATTTATGTCAAACAAGTTTTTCCCGATGATATCGGATCTGTTGTCATGAAACTCCTGCAGCCACCTTTTGCTTACCGATATATAGTTTAAGTTATTGTCTAGCATTGCTACTGCAGCCGGCACGTAATTTACGAATGAGCGCAACATAGCTTCCTTCTTTTCCAGTTCCAAAAATGTTTTCTTGGTTTGATCGATGTCCTGAATAATACCAAATACCTTTACGCATACTCCTTCTTTGAATTCGGGAACTCCTTTAACCCGCACCCATATCACTGAACCATCGAATCTTTTCAGCCTTAACTCTTCGTCGTAAGGAAGCCCTTTTTCTACAGCTTGTGCAAACAGCTGCTCTATTTTTGGTTTGCTTTTTTCTTCAAAGAATGCTATCGCACTATCGAGATCGGGAACATAATTGTTTGGAACCCTGTGAATTCTTTTGGTAGATTCAGACCAGAATAACTTATTGGTTTTCAAGTTTACTTCCCAACCGCCTACACTGGCTACTTTGTTCGTTTGCTCCAAAATTTTCTGGGTATAGATCAGGTCCGTCTCCAGCTGTATACGCTCGGTCATGTTCAATGCCGTGCTCACTACATACTGTTTACCGTTTTCGTCGGTTTCCAGCATGTTGTTATACATCCAGTAAATATCTTTTCCGGTTTTGGTACGCAAAATCATGGTTCCGGTATCTTCCCCTTTCTCGATGATACGCTGCAGATAATCGTTCAAATTTTCAAGACGCTCTGGCGGTACCAGTTGCTGTAATGATAAATTATTTACATCTTCTTTTGTAAAATCAAGTAATTCCCTTCCTTTCTCATTTACTGCAAGAATCTTCCCGTTTAAGTCGTGCATGCTCATAAGTCCGATCGCATTTTCAAAGAAATTTCTAAAACGGCGTTCTGAACTTTCCAATTTACTGCGTTCTTCCATCTCTTTGGTAATATTGCGGCCAAAACCTATTATTTCGGTCTTTTGCTGGTTGGGCTTAAAAAACCACTCTACAACCACTTCTTCCTGGCTGTTAATAGTCGTTACAGTTGTAGTTGTAAACCCTTCGGAATCAGACTCCAGACCGTTCAATTTCTGCTGTAGGTAAGCAGAGCTGTCAACAACCTCTGTAAATCTTAAATGAATCAGTGCTGCTTTTTCTTTATGAAACAAAGCTTCTAATGCAGGGTTCACATCTTTAAACACCAAATCATTGGTTAATACACAAATAAGGTTGTTGGTAACATTAAAAACCTCCGAAAAATATTCGGCCTGCGCGTGCTCCCTTCTGCGAAGCAAGGTTTTTGTAACTGCCTTTCCAAGGTTTTTTAAAGATTCAACCTGCTTGTCTGAAAGTGATTTAGGGGCAAAATCTACCACACAAATCGTTGCCAGCACCAGTCCGGCTTCGTCAGCTATAGGAACCCCCGCATAAAACCTTATATTTCCATCGATGATCATATTTTTGGATGATGTTCTTTCGTCAGCAAAAGTATCTTCAATAACAAGTATCTCGTGGCTCATGATGGTGTACTGACAAATCGTTTCCCTACGCGGAACAAAATCAACATCCATTCCAATACAGCTTTGAATACGCTGGTTGTCTGCCTCCATCACCCCGATTATTGCCACTGGGCAATCGGTTATCAAACATGCTGCTTCGGCAAAAACATCCAGTTCGGGATCTTTTTTCATATCTAAAAGCTCATGAAACCTTAGGCTTTCCAACCTTTGTTTTTCATTCTGTGGCACCGGGTATGTGGACATATTTATAAGATTTATAAGTATTGTATAAAAATAGCAATATCTTTTGTAAAGTTATGTAATTTTTGAACATGCTAAAAAATATAAAATAGTCGGGAGAGATTGTCTTTGACTGTACCATGTAAAATGTATATTGGATTGATGAAGTTGTTACAAAGGGAAAAAGGGAAAAAGGGAAAAGGGAAAAAATGATACAATATAAGTTTTACAACCTAAAACACAATGAATATTGGTTTTACTATAACTATTAAATGGTTATGATGTGTTTTTTTGATAACTTTACTATTTAACGCCTACAACAATGATTTATTAAAAAATTAAACAAATTCAAACATGAAGAAAATTATTTTTTGTAAAACCGCCCTTTTCTTTACAACTGCTGCTTTATTTGGCAGTATTGAAAAAACCAATGCCTGCACCCGCGTAGTTTATAAAGGGAGCAATCAAACCACTATCACAGCCCGATCAATGGATTGGAAAGACGAAATTGATGCAAATCTTTGGATATTTCCTCGCGGTATGGAGCGATCTGGAAATGTAGGAAAAAGTTCTGTAACATGGAGTTCAAAATACGGCAGCGTAATTACAAGCGCTTGGGATATTGCAACAACAGACGGAATTAATGAAAAAGGACTTGTAGCAAATGTGCTTTGGCTTGTAGAAAGCCAATACCCAAAATTCGACCCTAAGGCATCAAAACCAGGTCTTACGATTTCTGCATGGGCACAATATGTTTTAGACAATTATGCTACGGTTAAAGAAGCTGTGAATGATTTGGAAAAAGAATCATTTGTGGTTGTTTCTGACTTTATACCGGGAACCGATAAGTTCACTACCCTGCATCTATCAATCTCTGATGCTTCAGGCGACAACGCCATCTTTGAATATATTGGCGGTAAATTGAAGATCCATCACGACCCTTCATACACCGTTATGACCAATTCCCCGGTGTTTGATGAGCAACTGGCAATTAGTAAATATTGGCAAAGTATTCCAGGCACCATAATGCTTCCGGGTACAAACCGAGCGGCTGATCGTTTTGCACGCGCAGCCTATTACATCAAGGCAATACCGCAAAATGCAGATACCCAAACATCGGTTGCAAGTGTATTCAGCGTTATACGAAATTGTTCGGTGCCATTAGGAATTTCATCAGAAACCGAACCCAACATATCTTCTACCCGCTGGCGATCGGTTGCAGATCATAAAAACTTGGTTTATTATTTTGAAACGGTGAAAACACCTAATACTTTTTGGGTGGACCTTAAAAAAATAGATTTTGGTAAAAAAGGAGCTGTGAAAAGATTGAGCGTAAGTAAAAACGAAACCTATTCAGGAGAAACATCTAACCAGTTTGCAGATAGCAAACCTTTTCACTTTTTAGGTTTGTAAACCGTAAATTATACATTAGGCTGTTTTTAATATTTGCACACAACAACTATTGAAACAGCCTTTTTTATGTTACTTTTAACGACTATTAAACAACCACTTAAAAGCTTATATGTTCAGAATTATACCATTCTTTTTGTATTTAATTTTTGGGCTCCTTTCTTTCACTTGTGCAGGGCAAGTAACAAATGACTCTTTAACAATTACTGTTACACCTTATCTTGGACTTCGATCACAAATAGCAGCTTTTAACAAGCAGTTAGAAATTCAAGACAACGCATCAAGATTTGGCACCGAGTTAAGCATTAAAAAAGGGTCTATTGCATTTATTGCTGCTACAGAAATTCAGTTAAACATGTTTAAAGGAGGTTCAAACTTCAATGCAGACGCAAATCTTTCCGGTGAATTCTTAACCATTCAGTTAGAACAGCCACCGCAAGTTTTTGGAAATCGTTTGGGATATTTGGGGATTGATCTGGGATCTTACGGAAAAATCACCATTGGCAAACAGTGGAGTGTATACAGAGATTTAACATCTTACACTGATCAGTTCAACGTATTCGGCGCTAAAGCTTCAGCTACATTTGTCGCAGGTACAGATGGCGGTGCAAACGGAACCGGCAGAGCCGATCAGTCATTGATTTACAGAAACAAAATCGGTCGTTTCCATATAGGCACTCAGCTACAGTTAAGAGGCGTAAACAACAACAAATATATCGATGGATTTGGAATATCGGCTCAAGTTAAGCTTAGCAACACCATCGTTTTAGGTTCTGCCTACAACAGGGCTTTTATAAGTGCTAATCTACTAAACAGCAAAACTGTTTTGGGTCTTAACGGTCACCCAACCTATTTGGCGGTTGCAGCTAAATATCAAACAACAAACTTTACTTTTAGTGCGGTAGCTATTTTGCAGAATAATGGTGATTTTACAGAAGGCTTTTTAAAAAATAATACTAAAACAGAAAGTACTCCCCCCTCTGTTGTGTTTGATGCAAAAGGATTAGAACTTTTTTCAAAATACCAATTCCACAAAATAGCACTACTTGCGGGATACAATCTTTATCTTCCTTCGGTAACTGAAAAATTACCAATAGCAACAAAATTTAAAAGAAACGATATTATTGCTGGTATGTCTTATCAACCTTTAAAATACATTCAGATCAATTGTGAACAGAGGTTGTCATTTGGTAAAACTGCCTTTGATGTAAAAGAACCTAGTGTATTTACAATAGGTATGAAACTTGATATTTCCGACTCCTTCAATAGAAAAATCGGTATATGAGCACGATTAATTTAGAATTTATTCAATATCTCTACTGATGAATTTGTTAGAAAGGGAAAAAGGGAAAAAGGGAAAAAGGGAAAAAGGGATACAACATTACAATTTACAACAATACATATAATGGGTGATGGGTGATGGGTGTTGGATGTTTGGTGTTTGGTGATGGTTGTTGGGTTATGTGGTTCATAGATTAATTCGTGGGAATCTTTTAATCCGTGGTGGATTTGCTGTATGTTATATGTTGTATGTATGCGTGATGTAGTTCATAGATTAATTCGTGTGAATCATTCAATCTGTGGTTTAAGGTTGGGTGTTGGGTGTTGGGTGTTGGGTGTCGGATGTTGGGTGATGGATGTTGGGTGATGTGGTTTATACATTAATTCGTGGGAATCATTTGTTTATTGGTTAAAAGTTTAAAGTTGGGATAAAAAGCGGATTTCACTGATATACTTGTATTTTTTTCCGTTGTACAACAATACAAACTACAATATACATTTGTGTATTATAAATATTCCAACATCCCCCTGCCCCTCTTCAAAGGGGGAATATTTGCAGTTTTGTTTTTCGTTCGGGATTATAAAAAAGCTACTTTAAACTGGAAGTTTTAATAGGTACTAAATCTTATTCTGAAGTCGTAAAACTTCCTCTTTGAAGGGGGATATAAGTGTTTTTATTTTATAGCGTATGAATGTATGGTCTGTTGGTGAACTGATGATGTGGTGAACTGATGAACTTGTTATAAAGCTAAAAAGTGATAAAGCGATACAATATCCGTTTTACAAGTTACGACTCTGCCATTCAAATAATTTGTGCAGTATTACTTTTTATTCTTGCCGCCAATCAGCGTCATAATTATTTTTAAATTATGCAAGGGATGATAGCTCAAAAGGTAAAAATGTTCTCTTAAACTAAGAAACCCAAGAGAAGAATGAGGAAGCTTAAGTGTATTCAAATCTTCTTCCGTATAATCTTTCCATAAATATCCAATGTGATGCAAATTTTTTTCAATAGCAGATAAAATTTCAGGTATTTGATCATAGCCTATATCTGGGTCAGGTAAATAAGGCTCTTCTTGTTCAATGTCAAGGGTTAGGTATTTTTCCAACAGTATTTCGTAATCCCACGGTTTGCGGCTCAAAAAGCCAAACCTTTCTAAGATATATTCTTTTGAGATGAGAACGGTAGAAAATGGCTGCAGTACCAAGTACAGGTGTTGTACATGTTGTGATACCGTCCACTTATTTTCTTCTTTATAGCTAAGGTGCTCAAAACTTAATTGGTTTACGAAGTTTATTACCTTATGATAGTTGGACACAGTCATTGCAAATAGCTCTTCTTTGTTCATATCTGAAAATCTATATTTGGTAGTTTTATTTATTTCTAAAAGAAAAGAATCAGCAGGTTCCTACTTCTCACTTTTATATATAAAGGCTTTTCCTCTTAGCAGCTACTATATTATTCTTTGAACTTTTAACTGCGGTTTTTTTCAACCGCCACATAGGTTTGAAGGTATTGTTCTTTAGATTGTTGAATCATACCTTATTGTGAAACAATCGCTTAACGGTAATCGCCGGGGTGGTGCTAGTTCGGTAACCCACAAACTAAACAGCACTACAAATAAAGCAGCTATTGTTCTGTTTAACAACAGACATCCCACATTGTAACATATTATTAATTTACGTATTAAATATAATGAAATTTTGTTGATAAACACACACTAAAAATCATTTTTTAATATTCAATTACATGTTTGAACCTTTAGAACACCCATTGTGGTTTTGCGAAGGAATTACGGAATTGTTTTTTTTCGCACATCCATCAGCTTGGAATGATAAAAAAGAATTAGATCTTTATTTTGAAAATAAAAGTAAAAAATAAAATACTTATACAGTACGATGCTTTATGACACTTACGCTGAATGCTATTTTAATTATGCGCCGATTGGTTTCCTATCTGATGAAAGTATGGACTATGTTCATAGCGCAATTCGTGTAAATCATTTAATCTGAGGTTTACTGGTTTAAGGTTGCAATGAAAAGTTGATTCCAATGACTTAGTTGGATTTTTTTTACATTAAACAACAATACAGTTTACAATATACCAATCCTGTCCTAAATAAAATTACGACATGTAAAATCCGACCATTTCATTGAGTT
>JAEAMF010000380.1_pt1 | contig 59289 bp, 57 predicted proteins | sample 8958721 | NCBI WGS metagenome assembly JAEAMF01 (sample SAMN16933255, study PRJNA681124) | bioreactor sludge metagenome | isolation source: anaerobic bioreactor treating anionic surfactant - SDBS | place: India: Bengaluru | collected 2019-02-28
AACTCAATGAAATGGTCGGATTTTACATGTCGTAATTTTATTTAGGACAGGATTGAAATGAAACCTTTATTTGGTATAAATGTCCATCTTTGTGATGGACATTTTTTTTTATTTTCGAACAAATGTTCATTATGTACTAAAAAAAAGTGGGTGTTGAAACACCCACTATATAAGTAAACCGCTGTAAAAAGTAAAAACCTAATACCAAGTGCATGACTTTCGGTTTATTCTTACATAAAATAATTCTAAAATAATGCCATTCTCAATCAATATTTATATTCTAACAAAATTTTAATATTTATATACAATCAATCAAAATTGTTAATTATTCCAGCCGCCACCAAGTGCTCTATAGACCGCAACAGTAGTTTTTAGCTGTTGCATTTTGGTTTCAACCAACTCAAATTTGGCTTCTAAAGCTTCACGTTGCGTAAGCAAAACTTCCATATAATCAGCCCGCGCCGATTTAAACAAATCGTTTGAAATGGTAATCGATTGTGTCAATGCATCCACTTCCTGCGTTTTTAAATTGTAAGTATTTTGCAAGTTATCAATTTTAGACAACTGGTTTGCTACTTCAATATACGCCTTTAAAATTGTTTGTTCGTATTTATAAACCGCCTGAATTTGCTTGGCATTTGCATTGTAATACGCCGCTTTTATGGCATTTCGGTTTACAAGCGGTGCAGCCAAATCGCCAGCCAAAGAGTAAAGCAACGATTGTGGATTGAACAAAAACGATGGATTAAACGCACGGTAACCAACACCTGCAGAAATTCCCAATGACGGATAAAAACGTGCTTTTGCAGATTTTATGTCCAATTTAGAAGCAGCCAGTTCCATTTCGGCTTGTTTAATATCTGGACGGTTTGCCAGCAGATCCGCAGGTAAACCTGTGTAAACTGCTTTGGGAACCATGTTTACAAAATCTTTTGTATTGCGATCTACATGTTGCGGAAATCTACCAACTAGAAAATTGATCTGATTCTCTGTTTCTACAATTTTTTGTTGAATTTCGTATTGTAATGCCGTTGTTTTTAAAACCTGTGCCTGAAATCTTTTTACTGCTAGTTCGTTTGCACGGGCAGATTGTTTTAAAAGTTTTACGATTTCAAATGCACTGTTTTGAATTTTGATGTTTTGCTGCACAATTTCCAATTCATTATCCAATGCCAAAAGCTCGTAATACGATTCTGCTATTTCTGCCACCAGATTTGTTTTCATAAAATTTTGCCCTTCTATGCTTGCCAAATATCTTTGAACCGCGGCTTTTTTGGCATTATGAAGTTTTCCCCAAATATCGGCTTCCCAATCAGCATAAAGTCCTACGCCCAAATCTCCCAAGGGTTCGGGCATTTCCTTACCTGGTTTCATTTCTGTTGAAGCTTCCATTGCGCCGATATTGGTGTAACGCGCAACTTTATCAACGCCAATACCTGCTTTTACACCTACAGACGGCAAATATTCTCCTTTTCTTGCTCGGATTTCATTTTTAGAAATTTCAATTTCTTGCAACGTAATATTCAGTTCCTGATTATTTTTAAAAGCCGTTTCAATAAGGCTCTGCAAATTAGCATCTTTAAAATAGTCGTTCCAATTGATTTTACCCGAATTCAAACTATCGTTAGTGTCCACAGCAAAAGAATCGGGTACCGAACGGTTTTCTGTTTTTTCCTCTATGTTTATCGATTTACAGGCTGCCATGCTTAAAAGTATGCAGGCAGTTACTGTAAATCTGTATATTTTTTTCTTATTCATATCTTAATAAATATCTTTTGTTAAAGGCGTTTCATCTTCATTTTTAATCATTTTTCTGCCGTCTGCTAGTTTTGCAAAAATCACGCACAATCCTGGAATAATCAGTACGCCGAACACCGTTCCAAAGAACATACCGCCCAATGCAGATGCCCCAATGGTATGGTTACCAATTGCTCCTGCTCCGTGTGCAAAAATCAAAGGAATTAATCCAGCAATGAATGCAAAAGAAGTCATAAGAATCGGACGGAAACGGACCGTGGCAGCTTCAATCGCAGCATCTAAAATGGTAGAACCAGCCAGCCTTTTCTGTACGGCATATTCAACAATCAACACCGCATTTTTACCGAGCAAACCAATAAGCATGATGAGCCCAACTTGTGCATAAATATCATTTGCTAATCCCATTGCTTTTAACATAAAGAACGATCCAAAAACACCGACAGGTAGCGATAAAATCACAGCAAGCGGCAATATAAAGCTTTCGTACTGTGCTGCTAATACCAAATAAACAAAGATCAACACCACACCGAAAACATATAACGCTTCATTACCGCGTTGTGCCTCATCAAACGAAAGACCTTCCCATGCAATCTTATAACCGTGAGGCAGTGTTTTTACAGCTGTTTCGTTAATAGCCGCAATAGCATCTGCTGTAGTGTACCCCGCAGCCGGAAGTCCGCGAATGGAAGCGGAATTGTACATGTTGTAACGGGTAATTTCGTTAGGTCCTTGCGTTTTTTTCAACTTCATAAAAGAAGAATACGGAACCATTTCACCGGTATCGTTTTTCACGTACAGATTTAAAATATCGGAAGGTAAACTTCTGAATTCAGGCGATGATTGTACATAAACTTTAAAGAACTGACCAAAGCGAATAAACCCCTGTTCGTAGGTACTACCAACCAAAATGTTCAAGTTCTCCATTGCTTTACCAATTGATACGCCTTTTTGCATGGCTGCATTGTTATCAAACTCCAGCTCGTACTGTGGATAATTGGCTGCAAAAAAGGTAAACACACCCGTAAGTTCTTTCCGTTTGCCCAGATTTGCCATGAATTCTTTGTTGATTTTATCGAACTCGTGATAATCTGTCGATGCATTCTGATCAAGCAGACGCATAGAAAATCCTCCAGAAGAACCAAATCCTGGAATTGCAGGTGGTTCGAAAAATTCAATCACTGCTCCAAGATTTCGGGTTTTACTTTCCAGTTCTTCCATAATTTCGGTAACATTATGCTCACGATCGCCCCAACTTTTCAGATTGATCAAACAAGTTCCGGCATTCGATCCACGACCTTCGGTCATGATTTCATAACCTGCCAAAGAAGCAACCGATTCTACACCATCGACCTCTTTACATATTTTTTGAAGATTACGCGCAACCTGATTAGTTTGTTCTAAAGTTGATCCTGGAGGGGTTTGAATCACCGCATAAATAGTTCCTTGATCTTCACTGGGAATGAATCCTCCCGGCAAAAAATGGTTCTGAACATAAATTCCTGCACAAAAAATAATCAGAATTGCCCAAGTAACCGATTTTCTGTTAACAATTCTTCTTAAAATGCCAACATATTTACCTGTAAGTTTTTCGAATCCGCGATTAAACGCATCGATAAAACGCGTAAGTATATTTACTTTTTTAGGTTGTCCATGATTATTTTTTAGCAAAATGGCACATAAAACCGGCGTTAATGTTAAAGCGATAACCGCAGATATTACAATAGAACTTGCCATAGTTATGGAAAACTGTCGATAGAAAGTACCCACAGGGCCAGTCATAAACGAAATAGGTAGAAATACCGAAACCATTACCATTGTAATAGCGATGATGGCACCGCTAATTTCGCCCATAACCTCTTTTACAGCTTTGTAGGGCGATATGTGTTTTTCTTCCATTTTAGCATGTACCGCCTCGACGACCACAATGGCATCATCGACCACGATACCAATCGCCAGAACCAATGCAAATAAGGTAACCAAGTTGATTGATAAGCCGAAAATCTGCATGACAAAAAAGGCTCCGATCAACGATACCGGCACCGCAATAATAGGAATTAAGGTGGAACGCCAATCACCCAAGAAAATAAATACCACCACGGCAACCAATATAAAAGCATCGCGCAAGGTGTGTAAAACCTGTTCTATTGATGCATCTAAAAACTGTGAAACGTCGTAACTGATTTTGTAATCTACCCCCGGAGGAAAGTTCTGTTTCATCTCCTCTAACTTCAGTTTTACCTGTTCGATTACTTCATTCGCGTTACTGCCGTAGTTTTGTTTCAACATGATAGAAGCCGAAGGGTCTCCATCTAAATTAGAATAAATATCAAAAAACTCACTACCCAATTCTACTTTGGCAATATCTTTCAGTTTGATATTTTCTCCTTGCGAATTTGCACGTATTATAATTCCTTCGTACTCTTCAGGCTTGTTATACTGTCCTTTGTAGGTAAGCACATATTCCAATGACTGCGCGGCAATACCCGAACTCTGCCCAATTCTTCCGGGACGACCAATGATACTCTGTTCGCCAATTGCTTTCATAACTTCATCAACCGAAACATTATAAGCACGCATACGTTCCGGATTCAACCAAATACGCATGGCATAACGCCGACTTCCTAAAATCTGGGCTTTGGCAATACCTTTTACTCTGTTAATTTCGGGAATGAGGTTTACAGTAGCATAATTGTACAGAAACTTTTCGTCCATACTTTTATTTTTGCTGTACAAGTTCACGTACATCAGCATACTTGGCTGAATGGGCGTAACAATAACACCTTCTTTCTGAACTAGTTCCGGAAGCAGCGGCATCACCTGATCTACTCTTGTTTTAACTAATACAACTGCTTCATTGGGATCGGTTCCCGGATCAAAAACCACGTTAAGTGTAGCTTCGCCTGCGCTGGTGGCATCGGTAGAAATATACCGCATACCCTGAACTCCATTAATGGCATTTTCCAACGTGATTAATGACGATTTCACCAGAACATCGGCACTGGCACCAGGATACGCAATAAACACACTTACGGTTGTTGGTGCGATCTGCGGAAATTGTGAGGTGGGCAATTGTTTTATAGCAAGTGCACCCACAAAGAGGATTACGACCGATATTACAATTGCGAATACTGGTCTGTGTATGATTTTTTTAAACATTTAGAAGCTTTTTAGTTACTCTGCATATAGTTCCAAACTAGATAATGCTTTTTGCGGAGTGATGAATTTAGTAGTGATTTTATCGTTCTCTTTTACCAAACGAAGTCCTTCCAAAAGGATCTGATCGTCTTTTTGAAGACCTGATTGAACCACATACACATGAGGAATTTCGGCAGCAATTTTAATTTCACGTGCCTTAACAGTGTGATCTTTTGTAACTACAAACACATACTTTTTATCTAAAACCTCAAAGGTTGCTTTCTGCGGAATAAGAAGTGCATTTTTATAAGGTGTAGTGATTACCACATTTCCTGTTTGACCGAAACGTAACAAATTCTTTGGGTTTGGAAAGGTTGCGCGGTAAGCAATGTTACCTGTTTCATTATCAAAATCGGCTTCAATTGTTTCTACAACTCCTTCGTAATCAAACATTTTTCCATTTGCCATTTTCAAGCCAACATGCAACTTACCATCTTGTGGTTTTGAACTCATTTGATCAAGATATTCCGCTTCGGGAACATTGAAATACACCCACATTTTGCTGTTGTCTGCCAGTTCGGTTAGTAAATCGCCTTCGGTAATTAAGCTTCCAACGCGTACATGGAATCGATCGATAATTCCATCGAAAGGAGCTCTGATTTCGGTAAACTGCAAATGGGTTTTCATGGCAGCAACTTCTGCCGATGCTTTACTGTATCGAGCCTTTGCCATGGCAAGCTCATTAGCCGCCACCACATTGTTATCGTACAACTGCTTGGTATTTTTGTATTCAATATGTGCGTAATCAGCCTCTGCTTTTGCTCGGTTTACATCGGCTTCATACAGATTAGGCATAATCTTGAACAACAACTGTCCTTTTTTTACGAACTGCCCTTCATCTACATAAATTTTCTGTAGATATCCTTTTTCCTGTGCACGAATTTCGATATGATTTACCGATTTAATCTGTGCCACATAATCTTTAAGTATTACAGTATCCTGAACCAGAGCACTTGTGATGGAAAGTGTTGTTTTTTCGTGTTTTTCTTCTTTATGAGACTGGCAACCAATATGTAGCAAAGCTATACAGAAGCTTACTAACATAAGACCTTTTTTAATCATGCTTGTAAATTTTAATGATGATTTTGATTTAAATAAAGTATACGCAAGCTGGATTCTACAAATTATTTTGAGAATGTTTTAGCTTACAAAATTTAAAATATCATTAAAAAATCGCAGTCGCATGACCTGCAGTCGAAGATACAGGGCACTGTGCAGAAAAGAATTAAGACGTGAATATTCAAAAGGAACAATAACTTGTTCGTTAAAACCTTTACCAGATAAAATGCGCGCAAAACTAAGAACTTGAAATTTAAAAAGAGCTTTCGCTTTTTTTAGTTTTACAACTGTTTCAGCTTCAAACTCGGTTTCGTGAAAATTCGCTTTTAAATGATTTATGAACGTGTGGTGAATTGTTTCTTTATGAAAACCTTTATCATGTCCGTTTTTTAAAGCAATAGAAGTAGATGTTGCTTTTACTTCTTGATAGAAACCCGTTGCTACATTGTTGCCTTTGTAACCAACTTGCTTAATTTCTAGCTGGTGTGCAAAGCACGTAAATGCTGTAAAAAACAATACAACAAACGATAAGTAATATTTTAGAAATACGTTTTTCATTCTGCGGTAAAATTATAAAAAAAATTAATCGCATAATTGCTGAACTGAATAAATTAAAAATATTTAATTCTATATCATTTTTAGCACGTTACAATAAAGCTAAAAAACAGTTAATATTTAAACATGTTGCCATAATATTTTTTTATTTTTACATTGTTTAAATCGCTTTAACAATTAAGGAAAAGCTCTATATGGCAAAAAACACACAACCAGAATTTAACAGTAGAAAACTGTTTACCTATATAACCAAAGAAAAAAAAGATGTAGCCAGTATTTATATCTATGCTATTTTAAGTGGTTTGGTACAATTAAGTATCCCTTTGGGCATACAAGCAATTGTAAGTTATGTGATGGGTGCCACCATGGTTACTTCATTATATATTTTGATTGGTTTTGTGGTATTTGGTACTTTTTTAGCAGGATTTTTCCGTATTCGAGTGATGCAGATTATAGAGAAGATTCAGCAGAAACTATTTGTAGAATATTCACTGGCGTTTGCAGAAAAATTACCTAAAACCAATCTTGCAGCAACCAAAAAATATTATCTACCCGAATTGGTTAACCGTTTTTTTGATGTTCCTAACCTTCAAAAAGGAATATCAAAAATCTTATTAGAAATTCCAACCGCCTTAATTCAGATTGTATTTGGTATTATATTATTATCGTTCTATCATCCGTGGTTTCTGGTTTTTGGTGCGCTTGTGTTTATACTTGTCATTGTTATTTTCAGATTTACCTCAAGTTCGGGCATCGAATCAAGCCTAAAAGAAAGCGACAAAAAATACGAAGTAGCATCGTGGTTGGAAGATATTGCCGGATCTGTAAAAACATTTAAGATCAATTCTAAAAGCGACACCCATTTAAAAGGAACAGACAACCGCGTGGTTTCTTATCTAAATCATCGCACCAGCCATTTTAAAGTGTTGCTATTTCAATATTGGACTATTGTTCTTTTCAAGGTACTCATCACCTTATTGATGCTTTCCATAGGAACCTACCTTCTTATCAACCAAGAGCTTAACATTGGTGCTTTCGTTGCGGCAGAAATCGTTGTTTTAACCATACTTACCGCTGTTGAAAAACTGATTAAAAGTCTAGAAAGTTATTACGACGTGATAACATCTCTGACCAAATTAAGCAAGGTAACCGAACTGCCAGAAGAAAACGATTCCAACATTGAAATTCCTTTCAGCAAAGAGGGCATGGAAATTATTTTTAAGGATGTAAGTATTCATTTTAATGATCAAAAACCAATCATCAACAACATTAACTTCGAAATAACCGAAAACAGCCTAACTGTTATTAAAGGTTATTTAGGATCGGGCAAATCGCTACTATTGAACATGATGGCAGGTTTTTATGAACCTACCAACGGAAGTATTTTGTTTGATAAAGTGCCGCTTAGCAATATAAATAAAGCTACTTTTAGGGAACAAACCGGTATTTATCTGGAAGATATGCACATTATTAAAGGAACGCTTTTAGATAACATTACCCTTGATAAAGGAAATTATCAAACACAAGATGTCTTAAATTTAGCCGAAGAATGGGGCATTGAAGATTTTTCTAGTCAGTTTACACAAGGATTGCTAACTCCGTTAAGTGATACCGATACCGAACTGTCTTTCAGTTCCCGAAAAAAAATACTGTTGCTACGTGCCATGTTAGGCAACAAAAGACTGCTATTGCTGGAAGATCCTCTAGACGGGATGGATCAAGGTTTTGTGGATAAAATGACTGCCTACCTAAAAAAGATAAAATTAACAACAACCGTTGTTATTGTTTCAGAAAACGAAGAATTAATAAATGCGGCAGACCTTATTTTTTCGGTACAAAACGGTAATGTGATCCATATTAAATAATTAAGTGTTCTAAAAAATTAAAGAAACAGCATCAATGAAACCAAAATCGTTTGAAAAAATATATCATGCACACCGGAATTCACGTGTAAAAAGGTGGTTTTACATTTTCATGGCATTGGCTATTGTTACCCTATTTTTACCATGGACACAAAATATAAAAATCACGGGAACAGTAACCACACTGTATCAGGAACAACGTCCGCAACTTCTTAATTCGCCCATTCCGGGACGAATCACGAAATGGCATGTAAAAAACGGTGATTACGTTAAAAAGGGCGACACCATATTGCAACTTTCTGAAATTAAGGAAGATTATATGGATCCGATGCTTCTTTCACGTACAGAAGATCAGGTGGAAGCAAAAAAGGGCGTGCGAGATTTTTACGAAGCCAAAATTGGAACAACCGATGCACAGCTTCAGGCATTGAACAGTTCGCGCGAGTTGAAACTGCAACAATTAAAGATAAAAATGCAGCAATTAAACAACAAACTCGCTGCAGAAGAAGCCGAATTGAAAGCAGCAAACAACGAATTGAATCTATCGGCAGATCAATACGAGCGTCAGCAGAAAATGTACGATGAAGGCTTGGTATCGCTAACGCAGTTCCAACAACGCAGTGTATCGTATCAAAATGCACTTGCCAAAAAAACGGCAGCCGAAAACAAACTGGCACAAACCCGCCAGGAAATCATCACAGTAAACATAGAGCAAAACGCTACCGTGCAAGATTATACCGAAAAATTGAGTAAAATTCAAGGTGAACGTTTTACAAGTATGGGGCAAATTGAAAGCAGTACGGGCGAAATTGCCAAGCTAGAAAGTCAAATGTCTAACTATAAAATTCGTCAAGGGCTTTATTATGTTTTGGCATCGCAAGATGGGCAAATTGTTCAGTTGAGCAAATCGGGTATTGGTGAAATATTAAAAGACGGTGAAAGCATTGGATCTATCGTGCCGTTAAATGTTGATTACGCAGTTGAAATCTATATAAAACCTGTAGATTTACCACTTGTAAAACCTGGGCAGCGCGTTATGTGTATTTTCGACGGTTTCCCGGCAATTGTTTTCTCGGGTTGGCCCAACACAAGTTACGGCGTTTTTGCAGGTAAAGTAATTGCTGTAGAAAGCAACATAACCACAAATGGAATGTTTAAGGCGTTGGTTGTAGAAGAAAAAGGTAAAAAAGCATGGCCACCACAAATAAAAATGGGAGCCGGCGTGCAAGGAATCGCTATTTTAAACGATGTGCCGATCTGGTACGAACTGTGGCGAAACATCAACGGTTTCCCAGCTGATTATTATACCGTTCAAACAGATAAATCAACTCAAAAGAAATGATAAAGTTCCACAATGTTGTTTTTATACTAATGTTGCTTGTAAGTATTGCTAGTTTTGGGCAGGATACGCTGCGTATGAGCCACAAAGAATTTATCTCTATTGTGAAAAGTTATCACCCACTGGCTTACAACTATCGTTTACAAAATCAAATCGCCGAAGCCGAAATTCAAAAAGCTAGAGGAAATTTTGATCCTTTGGTTGATGCCAAAAACGGTTCAAAAACAATAGACGGAACAGAATATTACAAACAAACCAATGTGGGGTTGGAAATTCCAACATGGTATGGTATCGAACTAAACGGAAGTTATAACTACATTAACGGACAAAAACTTAATAACAGCGACACTAAAGGCGGTTTGTACCAATTTGGCGTAACAGTTCCGTTGGCTAAAAATCTTTTGTATGATAAACGTAGAGCTTTGTTAGATCAAGCTAAATATGCTTTAGAAATGACACAAGCAGAACAAAAACTGCTTACCAATGAATTGTTACTAAATGCCGATAATGCGTATTGGAACTGGGTGCAGGTGTATGAAAATTACTTGTTGCAAAGCCGTACAGTAAGTATAAATGAACAACGATTACTTTTAACAAAAAAAACCTACGAATATGGCGAACGCGCAGCCATTGATACCACCGAAGTGGTTTCGCAACTGCAAAGTTACGAAGTAGAAAAGCAAGATGCCTATCTTAAATTTTTAAAGGCAACGCAAGAGCTTTCTGTGTTTTTATGGACCGAAAACCAGCAACCTTATGATGTGGAGCAGCTAATTGTGCCTTCGCAAAAAATAACGCAGGCAGAATCTTACGAAAATTTCGGCGTGATGTTGGCACAAATCGATCAGCGGGATATAAACCGCCATGCTGCCCTACAATATTATCAGCAGAAATACAATATTCTGGAAAGCGAACGCAGGTTGAAAAGACAAAGTTTACTACCAAAACTAGATTTCACTTATAATTTTTTCAATAAAGAAAGTTATCAAACCGAATTACTGCCTTTTTTTGAAAACAATTATCAGTATGGTTTAAAACTAGAAATCCCTATATTTTTAAGACAAGCACGTGCCGATTACCAAATTGCACAATACAAAATAGAGCAAAACCAGTTTGATGCCAGTTACAAACAGCAAGAATTAAATGCAAAAGTTACAGCTTATAAAAATGAAGTTTTAAGTTATCAGTCGCAAATAAGTTTAATGGAAAACAATATTGAAAACTATAAGCGATTGTTAAATGCCGAAGAGATTAGATTCAGTAATGGAGAAAGCTCGTTATTTTTAATCAATTCGCGTGAGAACAAACTGTTAGAAGCCGAACAAAAATTGTTAAACCTGCGCTTGAAATTCATTAACAGCTACAATCAGTTAAAATGGTTTAATGAGAATTTTTAAAAGAGTATTTTAAACAAATTACATACAAAACCGTGCTAAATAAACTACTTTTGCAAGAACTGTATTACAGCTTACAGCCCCATATATATGACATTTGAATCTTTAGGAATATCCAAACAACTATCAGAAGCGTTACAATCTCAAGGAATAACAACGCCCTTCCCTATTCAAGAACAAGCGATACCACTACTTTTAAAAGGAAAACACTTATTGGGTATTGCACCAACAGGATCGGGAAAAACGGCTGGTTTTGTGTTGCCTGTACTAGAAAAACGTCAGCACACAACTTATAAAAATTCCAGAAACATACCGGTTTTGATCTTGGTTCCAACAAGAGAGCTGGCAATACAAATAGAATCTTTCGTAAAATCATGCAGTCCGCATTTGAAAAGATCGGTACAGTCTATGGCCGTTTACGGTGGCGTAGCGATAAATCCGCAAATGAAAAACATGATGGGAACCGAATTGCTCATTGCTACTCCCGGACGTTTATTAGATTTAATAGAACAAAATGCGCTGTCGCTGGATCATTTGGAAACATTGATTATTGATGAAGCCGATAAAATGTTTCAATTGGGTTTTGAGGAAGAATTGCAAACAATTTTAAAAGCAATTCCCGCAAACTGTCAGCATATATTGTTTTCTGCCACGTTGAACGATAAGGTAGAAACCATAAAAAAAACACTGAATGTTACTTTTGAAACCATTGAAGTTGAAAAGAAAGTAGAAACAGCAGAAGCAATCAATCAAACCGCTTATTATCTTACTCCCGAACGCAAAGGTCCTTTTTTAAGATACCTTTTAAAAGCCGATCAAACAATACAAACGCTTGTTTTTGTATCATCAACCCGAACAGCAGATAATTTAACAGCCAAACTGGTTAAAAACGGAATAAAAGCAACTGCTTTACACAGTAAAAAAACACAAGGTGCCCGCAACAAAGCATTAGAAGATTTTAAAGACGGGAAAGTTCAGGTATTGGTAGCTACCGATTTATTGGCGAGAGGAATACATATAAACCTGCTTCCTGTTGTGATAAATTACGAACTGCCACGCTCACCTTTAGATTATGTTCACCGAATAGGACGTACCGGTAGAGCCAGCGAAAAAGGTATAGCCATAACACTGCTTACGCTAGACGATATGCATCATTTTAAAATCATTCAAAAAAAGATGAAGCATTTTGTAGAAGTTCTTCCTACTGATGAAGTGGATTTACATGGATTTTAAACGATAGATTGATAAACTAAAAACCGAAAGAACTTTAACTGAAAAGATTGCTAAAAAACGTAACAATCCTATAAAATTATTTTCTTTTGATGTGAAACACAGATTTTAAAATATGTACTTATTTTGGTCTGTGCATTAAATAGAAAAATGTAAAACATTTATAATTGGGATATTCCAACCGATTAAATGGATGAATCACGTAACTTTAATGTGTACGATAGGGCAAATAAAGAAATGGATGGATTTGCTACTATAAAAAAGTTTTTTTTTACTGAATCTTGTGTATATTTATGCTTTTCAGCCTTTTCATTCGAACAAAATAGCAGCACCAAATCGTGAAACAAAGAAAACTACTAAGCCAGCGACACCCCCTTTTATATTTTTTAGCTATTTGGGCAAGACGTTTTAAACGCGTTGCTGAATGGTGCTTTGATCATAAAAAATATGCTAAAACAAAGAATGTTGAAAAACTACCCAACCGAATAAAGAAACATCAGTCGGTTTTATTAAGAAAACTAGGAAACAACAACGAGCAACTGCAACTGAACAAAGTAACAAACCTTAAAATCGCCGTGAAAAATTTAGACGGTATTTTGATTAAACCTGGTGAAACTTTTTCATTCTGTAAACTTGTGGGACTTCCAACCAAGCGAAAAGGATATTTACCCGGTATGGAACTATCCTTTGGCGAAGCTAGAGCAGGAATTGGAGGAGGTATCTGTCAAATTTCAAACATGATTCACTGGCTGGTAATGCACAGCCCGTTAACTATTATTGAAAAATCAAACCATTCCTTTGATCCTTTTCCCGATGAAGGCAGGGTATTGCCCTTTGGCAGCGGCGCAGCGATTTTTTACAACTATATCGATTTACAGTTTACAAACAATACCACAGACACTTTTCAGATTAACCTGTGGTTTACAGAAAAACATCTTGAAGGAGAACTAAGAATAACAAAAGAATTAGACATATCTTATCATATTTTTGAAAAGAACCATAAGTTTATAAAAATTGAAGATCAATTTTTCCGTAAAAATGAAATTTGGCGAAACTGTATTCAGAAAAAAACCGGCATCATTACAAAAACCGAACTGCTTAAAAAGAATTTTGCAAGGGTAACTTATGAACCAGAAAACTATATAGAACAATTAAAAAATAGTTAACAAAAACAAGATATAATATTGCTACTACAACATAATTTGTGCTGTATGCTCTTTTGTTTTTACTTTGGTAATAATATTTTCAATATACCCTTTCTCATCAATAATAAAGGTGGTTCTGTGAATGCCATCGAACTCTTTACCCATAAATTTCTTTGGTCCCCACACGCCATAAGCATTGATGATTATTTTGTCTTCATCTGTAATTAAGGGATATTGCAAGTTATTCTTCATTGCAAAATTTAACTGTCTTTTTTGCGAATCGGCACTAACACCAATTACCTGATAATTTTGTGCCACAAAACGATACATGTTGTTTTGTAAATCGCAAGCTTCTGCGGTACATCCAGGAGTTGAAGCCTTTGGATAGAAAAACAATACAACTTTTTTTCCTATGAAATCTTTTAATTCAACCGTTGATCCGTTTTGATCTGTTCCTGAAAAATCAGGAGCCTTGTCGCCTATTTTCAATGTGGTCATAATTTACTATTTTTGTAAAATTACAAATCATTTACACATAAAAATGACAAAAAAAGAAAAAGTTCAGTTTGTAATTGATACTTTAGAAAAGCTTTACCCAGAAGTACCTATTCCTTTAGACCATAAAGATCCCTATACCTTATTAATCGCTGTGTTGCTTTCTGCGCAATGCACCGATGTTCGCGTAAACCAAATTACACCAAAACTATTTGCTATTGCAGATAATCCGTATGATATGGTTAAACTTACAGTTGAAGAAATAGCAGATATTATTCGTCCGTGTGGTTTGTCGCCCATGAAATCGAAAGGAATTTACGGTTTAAGTAAAATTTTAATTGATCAATACGATGGAAAAGTTCCTGCAGATATAACCGCTTTAGAATTATTGCCAGCCGTTGGTCATAAAACAGCTTCAGTTGTAATGTCGCAAGCTTTCAACGTTCCTGCTTTTCCTGTTGATACGCATATTCATCGTTTAATGTATCGTTGGAATTTAAGTTCGGGTAAAAATGTGGTTCAGACTGAAAATGATGCAAAAAAGATTTTTCCAATTGATTTATGGAACAAACTGCATTTACAAATGATTTGGTACGGACGTGAATATTCGCCTGCTCGAGGTTGGAAATTGGAAAAAGACATTATTACCCAAAAAATTGGAAAGAAATCATTGATTAATGAGCTTTTGAAAAAGAATAATTCAAAATAAAAAAGTGAACTCGATTTGAGTCCACTTTTTTGCTATAACGTATTATTGTTTTTACTTTTTGTATGTTTCAGTAACCAATCGTATAATTCCATGTGTCGGTATAAATTTTCTACACTGCCGTGGTTTCCACCTTTTACAACTTGCAATTCTATTGGTGCTTGTTTGTTGCATTTTTTTACTGCATTTACAATTTTTTGCGATTCAGACAACGGTACAATAAAATCTTTATCGCCATGAATTACTTTAATGGGAACTTGAGCCAAATTACAGGCATCGCCAACATCGCCACCACCACAAATTGATATTGCTGCCGCTACTCTATCTGGATATTCGCCTACATATTTCATGGTTCCATACGATCCCAAACTCATTCCCGTTACATAAATTCGATCCTCATCAATATTATAAGTTTTAATCATGTAGCTTACAATTTCATCTACTTTATCGGCGTTCCATGGTCCCGAAGGCAACTGCGGCGCAACCAAATAAGCTGGAATATCCAATCCCTTTTCTACTCCTTTCAAAGCGCCGTAACGCTTCACGCGGTCTATATTTGTGCCCGACAAGCTTTTACCGTGTAAAAACACAATTAACGGCATTTTTTCTGTGGATGCACTAGGTTCGTTCAACCAAAAATTATACGTTGTTTTGTTTAACACTGCTTTTGGCTGGGCGAATATATTGATGCTTAAAAATAAGAATACGACTTTAAAAATGGTTTTCATTGACAATTTTTAAGGCAAATATAAGATTATTTATCCTAATCGGAATGATGTCATTGACAAGGATCCACCAACATATTCATCGTTAAAAATAGAAACATCGTCTGTATTATTCATCAAAGCCAACGCATAAAGCATAGGATAATAATGATCTGGCGTAGGAATTGCCAACCTAGCCACTTCTCCCAAACGTTCATATTCAATTAAATCTTTATGATCTTTCGAAAGGATTTTCTTTTTAAAAGTTTCATTCAAACTCTTTGCCCAATCAAAACCAAAACCCGGTTCAGCCATATTATTCCAATCGATCATGCGCAAATTGTGAATCATATTTCCGCTACCAATTACCATTACGCCTCGCTTACGCAGCTCATAAAGTTCTTTTGCCAAATTGTAATGATAAGCCGCTGGTTTGTTATAATCTATACTCAACTGCAAAACGGGTATGTTCGCATCGGGAAACATGTGTCGCACAACAGTCCACGTTCCATGATCCAACCCCCAATCGTGATCTAACCCCACATTCGTTGATGTAACTAATTTTGCGGTTTCTTCAGCCAAAAACGGACTTCCAGGTGCGGGATATTGCACATTGAATAATTCCTTTGGAAATCCTCCAAAATCGTGAATCGTTTTCGGTTCGCTCATGGCTGTAACTAGCGTTCCTGTGGTTAGCCAATGTGCTGAAACTACCAAAACGGCACAAGGCAAATCGATTGTTTTACCAATTTCCTGCCATTTTTTTGAGAATATATTTTGCTCGATTCCGTTCATTGGCGATCCGTGACCTATGAAAAAAACAGGTTGTAATTTTTCGCGTTGTTTGAACTGATCGGTATAATTTTTAAAATTGTTCATAAATAACATTTATCTTAAACAAATTTCCGTACTTCTTTCAATTAAATTCTTAATTTAGATTAATTTGTTATCAATAAAAAATCAGATTTAATTAATGAAGAATTTTTTCACAATCATCCTACTTTTTGTTTCGAATTTAATTACAGCACAGCAATTCGCAAACGAAATTACCCTTGTACAAAACGCTACCAGTAAGATTATATCAAAAGAAAATGACCGCATTAATTTAAAAAAACAACCGTTTACACTACAGTTTTACAGTAAGTTTCACAATTCTAAAAAAGAAAATTTTAATGGATTGAAAGTGACAATTGTAAAAAACGAAGCTAATTTACAAGTTATTGAAGAAGGAAACCCTATAAACTTAATTCCCTTTTTTGAAGAATTTTCGGCAGTTCTGCCAGATAGCGATGGTTTTTATTCGGCAGTGGTTATTAGCGATTATGTGCATCATTATCTATTTTATGAAAACGATGCCTACAAAAACATTAAACTGATTTCAAAGAAAAACGACATTGGTTTGTTTGAATGGAATGTTGATCGATTATATTTGGAAGGAAAAGAATTTCCTATTCAAAGCCTTAAAGAAAACAAGCTCACATTTATTTTTCTGAATGATTTCAATTCAAACAAAATTATTGATGCAGACGAATTACGAGTTGTAAGAGTTCAATTTGATTAATTTTAGAAATTACGGAGCCAATCGTTCTATTTTCCAATCGCCCGATTCTAACAACGTGTAGCGAATACGGTCGTGTAAACGATTGGGGCGTCCTTGCCAAAATTCAATAGATACGGGTTTTACCAACACACCGCCCCAGTTTTCTGGTTTTGGCACTTCGGTATTTTGATATTCAGCTTCTAAACTTTTTAATTTTTCATCTAAAAATTCTCTGTTTGGAATAACTTGGCTTTGTGGTGAAACAACTGTTCCAATTTGGCTTCCTTTTGGGCGAGAATGAAAATAGCCTTCCGAATAAGCTTGGGTTTGTTTTTCTGCAATTCCTTTTATGATCACTTGGCGTTCTATCGATGGCCAAAAAAAAGACAAACAAACCTGTGGATTTTTTAAAAGTGCTTTTCCTTTTTCAGAATCGTAATTGGTAACAAAAGTAAATCCGTATTCATCGTATTTTTTAAGCAATACAATACGCGATTTTGGAAATCCGTCTAAACCAATGGTTGAAATGGTCATGGCGTTTACCTCTTCTACCCCACCAAATTCTTCGGTTTCGTAAAACCATTTTTGAAATTGCATCATTGGATTTTCATCGATCATTGATTCCAACAATTCGCTTTTTTCGTACGATTTTCTGTAATTACTTAAATCACTCATTCTTTCTAAAATTTAAAAACCAAACCATCATCGGCTAAAAACGTCGATTCAAAAATGGTATCAGCCTCTTTTTTAAACAAATTAATATCGGAATATCTTGTGGAATAATGTCCTAAAATTAAATTTTTAACATGGGCTTTCTTGGCAATTGTTGCTGCCTGCATAGCGGTTGAATGCCCTGTTGGAATACATTTATCAATATCTTGTTCCAAAAATGTACTTTCGTGATACAGCACATCTACATTTTCAATTATCGGGATAATTTCTTCGTTGTAAACCGTATCCGAACAAAAAGCATACGATTGCGTTGGCAATGGATCTAAAGTTACGGTTTCATTTTTTATCACAGTGCCGTCTTCTTTTTTTAGATCGCTTCCTTGTTTCAACTTGTTAAAATAACAAACATCGATGTTTTGTTCTGTCGCAGCATCAATATTTATACGACGCAAACCTGGTTTTTCCTTAAATAAATAACCATTTGTGTACACACGATGTTTAAGCGGAATGGTGTAAACTTCAATCTTGTCATCTTCAAAAATTAGTTCCGATTCGTTGGATTCCAACTCATGAAAAAACAGATTGTATTTTGTGTACGATTTGCTTAATTTAATTTGTAAAAGAATGATTTCTTTTATGCCTTTTGGTCCGTAGATATGCAAATCATTCGGGCGATTCAAAAGAGAAAATGTGGAAATTAAACCAATTAATCCAAAAAAATGATCGCCGTGTAGATGCGAAATAAATATTTGATTGATGCGTGAAAATTTAATTTTATGCTTTCGCAACTGCACCTGCGTACCTTCTCCACAATCAATTAAATACATTTGGTTGTTGATTTCTAAAACCTGCGATGTTGGATTGGTTATAGTGCGCGGAGTTGCCGAGTAGCAGCCTAAAATACTTACTTTCATTTACTGTTAATGCTAAAAAAGATTTAGTTAAAACCCTAAATCTCTTTCAATTTCTTCCATTTCAATAATATCAAACCCTTCTTGAAGTGTTGGCACAACAATTATTTCTTCTGAAACCTCATCAAAATCAATATCGGCAACAATTACAAAAGATTTTTTTTGTTTTTTTTGAAGAACTGCCAATGGTTCAAAAGGAATAATTTCAGAAGGACGCAATGCTGTTTCTTCTAAATCAATGATGATATTTTTATCTTTAAAAACGTTTGGCTGATCTACTATTTTTTTTACAAAAGCAGCTAAATCTTCACTAATTTTTTTAAATACAACGACGTTATTTTTTTCTTTTACTTTCATATGTAGATATATATATTTTTATTGGTCATATGGAATCGCTTTATCTTTATATGTGTTTGTTTTCAACAAACAATTTGTTAATGGCGATTTCATTTTTTCTTTTAAAAATACAATTATTTTATTTTGGATGCAAGCAAATAAATCACAGCCATACGTATTGCCACACCGTTTTCTACCTGATCTAAAATTACCGATTGTTGCGAATCGGCAACATCAGAAGTAATTTCAACACCGCGGTTAATTGGTCCGGGGTGCATAATCACGATTTCTTTGTCTAAAGAATCTAACAAGGCTTTATCTACACCATATTGTTGTGCATATTCACGGGTTGAAGGAAAATAATTCACATCTAAACGTTCGTTTTGCACACGCAGCATATTGGCAACATCGCACCATTCTAAAGCCTTGCGTAAATTAGGTTCGTATTTTACACCTAAATCGGTAATGTAACGCGGAATCAACGTTTTTGGTCCGCAAACCATTACTTCGGCTCCTTGCATTTGTAGAGCAAAAATATTTGATAATGCCACACGTGAATGCAAAACATCGCCCACAATAACAACTTTTTTACCTGCAACCTCGCCCAAACGCTCACGAATTGAAAAACTATCTAATAAAGCTTGTGTGGGATGTTCGTGTGCGCCATCACCAGCATTTACGATACTTGCTTTTACATTACGCGATAAAAAATGAGCCGCCCCCGGATTGCTATGACGCATTACCACCATATCAACCTTCATTGAAAGAATGTTGTTAACGGTATCAATAAGCGTTTCGCCTTTTTTCACAGACGATTGTGCTGCCGAAAAACTAATAACATCTGCAGATAAACGTTTCTGTGCTAGTTCAAAAGACAATTTTGTTCGGGTACTGTTCTCGAAAAAAATGTTGGCAATTGTTATATCTCTTAACGACGGAACCTTTTTTATAGGACGATTAATTACTTCTTTGAAATGATCTGCTGTTTCAAAAATTAAATCAATATCATTTTTGTTGATGTATTTAATACCTAATAAATGGTTAACGCTTAATGCTTTCATTTTGAATTTGCTGTTGTGTTGTTTTAAATTATGAAGGATTAGAGATCAAATAAACCTCGTCTGCTGTGGCATCATCGTTTTTCCACTGAACTTTCACTTTTTCGTTGTTGAAGGCATCAACTTGGCGACCGCGATAATCGGGTTGAATTGGCAAATGTCTGCTGAAACGTCGATCAATCAATACCAATAATTCAATTTCATTTGGTCTGCCAAACGATTGAATTGCGGTTAAAGCGGCGCGAATGCTTCTGCCTGTATGCAGCACATCATCTACAAAAACCACGTTTTTATCTTCAACCAAAAAATCGATCTGGGTTTTATTTGCTTCTAAAGGTTTATCGTTTCTACGGAAATCGTCTCTAAAAAAAGTGATATCTAAAAAGCCTAAATTTACTGTTGAAATGCCGTATTCGTTTTTTAGTATAGTTGAAATACGCTCTGCCAAAAATTTGCCACGCGGCTGAATACCTATTAATACCGTGTTAGAAAAATCGTTGTGTTTTTCTATTAACTGGCACGCTAAACGATGTAAGATGATATCAACTTCTTTGGAAGTTAATAGTATTTTTGAACTCATAGCGAAGTGATGTTTGGCTGTAAAATTACTATTTTATAATTATTTTAGCTAGTATTTCATTGGATTTTTCAGGGTTGATTCCATAAAAAAATCTAACTTTTAAAAAGTTAGATTTTTTTATTATTTGTCATCGTCTTCGTCTTCCTCTTCGTCGTCAAAATCATCGTCGTCTTCAAAGTCGTCGTCGTCGTCAAAATCATCATCGTCGTCGCTGTCTTCATCATCTGAATCATCTTCGTCATCATCGACTTTCTTTTTCTTTTCAGCTTTCTTTTTCGATGTTTTTTTGGTTTTTTGATCGTCTTCGTCTTCGTCAATATCCAAATCTTTCACACTAATTGCGTCAACCGAAGAAATATCTTCTTCTTCAAAATTTTCAATTCTGTCTTGCAACTTGGTACTTACTTTAACTAAATAAATAGTATCGTCGGTTCTTACTTCAACAGCTTCAATAAGTTCACCTTTAGCATTACTAAATTGGATGACATCGGCATCATCATATCCATCGGGAAATCTTTCGACTAACAAGCTTAAAATTTCGTTTGTTAATTTTGCGTAATCAACAATTATTCTCTTCATTATTGTGGTAGTTATTGTGTTTCAAAAATACAATAGCTGCGTTGTATTATGCAAATTATTTGAAACTTTTTTTCTGTTTTTTTTATTGTCCTAAGATATAAGCGAATACCAACGGCGCAACGATCGTAGCATCAGATTCGATCATAAATTTAGGTGTATCGATATCTAATTTTCCCCAAGTAATTTTCTCATTTGGAACTGCACCAGAGTAAGAACCATAAGAAGTTGTTGAATCGGAAATCTGACAGAAATATGACCAGAAAGGTACATCTTCCCACTCTAAATCTTGATACATCATTGGCACCACACAAATTGGGAAATCGCCCGAAATACCTCCTGCAATCTGGAAGAAACCTACACCTTTTCCTGATGAGTTTGCACGATACCATTCTGTTAAATAAATCATGTATTCAATTCCCGATTTAACTGTAGAAGCCTGTAAATTTCCTTTAATTACGTTTGATGCAAAGATGTTTCCTGTGGTAGAATCTTCCCAACCCGGACAAACTATTGGTAGGTTTTTCTGTGCTGCTGCAACAATCCATGAATCTTTTGGATCGATTTCATAATATTGTTCTAAAACTCCAGAATTTACCACTTGATATAAAAATTCGTGCGGTAAGTAACGCTCTCCTTTAGCTTCGGCAGCATGCCAAACATCTTCTAAATGTTGTTGTAAACGGCGAAATGCTTCTTCTTCTGGAATACATGTATCTGTTACACGGTTAAAGTGTGTATCTAACAATTCGCGTTCTTGTTCTGGTGTTAAATCTCTCCAATTTGGAATTCTTTTGTAGTGCGAATGTGCCACCAAGTTCATTACATCTTCTTCTAAATTGGCACCTGTACAAGAAATAATATGTACTTTATCCTGACGGATCATTTCTGCCAACGAAACACCTAATTCTGCAGTTGACATAGCGCCACCTAACGAAATAAGCATTTTACCGCCTTCTAATAAATGTTGTTCGTAACCTTTTGCTGCATCAACCAAAGCTGCTGCATTGAAATGACGGTAATTATGTTCGATAAATTGCGAAATTGGTCCTTTCATATCTTTATTTTTATTTTTGTTTAAAGTTCGTTGATTTATAAATCGTGAGATTATTATTTATTATATCCTAATATTTTCAAAACATCATCTGCGGTTTGCTGTTCCGAAAAAACTTCGGTTGCCAAAATTCCGTTTTCGTCGCGATCAATTAAAATATGCTTTGGTTGTGGAATTAAACAGTGATGAATACCGCCTTGTCCGCCAATTGTTTCCTGATATGCACCTGTGTTGAAGAATCCTATATACAATGGCTTTTCTTTGTTGAATTTAGGCAGATAAATGGCATTCCAGTTTTGTTCTGAATTGTAGTAATCATCAGAATCACAAGTTAATCCACCTAAAAGAACGCGTTCATAAGAATCGTTCCAACGGTTTACAGCCAACATAATGAATCGTTTGTTAATTGCCCAAGTATCTGGCAAGGTGGTAATGAAAGACGAATCGATCATATTCCATTTTTCACGGTCATTTTGTTGTTTTTGATACAAAACCTTATAGATGGCTCCGCCCGATTCGCCTACGGTAAACGAACCAAATTCTGTGAAAATATTTGGCATGTCCACATCGGCTTCCTCACACGCCATTTTGATTTGATTGATGATTTCATCGACCATATAGGCGTAATCGTAATCAAAATTCAACGAGTTTTTAATTGGAAAACCACCACCAATATTTAAACCCGTTAATGTTGGGCATTCTTTTTTAAGATTTGTGTAAACTTTTAAACATTTACCCAATTCGTTCCAATAATACGCTGTATCGCGAATTCCGGTATTAATAAAGAAATGCAGCATTTTAAGTTCCACATTGGTGTTTTCGGCAACTGTTTTTCTGTAAAAAGGCAGAATGTTTTTGTAACCGATACCTAAACGTGAAGTGTAAAATTCAAATTTCGGTTCTTCTTCTGATGCAATACGGATTCCGATCTGGAATTTTCCTTTAATGCGCTCTTGAAGTAAATCCAATTCTTCGTAATTATCTATAATTGGAATGGTATTTTTATGTCCGCCGTTTATTAAACGTGCAATATTTTCAACATATTGATCACGCTTAAAACCGTTGCAGATTACAATTGTTTTTTTGTTTATTTTACCATTTGCCAGTAAATTTTCTACAATATTTATATCAAAAGCCGACGACGTTTCCACATGAATATCGTTTTTAAAAGCTTCGTTCATAACATATTCAAAATGCGAACTTTTGGTACAATAGCAATAGTAATAATTGCCTTCGTACTTATGTTTTTCCATTGCTTGTCTAAACCAGCCTTTTGCCTTGTTTATATTGTTTGAGATTTGTGGCAAATACGTAAATTTCAATGGTGTTCCATATTGTTCTACCAATTTCATTAAATCGATATTATGGAACATTAAATTATCTTTATTTAATGTAAACTCTTCTTGCGGAAAGTAAAATGTTTGGTTTATTAGGTCGAAATATTTAGTATTCATAAAAAATCTGCTTTAAAAAATTATTAATTAGTTAAGTGTATTTGATATAAATACGATTTTCAAACCCTTAAATTGGCAAAAGCAATGGATAATTTTTGATTGTAGTTTTTACTTACAATTACAGCTTTTAAAGGTTTATTTAAAGAAACCAATAAACCCAACTGTTTTATAACCCGACTAATTTTTTGAATCAGCGGATTTAAAACTTTATTTACAGGAAGGTTATAACTTTTGTTCACTTACAAAATTTAGTAACGTTAATAGTAAATTAATTGTACAAATAATCGTTAAAAGCTTCGTTAACCAACTCACTATCAACAACTTCATTGATAACACCTTTACCAATATCGCTTAACAAAGTAAACTGCACAACACCGTTTACATTCTTTTTATCGTGTATTAGTAAATGGGTACAAATTTCAATATCATTTTTGGTAAAAACAACACTTTCAAACATCAAATTTAAAGTTTCTTTTATTTCTAAATATGAATTTTTTGTTAACAAGTTTTTTTTGTACGAAATATGTGCTTCTAAAATCATGCCTATGGCAATTGCTTCGCCGTGTAACAAAGCTTGAATGCCTTTACCTGAATGACTATACGTTTCGATAACATGCCCCAACGTATGCCCGAAATTTAATAATTTGCGAACATTTTCTTCGAAAGGATCTTGTAAAACAATTTCATTTTTAATAGAAACCGAATGATAAATCAGCAACAGTAAATCTTCGGTGGTTAATTCGCCTAAATTTTTAAGCTGGTTCCAATACGATGCATCGGCAATTAATCCGTGTTTAAACATTTCTGCCAAACCTGATCGCATTTGATTTCCGGGCAATGTTTCTAAAAAAGCCGTATCAATCAAAACCATTTGCGGCTGCGAAAAACTACCCACCATATTTTTTAATCCGCCTAAATTAACACCGGTTTTTGTTCCAACCGAAGCATCAACCATTGCCAACAAACTTGTGGGTATGTTCACAAAATCAATTCCGCGTTTATAGGTTGATGCAACAAATCCGCCTAAATCGCAAATCATTCCGCCGCCAACATTAATTAACAAAGCCTTTCTATCAACATTCATCTCTACCAAAGTTTCCCAAACAGCAGTGCAGGTTTCAATGGTTTTGTTTTCTTCGCCTGGTTCAATTTCAATAATTTCGAAGGGAATATCAAAAGCCAACCACTGCATCACATAATTTAGACAATGTTGCGCTGTATTTTCATCGACCAACAATACAATTTTGCTGTATTTCTTATCGTTAATCAACTGAGAAAGAGCCGCATAATAGTCAACTCCGAAACCAATACTATAATCTGCTGCCTGTATTTGCATTCGTAAAAAAAATTTGATGTAAAAATAAAGCAATTTTTATAACTATTGTATCTTTGCAACACAACTTTAAACCTAATGGAAAAGATATTTGACAATACCGAGGTTGCTTTTGCTTTAAAAAACAACACCGAACTAAACAAAGCATACTACTTGTTTAAATTAATAAGCAGTAATGCATTAGTTAAAATAGGTACATCGTTAACCAATTTTGCCATATCAACAAATTTACCTGTAAAAGGATTGATAAAATCGACTGTATTTGATCATTTTTGTGGTGGTGTAACCGAACAAGACTGCTTAAAAGTGGTTGATAAAATGTACACGAAAGGGGTTTCATCGGTTTTAGATTATTCTGTGGAAGGAAAAGAAACCCAAGAACAGTTTGACCATGCTTTGCAAATGACCTTAAGAACGATTGATTTTGCTAAAGAACGTGCGGCTATTCCGTTTGCGGTTTTTAAACCTACAGGTGTTGGTAGATTTTTCTTATTTGAAAAAAAGGGAGAAAATTTACCTTTTACCGATGCCGAACAAAAAGAATGGAACCGAATTGTGGAACGTTTTGATATTATTTGCAGAACAGCATACGAAAAAGATGTTTTATTATTGATTGATGCCGAAGAAAGCTGGATGCAAGATGCTGCCGATGATTTGGTTTTGGATATGATGCGCAAGTATAATAAAGATAAATGTATTGTTTTTAACACGGCTCAAACCTATCGTTGGGATCGTTTTGATTTTGTTAAGAATACACACGCTATTGGTTTACGTGAAGGTTTTCATGTTGGTTTTAAAGTGGTTCGTGGTGCATATATGGAAAAAGAGCGTGCACGTGCCGAAGAAAAAGGGTACCCCTCGCCCATTTGCGCTACCAAAGCTCAAACCGATGCTACTTTTAACAAAACGGTTACCTACATGGTTGAAAACCTGGACAATAAAATTGCTTTGTTTGCAGGAACACATAACGAAGACAGCAGTTATATGTTAATGGAATTAATGACTAAAAACAACATTCCGCACACAGACAAACGTATTTGGTTTGGACAATTGTACGGAATGAGCGATAATATTAGCTACAACTTATCACACCACAATTACAACGTTGCGAAATACCTGCCTTTTGGACCTGTTTACGATGTTGTGCCTTATTTGATACGACGTGCGAACGAAAATACATCGGTAGCGGGGCAAACAAACCGCGAATTGGATTTGTTGGATAAAGAGTTAAAACGAAGAAGATCGAAATAGAAATCTTTTTTAATTATCTACTTGATAAAAATAGTAAAGCACTCTGAATTGGAGTGCTTTAATTTTTTATAGTTTATTATGTAAAGATTCTTACGGAATGACAAAATAAGGTTCTTTTATTATTTTGCATTTAACTTGCTATGAAAACGCGAATAGCTAAAATAGATTAACAATCCTATAATTAACCAAACGCTAAAATACAACCAGTTCCAAATGGTTAATTCTGCCATCATGTATATACAGCAAATTAATCCTAACATTGGTATTAACGAAAGATTCTTTTTAAAACTCCAGATACACAAGAAAACCATTGCTATTAAAAACAACCACATGGGTATTTTGTGTTTGAATAAATGGAAACCTGTTTCAAACTTTAATTTTTGATCTACCGGGGCTTTTTCAATTAAAACATCATATTGATCTTCTGATTTTTCTTTTACAGATGACAGCATTGCTTCTAAATCGTTATTAAAATCGATTGGCTTTAACTGATAGTCTGTTTCTAGGTAAGATGTCATTTTAACAGCATCATCTTTAGAAAGTTGGGTAACAAAATCGGTAGGTTCATATACTTGTGGCGTATTATAAACAAATGCTTCAGCTCCGTTTTTATTCCATATAAAGATCGAAATCAATCCTAAAATAAATCCAACAGGTAAAATATATTTCCCGTTTAAATACGGAATACGGAATTTTCCACGCGGAATATCTTTATCCTGCAAAACCAAAACACCTGCACAAACCAACGAGAATGCAAACAAGGTTCCAATACTGCACAAATCGGTTACCATGGTTAAATTCATGAACAAAGCAGGAACCGCCACCACAAAACCAGTAACAATGGTAGCAAACGAAGGCGTTCTGTATTTTGGATGCACTTTAGAAAACTTTGGCGGTAATAATCCATCGCGACTCATACTCATCCAAATTCTTGGTTGTCCCATTTGAAAAACCAAAAGCACACTCGCCATAGCAACCACAGCACTTACCGCTACAATTCCGGCAAACCATTTTAAATTTACCTGATCAAAAACATACGCCAACGGATCGCCCACATTTAGCTGTTTGTAATTAACCATCCCTGTTAAAACCAACGCAATGGCAATGTATAAAATGGTACAAATAACGATAGACCAAATCATGCTTCGAGGCAAATCGCGTTGCGGATTTTTACATTCTTCGGCAGTTGTAGAAATGGCATCGAAACCAATATAAGCAAAGAAAACTGCCGACACGCCTTTTAAAACTCCAGACAATCCGTTGGGTGCAAAAGGATCAAAATTATCGGTATCTACATAAAAAATCCCCACAATCAACACCAACGCAATCACAGCTAATTTCACGTAAACCATGATGTTGCTTGCGTTACGAGATTCTTTCATACCGCGATAAACCAACCAGGTAATCAACACAATAATTGCCAATGCTGGAATATCTGCCACAAAATGAAAACTGCCAATTTGCGGAGCTGTTGTCCAAGCGGTATGTGCCACTTGTAAATGATTCGGCAAGTTTTCAAACGCTTTTCCACTGGTCATCAATGCCACAGCATCGTTAAAACCCTTGTGTGCCGATAGATAATCCATTTGTATCCATTGCGGTAAATGAATGCCCATATTGCTTAACAAGCCGGTAAAATAATCGCTCCACGAAATAGCCAGCGTAATGTTTCCTACGGCATATTCCATAATGAGCGACCAACCAATGATCCAGGCAATTACTTCGCCAAACGCCACATAGCTATAAGTATAAGCACTGCCCGAAACCGGAACCATCGATGCAAATTCGGCATACGCCATGGCAGCAAATCCGCAAGCCAAAGCCGTAAACATAAACAAGAAAATCACTGCCGGACCACCATCAAAACTCGCTTGTCCAATGGTACTAAACACACCTGCGCCCACAATTGCGGCAATTCCGAAAAATATTAAATCTTTCTGTGTTAAAAATTTTCCCAAGCTGTCTTTTTTACCTTCATTTGCCTGCAATTCGGCCAAAATATCGGTCACATTTTTTTTACGGAATATATTCATTTACGTTAAAAAGTATGATAATTGTTATTTTTTATTTTGGTAAATCTAACTAAATTTACAGAAAGATTTCAAGCTAATTTTAAATTCGTTCATTATAATCAAAATTTATTGTTTGATAAATTTTAACGATAAAAATTTATAGTTCATATAAAAATGCTAAGTTATCTTTGCATTACAAAATTGAGAATCAACAAATAATTTAATAACTTAAAAATAAAAAATTATGGCTTTAGTAGGAAAACAATTCCCAAACATTACAGTAGATGCAATTTCTGAAATGGGTGACGACTTAAGAATCAACGTTTTAGAAGAAGCTACAAAAAACAACAAAAAAGTATTGTTATTCTGGTATCCAAAAGATTTTACTTTTGTTTGCCCAACAGAATTACACGCTTTTCAGGCTGCTTTACCAGAATTCGAAAAAAGAAACACAATGGTAATTGGTGCATCTTGTGACACAAACGAAGTACACTTTGCTTGGTTGAATACTGCAAAAGAGAATGGTGGAATTGAAGGTGTAACCTACCCTTTATTAGCTGATACTACAAGAAACTTATCAAGTGTTTTAGGAATTTTAGATGTTACTTCTGAAACTTATAACGAAGAATTAGATTCAGTTCAAATCGAAGGATCAAACGTAACTTACCGTGCAACGTACTTAATTGACGAAACTGGAAAAATTTTCCACGAAGCAGTAAACGATATGCCTTTAGGACGTAATGTAAACGAATTTATCCGTTTAATTGATGCTTACACACACGTACAAACTCATGGTGAAGTTTGTCCTGCAAACTGGGAAGAAGGTAAAGAAGCAATGAACGCTAACCGCAATTCTACTGCAGAATATTTAGCTAAACTTTAATTTGTTCAAAGTTTAAGGTTTAAATCTCAAAATTCTGAGCTAAACCTTAAACTTTAAACCTTAAACAAAAAAATATGTTATTAGAATTAGAACAAGATAATTTACAGGAATTGGTTGCAAACAACCCTAAAGTAGCTGTACAATTTTCGGCTTCATGGTGTGGAAATTGCCGCATTATGAAACCTAAATTCAAAAAAATGGCTACCGAGAAAGAAGATGTAACTTTTGTAATTGTTGATGCAGAGAAATTTCCTGAATCAAGAAAATTAGCGAACGTTTCAAATTTACCAACATTTGCTATTTTTAGCAATGGTGCCTTGGTTGATGAAACACAGACTAACAAAGCCGATGTTTTAGCAGAATTGGTTAACAAATTGTCTTAATTATGAAACTACCTATAATTAAACATTTAACTGAATTTATTCAAGAAAATGACCAAGATTATATCAATGAAACCATTGAAGTTTTAGAAGCTTTATGCGAAGTTTCGTCTTTAAAAGAAGAAGAATTAGACGTAATTGCCGAATTAATTTCAAACATGTACGGCGCTATTGAAGTGGATAAGCTTATAAAAGCGGGAACGCCTAAAAAAGAAGCATTAAACAGTTTTATGCAACGCGTGTTGGGATCTATTGATAAGTAGAAAAAGTTTCTTTGCAAAATTCATGAAATAAACATAAAAAAGCTTTCCAAATGGAAAGCTTTTTTATTGAAAAGTAAAAAACTCTTTATTTTAAAGGAAGTACAAAGTAATTTTATCGATTTTTCTAATTAACAACCACTTTTTTGGTTGCTTTGCCTTGATTTGTATCAACCTCAACAAAATACAATCCTTTTGCAAGCTGGCTAACGTCTATAACACTTTCACTTGCTTTTTTAACCACTTGACCTAAATTGTTATAAATAGTTACTTCTTCTAAAACCAAATTATTTTCTAAACTGATGTTTAAAATATCTGAAGTTGGGTTAGGGTAAATGTTAAAGTTTTGTGATACAAATTCATTGTTTGAAGCTAATTTTGTTAAATCAAAAACACGAACATAACCCTCCCCCGAACCATCTATATCTGAGCGGGTACTTCCTATAGCTACAGTATTACCATCTGCTGAAAGGGAAACACTCCAGCCAAAAAAATCGCCAGCTGATTTTCCATCAATATCATATAGTATTTGTGTCCAAACACCTGCTAAATTTTTAAATATACGCACATGACCACAATCAATTCCATTTCCTATATTAAGAGGTGCACCAACGGCTAAAACAGTTCCATCAGAAGACAATGATACACTTTTACCATGCCAATCATACAAATTTTCACCTAAAATATCGTTTCCTATTTGTAGCCAATTTCCTGAAACATTCTGATAAACACGCACATAATCCATACCATTTTGAAGAGAAGCACTAGAGGCTAATATATTACCATCAGAAGAAAGTGAAACACTAACTCCAAAATTATCTAAAGCTGATTTTCCGTTAATATCATTACCAATTTGTATCCAATTACCCGATATATTTTGATAAACACGTACATGACCTGAAGACAATCCACTACCATCATTACGAGGTGCACCAATTGCAACAACATCACCATCTGCAGATATAGATATACTTGATCCACTACCATCACTATTATGCTCTCCATCAATATCATTTCCGACTTTTGTCCAGCTACCTGAAATATTTTCATAAACTCTCACATGTCCTGAATCAGAACCATTTCCATCATTAAACGGTGCTCCAATAGCCACAATATTTCCATTTAAAGAAATGGAAACACTGAATCCACTTGTATCTAACGAAGCCTCTCCGTCTATGTCATTTCCAATTTGTGTCCATACACCGGAAATATTTTCGAATATGCGCACATGACCCGAACTTTGTCCATTTCCGCTATTACCAGGTGCTCCTATTGCAACAATGTTTCCATTAGATGAAAGTGAAACACTAAAACCACTCGTATCAGAAGATGATTCGCCATCAATATCATTTCCAACTTTTTGCCACAAACCATTTACATTTTTGTAAACACGTACATGACCTGAACCTTCTCCATTTTCATCATTTAATGGTGCTCCTATTGCAACTACTGTTCCATCAGGTGAAATAGCGACACTATATCCACTTCTATCATCAATAGCTTCTCCAATAATATCTTGCCCTATTTGTACTTGACTATAACCTAAAAAAGGAATCAATAAAAAGAAAAATATTTTTTTGCTCATAATATACATTTTTAGTTAAAAAGTAAATATAATAAAAAAACAGCTCCGCAAAACGAAACTGTTTTTAAATAATATTATAAAATGTAATTAAGAATACATTTTTGTACGTAATTCTTTAATTTTTGGATCGTCTAAATATTCGTCGAATGTCATGTAACGATCAATCACTCCGTTTGGTGTTAATTCCAAAATACGGTTACCAACTGTTTGTGCAAACTCGTGATCGTGTGTGGTGAATAATACCGATCCTTTAAAGTTTTTCAATGAGTTGTTAAATGCCGTAATCGATTCCAAATCTAAGTGGTTTGTAGGTTCGTCTAACATCAACACGTTTGCTTTAATCATCATCATACGTGAAAGCATACAACGCACTTTTTCTCCACCCGATAATACCGTACCTTTTTTCAAAGCTTCTTCGCCAGAGAAAATCATTTTTCCTAAAAATCCACGGATAAAAACTTCATCGCGTTCTTCTTCGGTTTTTGCCCATTGACGTAACCAGTCAACCAAGGTTAAATCTTCGGTAAAAAAGTGGTGGTTGTCTGCCGGTAAATAAGACTGTATGGTTGTAATTCCCCAATCAAATGTACCTGCATCGGGTTTTACATTGTTGTTTAAAATTTCGTAGAAAGCCGTTGTTGCACGTGAATCTTTCGAAAAAACAACAATTTTATCGCCTTTTGCCATGTTAAAATCAACATCTTTAAACAAGATTTCTCCTTCTGATGAAGCTTGTAAACCTTTAATATTTAAAATTTGATCTCCGGCTTCACGCTCTTGTTCAAAAATAATAGCTGGATAACGACGAGACGATGGTTTAATATCGTTTACATTTAACTTCTCGATCATTTTTTTACGTGAAGTTGCCTGTTTAGATTTTGCTACGTTGGCAGAGAATCTGCGGATAAACTCTTCTAATTCGGCTTTTTTCTCTTCGGCTTTTTTGTTTTGTTGTGCACGTTGTTTTGCAGCTAACTGCGAAGATTCGTACCAAAAAGTATAGTTACCCGAAAAATGATTGATTTTTCCGAAATCAATATCAGAAATATGTGTACAAACCGCGTCTAAAAAGTGACGGTCATGCGATACAACCAAAACGGTATTTTCGTAGTTTGCCAAGAAATTCTCTAACCAACCAATTGTTTCAAAATCCAAGTCGTTGGTAGGCTCATCCATTACCAAAACATCAGGATTTCCAAACAATGCTTGTGCCAATAATACACGCACCTTTAATTTAGGCTCTACTTCGCCCATTAAAGTATAATGCAAATCCTCAGAAATTCCTAAATTCGATAACATAGAAGCGGCATCAGAATCGGCATTCCAACCGTTCATTTCATCAAACTGCAACTGTAATTCGCCAATTCTGTCTGCATTTTCGTCAGAATAATCGGCATATAACTCGTCCATTTCCTTTTTAATAGCAAACAGCACTTTATTTCCCATTAAAACAGTTTCCAAAACGGTGTGCTCGTCAAACATATTGTGGTTTTGGTTTAAAACCGACATACGTTTGCCTGGTTCTAAAATTACGTGACCAGAAGTTGGATCGATATCGCCTGCAATAATCTTTAAAAACGTAGATTTTCCTGCACCGTTTGCACCAATGATTCCGTAGCAGTTACCTTGAGTAAATGTAGCATTTACCTCATCAAACAATATACGTTTTCCAAATTGAACAGATAAATTTGAAACTGTTAACATACTTAAATTTTTTTATAAGTTGCAAATTTACGAAAATATATCCAATTAAAGGCGTGAATTAAGATTAGTTGGAATAAGGCATGTGAGTATTTTACTCAACTTTTCATAAATTTTAACTGTAAATTCGTTTTTTCTTAAAATTATATTAAATTTAACTTAATTTGAAATTACAAAATGGTGTTGCCTTAATTTTGATGTTATGAAAACAATAAACATAATAGGTTCTGGTAATGTGGCGCATCATTTGGTATGGGCTTTCGCTGGATTGTCAAATTATAAGATTCAAAATGTAGCGGTTCGTTCTTTAGATAAAGTTGCCGATTTTTTTCCGAAAAATTTAATTGTTTCAACGATTGAAGATTTAAAACCGGCTAACATCACTTTGATTTCGGTTACAGATAGTGCCATTGCAGAAGTTTCAGAAAAAATTCCGTACACCAATTCATTGGTGGTTCATACATCGGGTACAACAGCTTTAGAAATTTTGAACGATAAAAACCGAAAAGGCGTTTTTTACCCGTTACAAACTTTTTCAAAAAGCAAAGAAATCAATTTTAAGGAAGTACCGTTGTGTTTGGAAGCTGAAATTGTTGATGATCTAATTGAATTAAAATTGTTGGCAAAAGAACTATCGCACAATGTGTTCGAAATATCGTCAGCTCAGCGAAAAAGTTTGCATGTAGCAGCGGTTTTTGTCAGTAACTTTACCAATCATCTGTATTCCATAGGAAACGAAATTTGTAAGGAAAACAATATTCCGTTCGATATTTTAAAACCATTGATTAAGGAAACCGCAGATAAGATCCATTACTTGAATCCGAAAGAGGCACAAACGGGTCCGGCTGTAAGGTTCGATCAAAAAACAATAAAAGCACACGAAGATTTTTTAACCAATAAAACTTATAAAGAAATTTATAATTTAATTACACAAAGCATACAAGAAAATGTCTAAAAGTTACAAAGAATACCTGAAAAACATTAACACCTTTATTTTTGATGTTGACGGCGTATTAACAAACGGAACCATACAGGTTACACAAGCAGGCGAATTATTAAGAACCATGAACATTCGCGACGGTTATGCCATGAAAGCAGCCATTGAGAAAGGATACAATGTTTGTGTAATTTCGGGCGGATCAAGCGAAGGCGTTAGAGTTCGATTAAGAAATTTAGGCATTTACGACATACATTTAGGGGTTATTGATAAAGTGGAAATTTATCAGGAATACATTGACGTTAACAATATTAAACCCGAAAATGTTTTATACATGGGCGACGATTTGCCCGATTATTGGGTGATGCAAAAAGTGGGGTTGCCTACTTGTCCGCAAGATGCTGCACCCGAAATTAAAAAATTAAGCAAATACATCTCGCATATAAAAGGCGGCGAAGGTGCCGTGCGCGATGTGATTGAGCAAGTGATGAAGGTTCAAGGAAAATGGCTTGAGCACTTCGAAGCAAAGTTTGATTAACAGTTAAATATATAAGCTATGAATGTTCTAAAAAAAGATCAAGCACAAATGATGTTGCAGGTTATTGCAGCGGTTTTACTTTTCAGGTTTGTTTTATTTGAACCGTTAGTTCAAGATTTAGGGCTTTCTATGCTTCATTATTTTTCGTTTGTAATTGCCATTGGTTTTATTTTATACGGTGGTGTTTTGCTATACAAAATTGTGTTACAAGAAGAATTTCCCGATAAAAGAATTCAGCAAAATGTTGAAAAAGCGTATTACAAATACTTAGGTTTTAATGCTGTTGGGATTGGAATTTCGTTTTTTGCAGCCAGCGATATAGATCGTACGTATTATTTTGGATTTTTCTTGGGTTTGGCAGCAATTCTGTACCTATACATTACGCAATGGCGTAAAATTTTGGTTTTTGATAACGTTGTGTATTCACTCATTATTTCATTTGCTTTTTTTATTTTGGTGATTATGGATTTAATGCCTTCTTTACAAGCAAATGCCACGCAAGATCCTGAGAAACAACAATTGCTTAATATTTCACTTCAAATTTGTGTTTTATTATGGTTTTTGTATTTTGTTAAGACGATTTTATTGGATTTGAAATTCATGGAGTTAGATATAAAACACAAACGCAAATCATTAGCAACCATTCACGGCAGAGAAATTGGTGCAAAACGTACAACCGTTTTAGCGCTAATTCCATTGACTTTGATTGTTTTGTTTTGTGTAATTCATTTAAACCTTACCATTTTAATAGGATACATTGGTGTGGCAGTGGTGCTACCTTATTTATTTTATCTATCAAAATTGTGGAATGCCAAAACCACCGAAGATTTTGATCGTATAAACAATATTTTAAACATAATCATTTGGTTAACTATATTTTCCATTGTAGTTTTATACTTCAATTTAAAATAAAATGATCTTACAAGAAAAATATAACGATTATCAGATAATATTAGCATCAAATTCTCCTAGAAGAAAACAGTTTTTAAAAGATTTAGGCTTAACTTTTACTGTTAAACCTGCAAACGTAAACGAAGAATATCCTTCCCAATTACAGGGCAAGGATATTGCTTTATATATAGCCCAGCAAAAAGCGTCGGTTTTTACCAATTTAAACACAAACGAGATGGTTATTACATGCGATACCATTGTTTGGATTGATAACGAAGCGTTGGGAAAACCCGAAAACAGAGAAAAAGCCATACAAATGTTGCAACAACTATCAGGAAAAACGCATGAAGTGATTAGTGCCGTTTGTATCAAATCAAACCAGAAAGAACAACTTTTTTACGATGTAACCGAAGTAAGGTTCAACAACTTAAACCTACTAGATATTGAATACTATGTAGATACCTTTAAACCTTTTGATAAAGCAGGATCGTATGGAATTCAAGAATGGATTGGCTTAATTGGAATTGAAAAAATCAATGGATCGTACACCAATGTTGTGGGAATGCCCATGGAAAAATTGTATAACGAATTAATAAAATGGTAATGTTTCAAAATTTTCATTTGCCTGATTATTATGGAAAAATAATATCAACGGTTATTTTAATCATTGTTATTTATGTTTTGCGATTAATTCTTCGAAAATTAGTTTTAAAATTTTCTGAAATATCTTTAAAATCAGACAATCGCAGCAAATTGATTATTAAATACTTTAATTCGTTGCTGCATATTTTGTTTGTTATTTTCATCATTCTTTTATGGGGTGTTGATACCGGTCAGCTTTTTGGCTTTGTGGGTGCTGCCATTACGTTTATTGGTGTAGCCCTTTTTGCGCAATGGTCTATTTTAAGCAACTTTACAGCTGGGGTTATTATGTTTTTTGCTTTTCCGTTTAAAATGGGTGACCGTATTAGAATTCAAGATAAAGATTTCCCAATAGAAGCCGAAATTGACGATATTAAAGCTTTTCACACTATTTTAATTACCAGCGAAGGCGAACGAATTTCGTATCCAAATAATCTGTTTTTACAAAAAGCTGTGGTTGTTTTGTAGGATTTTTATTTACCACAGATAGCACAGATTAAAAGAATTCTATTGAAAATCTTTAAAATCCTTTAATTTGTGGTTTCAAAATTAATAAATTGATAATTTAACTATTGCCCAAATAATAATCTATGTTTCTATGTGGCAAAAAACTATCACAGGTTTACTAGAAATATCAATAAAAATGAAAAACAACATTATATACCTCTTTTGCGCGTTGTTTATGCAAACTGTTTTTGCACAAAAACCGCAAACTCCTACTCCGTCTGAGATTTATTTTCAAATAGAAAAATTAAATGTTCTGGCAAGCGCCTTGTATATCGCAGCACATCCCGATGACGAAAACACTCGACTAATTACCTATTTAACGCATCACGACAAAGCGTACACCAATTATTTGTCGTTAACGCGCGGTAATGGCGGACAAAATTTAATTAGTAACGAGTTAGGAACCGATTTAGGAATTATTCGTACCAACGAATTATGGAATGCGAGAACTATCGATGGCGGAAAACAGTTTTTTTCTACTGCCGATGATTTTGGATTTTCGAAACATCCGAAAGAAGCTTTTGAAAAATGGGATAAAGAGTTGTTGTTGAAACAAATGGTTTACATGATCCGAAAAGAACAGCCCGATGTGATTGTAAACCGATTCGATCACAGAACCGAAGGAACTACGCACGGACATCATACCGCATCGGCTCAATTATCTAAATTAGCCTTTAATTTAGCAAACGATAAAAATTATAAAGATTTATCGCAAGAAAGCGCCGAAACATGGCAACCAAAACGATTGTTTTTCAATGTTTCTTGGTTCTTTTTTGGCAGCAAACAAGCATTTGAAAAAGCCGATAAATCAAAATACATCCCGTTGAATATTGGTGTTTTTTACAATCAATTGGGAAAAAACAATCAGGAAATAGCATCGCTGAGTCGCAGTCAGCATCAATCGCAAGGTTTTGGAGATATGTCATCTCGTGGTGAAGAAATTGATTATGTGGAATTGGTTGATGGCGATGCAATAAAATCGAGCAATTTATTTGAAGGAATTGATACAAGCTGGAACCGTATTGAAGATGGAAAAAACATTCAACCTTTGGTTACGCAACTAATGAAAGAATACGATTTTAAAGATCCATCAAAATCGATTCATTTATTGACAAAAATTTATACCGAAATTGACAAATTACCTGAAACTATCTGGAAAACTCGCAAGCAAAACGAGGTTAAAGAACTGATTAAAAACTGTGCCGGATTGTTTTTAGACATCACCACAAATGAACCTTACACTACGCCAAATGAAAACGTTGATGTGAAGGTTGAAGTTGCCAACAGATCAAATCAGAGCATTGTGCTAAAAGATGTTACCATAAACAACCAAAAAACAATTGTAGGTAAATCTTTAGCAAATCAAGAAGTTTTTTACGATTATTTTCAAACAAAATTCAGCAATCAAGATTATACGAATTTTAAATTCATCAATACTTTTAATGACTTCAAAAACCAGTTTAATTCAACCACAAAAAACGAAATTGGTCTAGAGGTGAATGGTGTGTATTTATCGTACAACTTACCAATTCAATATCATTACAAAGATGTGGTAAAAGGTGAAATTTACAAACCGTTTCATGTGGTTCCAGCAGTTTCTGTGCAGTTTAAACAACCTGTTTATATCAGTAATCCTAAGAAAAATAGAAATATATCTATCTTTTTAAGCAATTATTCTAATGAAGATATTAACTCTAAATTAGTTCTTAAAATGAAATCTAAAAAATCTAAAAGATTGACTTTTAAGAAAACGCTCGACTTTAATGTGAATAAAAATGAAAAAAATAAAGAAATTGTTATTACCAATGATATTATTGAAGGTGAATATACTATAGATTTATCTGAAAATGAAACGGTTATAAATTCCAGCGAAACAAAATGGGTTGATTATAGCCATATTCCATTAAACTATTATTTAAAAGATTCGGAAACAAAAGTGGTATCTTTCAACAAAAGTGTTTTAAAGAAATCAAAAATTGGCTATATTGTTGGTGCAGGCGATGAAATTCCGCAAGTTTTAAAAGATGTGGGGTACAACGTAGATTTTATTAATTTAGAAACTGTAAAAGCCGAAGATTTATCAAAATTCGAAACCATTATTGTTGGAATTCGTGCATTTAACACCGAAAGTTCGTTAAAAACTAAAAACAAATTATTGTTTGATTACGTAAAAAATGGCGGAACGGTTATTGTGCAATATCAAACCAACGGAAATTTACAAACCGATGAAATTGCTCCGTATAAATTAACGATCGGTAAAACTAGAATTACCGATGAAAATGCGGTGGTAAAATTCATTAATCCGAACGAACCGGTATTAAACAAGCCGTTTAAAATTACACAAGAGAACTTTAAAAACTGGGTTCAGGAACAAGGTTTGTATTATGCAGATGAGTTTGCAGGCGAATTTCAACCCGTATTTACATCACACGATTTTGACGAAAAAGATACAAACGGAGCATTGCTTATTGCAAAACACGGTAAAGGACACTATATTTATACAGGTTTAAGCTTTTTTAGACAATTGCCTGCGGGAAACACCGGTGCTTTAGAATTATTTATTAACCTAATTGAATTAAAAAATGAGTGATTTTAAATGGATTAAATGGCGAAAAAGTTACAGCATTGTGCTTTTAATTAATGTTTTTTACATTATTCTTTTTTATTTTATCATGCATTTTAGCAATTAATATGGAATTATTAGACTGGATTATACTTTTAAGCACCTTGTTGTTTATTGTTTTATACGGAACTTACAAAACCCGCGGCAGCAAAAACATACAGGAATATATTTTGGCAAACCAAAGCACCAACTGGTTTACGGTAGGTTTATCGGTAATGGCAACGCAGGCAAGTGCGATAACGTTTTTATCAACACCCGGTCAGGCATATCACGACGGAATGGGCTTTGTACAGTTTTATTTTGGATTGCCGTTGGCAATGGTAGTAATCTGTATGGTTTTTATTCCGGTTTTTCATCGCCTGAAAGTTTACACAGCTTATGAGTTTTTGGAAGAACGTTTCGATTTAAAAACTCGAACATTGGCTTCGGTTATTTTCCTTATTCAGCGAAGCATTGGTACAGGAATCACCATTTACGCGCCGGCAATTATTTTATCGTCGATTTTAAATTGGGATCTCACTTTTATTATTGTATCCATTGGTATTGTCATTATATTTTACACCTATTTTGGTGGAACAAAAGCGCTGAACATCACACAAAAACAACAGGCATTTGTAATAATGGCTGGAATGTTTCTTACCTTTTTTATCATTTTATTTAGACTGCCCGAAGAAGTAACTTTTGTAAATGTTTTTAGTGTAGCAAAAATCGAAAACAAATTAGAACTTCTTAATTTCTCTACCGATTTTACAGAAACATACACCCTTTGGAACGGTTTAACGGCAGGTTTCTTTTTAATGCTGGCATATTTTGGAACCGATCAGTCACAAGTTGGTCGATATCTTTCCGGAAAAAGCATCAAAGAAACACAAATGGGCTTGTTGATGAACGGAATTTTAAAAGTGCCTATGCAGTTTTTTATACTTTTGGTAGGTGTTATGGTATTCATCTTTTTTCACTTTTATCAAGCGCCGTTGCACTTTAATCCGGTAAATACATCAAAAGTTTTAAATTCTGAATACCAAGCGGAATATCGAAATTTAGAAATTGAACTGAAAGATTTATTAAACGAAAAAAAAGAAATCACCCAGATTTATACCGGGCAATTGAACCAAGGTTTTGAAAACGAAATGTTAGAAGAAAAACTGGTTACTTTAAATGAAAATGAAGTCAAATTAAGACAAGATGCACGCGATATCATTACAAAAGTGGACAGTAAAGCCGAAACAAATGATAAAGATTACGTGTTTATCTATTTTATATTGAATTATCTGCCACACGGAATCATCGGATTTTTACTCGCAATGATTTTTTCGGCAGCCATGTCAAGTTCCGCTTCGGGTTTATATGCTGTGGCATCGAGTTCGGCTATTGATATTTACAAAACCTACAAGCCTAACCAAACAGAACAACATTACTTAAAAGCAACAAAATATTTGGTGATTTTTTGGGGAATCATCTGTATTTTGGCGGCTTGTGTTATTACTTTGTTTGAAAATTTAATTCAGCTAGTAAACATAATAGGATCTATTTTTTACGGAACCGTTTTAGGTATTTTCCTGATAGCCTTCTTCTTTAAATACATTAAAGCAAAAGCTACATTTTGGGGAGCATTGCTAACACAACTTCTAGTTATCTACATTTATAATTTAGACGTGATAAGCTATATGTGGTTGAACCCAATTGGTGTATTTTTAGTAATAATCATTGGTTTTATGTTACAAATGGTATTTAAAGAAAAAAAATAAGGTGTAGTTTATATCATCAATACAAAAAAACAGAGCTTTAGGCTCTGTTTTTTATTCTTCTTCGTCAAGATCTTCTTCATTAGAAAACCAATAACTATCTAGCATGGTTTTATCTACAAAGATTTCCAAACGTTCGGTTTCTTGTCCTGATATGTATAAACGCTGTGTTTTTCCTATACTTTCAGACAAGCGGAATAATCGTGTGTCATGACGTAAACGCAATAATTCATCGGTATCATTTATAACCAGCATTTTTAACTGATTTACATCAAAACCTGCATTTCCAAACATAAAACTTAAGCGTTCGGGTGTACCAATCAACACATCAATTCCTAAAGAAATTTGGTTTTTATCTTCGTCTAAATCGGTTTTATCATGTGTCATAAAAATACGCAGATCGGTATATTTTGCCAATTCTTTAAACACCGTTTCCATTAATAACGCTTCGGGCTTATCTTCTACAATTACCAACGCACGCGGCGATAACATAAAGGCTTTTTCCAATCGCTGAATTACCGAAATGGCAATTGCTTCTTTTTGTTCTTTTTTATCTTCAATAATCAACACCACATCGTTACCCGATTTTATGATACCAAAAGCTTCTTTAATAACATTTGGAGCTTCGGTTAAACCATTTTCGATTAATGCTTGCTGTAATTTTGGATTTATCTTTTTTAAATTCATTTTGCTTATTTTGATGCAAACAATTCAACATCTATTTTTGAAATTTCTTTTCCTCCTAAAATAATCAAGCGTTCTACCACATTTCGCAATTCACGAATATTTCCCGTCCAATCATATTTTTTAAGAAGATCTATTGCTTCGGTTGAAAAAACTTTTTGCGCGCTGCCGTTTTCTTCTGCAATTTTTTTTGTAAAATGTTCTATTAGTAAGGGAATATCGTCTCTACGATCATTCAATGCTGGAACTTTTATTAAAATAACAGCTAAACGATGGTACAAATCTTCACGAAAACGACCTTCTTCAATTTCTTTACGCAAATCTTTATTGGTTGCCGCAATTACGCGCACATCAACTTTTATGTCTTTATCGGCTCCTACCCTTGTAATCATACTTTCTTGCAATGCACGCAACACTTTTGCCTGTGCAGCCAAACTCATATCGCCAATTTCATCTAAAAAGATGGTTCCTTTATCGGCAGCTTCAAACTTTCCTGCGCGGTCTTTAACCGCCGATGTAAACGCCCCTTTTACGTGACCAAACAATTCACTTTCGATTAATTCAGACGGAATTGCCGCACAGTTTACTTCAACCAAAGGATATTGTGCTCGGTTGCTTTTTTCGTGCAAATTATGAGCAACCAATTCTTTACCCGTTCCGTTTGGTCCGGTAATCAACACGCGGGCATCGGTTTCGGCAACCTTATCAATCATGTCTTTTATTTGCTGAATAGGTTCGCTTTCGCCAATCATTTGGTAGTTTTTACTCACCTTTTTCTTTAACCGTTTATTTTCTACAACCAGCAATTTATTGTCTAACGCATTGCGAACAGTTGTCAACAATCGGTTTAAATCGGGTGGTTTCGATATGTAATCAAATGCACCCAAACGCATGGTATTAACGGCTGTTTCTAAATCGCCATGACCCGAAATCATAATAAAAGGTGTTTCGGGTTTTATTTTTTTAGCTTCTTGCAACACTTCTTCGCCGTCTTTTTTTGGCATTTTAATATCGCAAATAACTAAATCGAAATCATCGTTTTTTATTTTTTCTAAACCTTCTTCGCCATCGGCAGCTTCAAAAACTACATACTGATCGTTTTCTTCTGCTAATATTTTTGATAATACTCTACGGATGGAAGCTTCGTCTTCTATAATTAAAATTTTAGCCATATTTAATATTTAAGCCATTTTACAAGTTCTTTCCATGTTGGTTTTTTGCCGTACATTAAAATACCTACACGGTAAATTTTTGACGCTACCCAAACAATAGCAATAAAGGTAGCAAATAAAAGTGCAATTGAAAGTGCAATTTGCCAAAAAGGCACACCAAACGGAATGCGCATTAACATTACAATGGGCGATGTAAACGGAATCATAGAAAAAATGGTTGCAATGGTTCCGTGTGGTTCGTTCATTACTGTGAAAAAACCAATGTAAACGCCCAACATTAACGGCATAATTACCGGAAACATAAATTGCTGCGTATCGGTTTCGTTATCAACAGCTGCGCCAATTGCTGCATACAATGAGCTGTATAAAAAATATCCGCCAATGAAATAAATTAGGAAATAAACTGCCATACTAAACAACGGAAGTTTTAAAAACTCAGCAAAATACACTTGAATATTTGCCAATTTTGAAGCTTCTATAGCCATTTCTGTGGTTGGTGTTGAAGTATTTAAACCAAAAACCAAATTTGCTATCACTAGTAAAATACCACCTACAATTGCCCAAATTACAAACTGCAAAATTCCGGCTAAAGTGGTTCCAATGATTTTTCCCATCATTAGCTGTATTGGTTTTATAGAAGAAATAATAATTTCGATGATTCGACTTGTTTTTTCTTCGATCACGCTGCGCATGACCATGTTTCCATAAATAATAATAAACATCATGATTAAATATCCAAAAACAGAACCAACACCAACCTTCATTTCGTTTAAACCTTTAACGGTTTCTTCGCCCGATGCTTTGGTAAGATGCATGGTAACATCTATTTTCGATTGATCAAGCAAAACAGTATCAACCCCGTTATTACTTAAATTTTTACGCAATAATTTTTCTGAAAGTTTAGATTCTGTATCGGCGATAAATCCTAAACTTGGACTATCTTCTGATACATATTCTATCGCTTTTTCATAATCTTTTAAATGATCTTTTTTTGGAATAAACAAAACACCTTCATAATTCGCCTGCGAAACGCTATCCTTCAAAATTTTTGGATCGATTTTAGAAACATCGTGGTATTTGTAGCTTTCAGAATTTTTAAATTCATTTACAAACATTCCGCTTTCGTCGTGTATTCCAATATGCTTCACTTCGGTTTTCATGGAACTTAAATAGCCAATCAACGCTGCAATTCCCACAAAAATAATCGGACTAACAAAGGTCATCACGATAAATGATTTATTTCGAACTTTAGAAATAAATTCTCTTTTGATAATTAAAGATAAAACGCCCATTAGTTATTGGTTACAGTTTGAATAAAAATGTCGTTGATGCTCGGGATTTTTTCAGAAAAGTGCGTTACTTGTCCAAACGGAAGCACATCGTTCAATAATTCGTTGGCTGGTCTGTCGTTTAGTTTGACAGATAATTTCAGCTCATTATCTAACGATTTAAAAAATGTTTCTTCGATTTGATATTTAGTATTTAAGAAATCTTTCAATTGATTTGGATTCATAGCATTTATGCCTAAATCGAAGGTATTTGAACGATACTCTTTTTTGATATCGACCAAAGATCCATCTAACAATTTATTAGATTTATGAATTAAAGCAATTTCATCGCACATTTCTTCCACGCTTTCCATGCGGTGCGTTGAAAAAATAATGGTGCTGCCTTTTTGTTTCAACTCTAAAATTTCGTCTTTTATGATGTTTGCATTTACGGGATCGAATCCTGAAAAAGGTTCATCGAAAATCAATAATTTAGGCTGATGCAAAACAGTTACCACAAACTGAATTTTTTGTGCCATACCTTTTGATAGTTCTTGAATTTTTTTATCCCACCAATCGCCGATTTCCAATTTATCAAACCAATATTTTAATTGTTTTTTGGCTTCGTTTTTAGAAATTCCTTTTAATTGTGCCAGATACAATGCCTGCTCGCCCACTTTCATACTTTTATACAAACCGCGCTCTTCGGGCATGTAACCAATATTTTTCACATGGTGAGGACTTAGTTTTTCGCCATCGAGCAAAATTTCGCCGCTATCTGGAAAAGTAATTTGGTTAATAATACGAATTAACGAAGTTTTACCCGCACCATTTGGTCCTAACAGACCAAAAACACTGCCTTGCGGTATGGCTAAAGATATGTTGTTTAAAGCGGTTTTGTTGCCATACTTTTTTACAACATTATTTACCTGTAATATTGGTTTCATAGTTTTAAACTAAATAAAATAGTTACAAAGATACAAAGTAGTTAAAAAAAACCCATCCTTGTTTTTACAAACAAGGATGGGAAAAATTGCTATGAAAAAGAAAATCCACCGTTTTATAAGTGTAATACAAACCTACAAAGTTTTTTTGTATTACGAAAACATTTCTTTTACTTTTTCAAAAAAACTTTTATCTCCTTTTTGAGGATGTGGTATAAAATTATCATCTTCCTTCATTTTTTCAAAGAAATCTTTCTGTTCCTTTGTTAACTTTTTAGGAGTCCAAACATTGATGTGTATCAAGAAATCACCGTTTCCGTAACCATTCAAGCTTGGCAAACCTTTACCTTTTAAGCGTAAAATTTTTCCAGACTGGATACCTTCTTCAATTTTAATTCGAACTTTACCGTTTACTGTATCAACTTCTTTAGATCCGCCTAAAGCAGCATCGGCAATATTCAAATATAAATCGTAATGAATGTTTTCGCCTTCGCGTTTTAAAAATTCATGCTCAATTTCTTCAATCACAACGATTAAATCACCTGGAATACTGTTTGCACCAGGAGCATCGTTTCCTTTACCAGAAACTTTTAACTGAATACCATCTGAAACACCAGCTGGAATTTTGATTGAAACGGTTTCTTCTGAAGTAATCATTCCATCAGCATCGGCTCCTTGCGGTTTATGATCTAAAATTTGTCCTGAACCCTGACACGTTGGACAAGGTGAAGAGGTTTGCATACGTCCCAAAATGGTATTTTGAACGCGCATAACCTGTCCCGAACCGTTACAAGTATTACAAGTTTTGTAGGTTACCCCACTAGCCTGCATTTTACGCTTCACTTTCACCTTTTTTTCTACGCCGTTTGCAATGTCTTCTAAAGTAAGTTTTACTTTAATACGCAGGTTAGAACCTTTTACGCGACGTGGACCACCACCGCCGCCAAATCCGCCGAAGCCACCAAAACCACCACCAAAGATATCGCCAAATTGGCTAAAAATATCTTCCATGTTGTTAAAGCCACCATGACCGCCAAATCCGCCACCGTTTTCAAATGCTGTGTGACCGTACTGGTCGTAACGTGCTTTTTTATCGGCATCGCTTAAAACTTCGTAAGCTTCTGCAGCCAATTTAAAGTTTTCCTCGGCAACTTTATCGCCTGGGTTTTTATCAGGGTGAAATTCAATAGCTTTTTTACGATACGCTTTTTTTATCGCACCAGCATCGGCATTTTTATCTATACCTAATATTTCGTAATAATCTTTCTTCATTTTGGTTTCTTATTGACCGATAACTACTTTTGGGAAACGAATAATTTTATCGCCTAATTTATATCCTTTTTCTACAACATCGTATACTTTTCCTTTAAAATCATCGCCTGCAGGAATTTGTGTTATAGCTTCGGCAATATCTGCGTTAAATGTATCGCCTTTTTTAATTTCTACTAAAACTAAACCTTTTGCCGACAAATTGTCACGCAATTTGGTTGATATTAAATTAAAACCTGTCAGATGTTCACTTTCTCCCAATGTTTCCATTTGGGCAATAGCTCTGTCAAAATCATCTAAAACAGGCAAAATACTTCTCATAACATCTTCATTTGCAGTAGCAAACAATTCTAAACGTTCGCGAGCCGTTCGTTTTCTAAAGTTTTCAAACTCTGCAAACAGTCTTAAGAACTTGTCTTTTTCATTCGCCAATTGTTCTTCTAACTGTTCTTTTTCAGACAATGTACTTGCCGATTCTGCATTTTGAGTATCTATTTCTTGTTCAGCGTTTTGCTGTATATCTTTGTCTTTTAATTCTTCGTTTTCCATTTTTATCGATGTTTAACTTAATCATTAATTAACAAAAGTAAAGCCATTTTTTTATTTTAGACAAATTGGCAGAAAACTGTAAAATTAATCTATATTAAGAAATTTAGTTCTTGTTCATTTTTAATTTTTTGATTTAAGATTTTAAATATCTTTGTGCAAAATAAAATTATTATAATTATGAAAAAAAATGTATTTGTATTGGTTGCTTTGGCAGCTTTATCATTAACCGCTTGTAAAAAAGAAAACACAACTGCAGAAACTGATACAGTTGAAACAACTACACAAACAGCTGATGCTGTAACATATAACGCAAACGTTGCAGAATCTAAAATTGACTGGGTTGGCGGTAAAGTTTCTGGTGACGAACACACTGGAACTATTGCTTTAAAAGACGGTCAGGTTTTTGTAACTAACAACGCAGTAACTGGCGGTAAATTTACAATTGATATGAATTCTATTGTTGTTACTGACATTACAGATGCTGAAAAGAAAGCTGGTTTAGAAGGACATTTAAAAGGTGCTACTGCTGAAAACGCAGATCATTTCTTTAATGTATCTAAATTTCCAACAGCGACTTTTGAAATCACGAAAGTTACTGAAGAAAACGGAAAACAAATGGTTGAAGGTAATTTAACAATGAAAGAAGCTACTCACGGGATTAAATTCCCAGCGACTGTTACGGTTACTGACGCTGATGTTACTATTGCATCGGACGAATTTGAAATTGACAGAACCAAATGGGCTGTTAACTATAACTCTGGATCTGTTGTTCAAGATTTAGCTGGAGATAAAGTTATTAACGATAACATTAAATTGAAAATTTCTGTTAAAGCAACAAAATAATCAATTTTATATAGCTTAAATAAGAATCCCGAAGTTTTCACTTCGGGATTTTTTATGATATATCGAAAAGAATTATTGTTCTTTTAAAACTTCTTTAATTCTTTTAAATGCTTCAATTAAAACAGCTTCGCTGGTTGCGTAAGATAAACGGATACAGTTTGGGTTGCCAAAAGCATCGCCGGTTACTGTTGCAACATTCGCATATTCTAATAAATACAATGCTAAATCATCGGCATTGTTGATTAAAACTCCGTTTAACGTTTTACCAAAATAGTACGAAACATCTGGGAAAACATAAAAAGCACCTTCTGGCACATTTACTTCCAAGCCTTTAATATCGTTTACTAAATTTAAAACTAAATCTCTGCGTTTGTGAAAAGCTTCAACCATATAGCCAATTTCCGATGGATTTGCTTCTAAAGCAGCAATTGTTGCACGTTGCGCAATTGAATTTGCACCACTTGTAACCTGTCCTTGTAATTTGGTACATGCTTTTGCAATAAATTCGGGTGCACCAATGTATCCAATTCTCCAACCCGTCATGGCAAAGGCTTTTGCAACGCCATTTACCGTAATGGTTCTATCAAACATTCCTGGAATGGATCCGATACTGCAAAAACTTCCTGAAAAATTAATATGTTCGTAAATTTCATCAGAAACCACATAAATATCTTCACGATTCTTTAAAACATCAGCCAAAGCGGTTAATTCTTCTTTGTTATAAACCGATCCCGAAGGATTACAAGGCGAACTAAACCACATCATTTTTGTTTTTGGTGTGATGGCTTGTTGAAGTTGTTCTGGCGTAATTTTAAAATCAGACGCTACTGAAGTTGGCACAACAACTGGGATTCCGCCTGCCATTTTAATAATTTCGTAATAACTAACCCAATAAGGTGCCGGAAGAATAACCTCGTCGCCCTCGTTAATCATTGCTTGTGCAATATTGTATAAAGATTGTTTGGCACCAGTAGAAACCACAATATTTGCAGGCTGATAATTTAACCCGTTATCGCGTTGAAATTTTTTTACAATTGCTTGTTTTAATTCTAAATAACCATCAACAGGCGGGTATGTACTCCAATTATCATGGATTGCCTTTATCGCGGCTTCTTTAATAAAATCGGGTGTGTTAAAATCGGGTTCACCTAAACTTAAACTGATAATATCTTTACCCAAAGCAGTTAATTCGCGTGCTTTTGCAGCCATTGCTAAGGTTTGCGAAACAGACAAATTATTAATTCTATCTGACAAATGTTGTGTGCTCATCTATTTGTAATTTATACAACCAAAGGTAACGATATTGCAACATAATATAAAACAACCTTTGCGCTTTTTTAACATTGAAAACGTATAATTTTTATTTTATGATTATTGATATTTTACATCACATAGAAATTATCAGGTCTTCGTCAGTTCGAGCCTGTCGAGAACTTCTCATTTAGTAAACTTCTTGATACACTAAGCTACTCGAAGCAACGACTTTCTTAGATATAAAAATCATTCTCTTATTTAAAGCGCAATTTTTATTTTTTCATGAATTTCAGCACCGTAGAACTTCCGTTTGCTTTTACAAAATACATTCCTCCCGATAGATTTTGGGTTGAAATACTAATACTTGACTGATTATTTACCGAAACCGTTTTTACCAATTGCCCCAACGTATTGTAAATATAAAGTTTGTTGTTTTGATTGTTGAAACGCGATGTATCAATACCTATCACAACATCGGCATCGGTTACATTCGTAGATTCAAACCACATGAATGCTTTATCTTTTTTGAATGATGTTGTTGCTAATGGTTCGTTGATTTGAAATTGCATTACCACGGGCAAATGATCGCTCATATTATAGAGATTGTTGCATAATGTTAAAGAATACGTTCCGGAACATGAAGGATCGTTCACGCTTTTGTTTAAACAATTTTCGTTGTTACCATAAGCTTTATATGTTCCGTTTACATAAGAAAAACGAGTGCTTGTATTAAAATTTTCGCTCATCATGATGAAATCAAATCGATCGTCTAAACCTCCTGAAGCTCCAGCATTTGCACCACCACCAAAACCAGAACTTGACAAACGAGTACTTTGCGTGTGCAAATAACTAAACGATGCGTTGTCTTGCCAGCTTCCGGGTGCATTTATAGGATCTATTAATTTAATCGCATTTGTAGGATCTAGAATTTTCTGGTAGCCAATTTCGTTAGCATTGTAAAAATTAAAATCGCCCGCAAAAAGCACATAGGTGTTAGGTTGCGTTAAATTTTGTAATTCTTGCGTAACTTTTTCTACCATATCATAACGCATTTGTCGGTTTGCAGGTCCGGTGCTCGATTTTAAATGTGCCACAAAAACTTCTAAATAAATCGGATTTTGAGGATCCACATTTACCTGAAATGAATAATGATTAATGTCGCGATAAACCGTTAACAACGTTTGCTGACCAACCAAAGTAAGTTTTCTTGTATTATAAAAAACCATTGTTTGCAAAGGATCTGCGGTGTCTGTAAGATCAGGCACAAAAACAGCGCGTGCAAACGGATCAACTTGATTTTGCAACGAAGTATTCAGAATTAAATCGGCTGCATTTTCATTTGCCAATTCGCAAATCATAAACAAATCGGGTTGATAATCGTCTAAAATATCGCGCAAAATAAGTTGCCGATTCTGTGGAAGCGAATTTGGAAATTTAAACACGTTGTAAAACATGGCATTCAAAGTTTCTTGCGAATACGCACAAACCGAAAGCAATAAAAAAAGCCCAGTAATTATTTTTTTCATATCGACATATTTTTGAAACAAAGAAATAAATTTAATGTAACCTAAATGTTATTTCGAAAATAAGTTCTTTAAAACTAAATATACTTCTTTTTATGCTGATAAAACTGTATTTTTGGCAAAAAATAAACAATGGAAGAAATTTTAGTACAGTTCCCGAATTTAAGCCCGTTACAGATCAATCAGTTTACGCAGTTGTATGATTTGTACCAGGATTGGAATGCTAAAATTAATGTAATTTCGCGAAAAGATATCGACGAATTATATACCAAACACGTTTTACATTCGTTGGGAATTGCAAAAATTATGGAATTTAAACCAAATGCCGATGTGATGGATGTGGGAACTGGTGGTGGTTTTCCGGCGATTCCGTTGGCTATTTTATTCCCCGAAACTAATTTTTATGCGATTGATGTGATCGCTAAAAAAATAAAAGTGGTTAACGAAGTGGCAACTGCTTTACAACTGCAAAATTTAAAGGCTGAACAAAAAAGAGCCGAATTGGTTGCCAATAAATTCGATTTTATTGTAAGCAGAGCTGTTACCAATATGCCCGATTTTGTTAACTGGGTTAAAGGAAAAACTAAAAAACAATCGATTCACGATTTAGAAAATGGAATTTTGTATTTAAAAGGTGGCGATTTATCGGAAGAATTAAAAGATTTCCCTAAAGCAACTTTATATAATTTAAGCGACTTTTTTAGCGATGAATTTTTCGAAACCAAAAAAGTGGTGCATTTGCCTTTGAAGTTTAAGAATTAAAACCGAGTAACTATACTAAAATATACATCTTTATAATTCATAAAATCTTCGTATCCTAAACTTAAAGAAACATTTTTAATTGGAGATCTATCTCCTAAATTGAAATTTCTTTCTAAGTGGATATTGTAAATGATTTGATTATTAAATATAGAGGAGTAAACCGTTGCACTTAAATTAGGCTTTTGAAAATATTTGAAAGCATAAAGCAATAATCCTGTTTTATTGAAAAGCGGTTGCTTTAAATAATCGATACCTGAGCCAATTCCAAAATTATCAAAATACAATCCATATAAAAACTGATGATTTTTGTAGTGATTATTTATTGGTTCTATATCGATTTTTCGATCTTGATAAATGTAAGAAACAAAATCTCGCAATTTTTCTTCCTTAATAAAGAGTTCTGTTTTTGATGCTTGAAATTTGAAATGATAAAAACCGTTCGTATCAAAATTATATTGAACCAAACCTCCTAAATTCACTTCTTTGTTACCTAAATATGACGTAAAATGCGATGCAAAAAAACCTAAAGGTAATTTTGTTTCGCCGCTGTAACCTATGTATGATGAGCTATTATTATAGTGTGTAACTGAAGTTCCATTTCTATTGTAATAAAATCCATTTCGTTTTGGTAAACTATCTCTGAATTTGATATAACTCTTTTCTAATTTTAATGTATCTGAAATAATATCTATAAAATCTGAAATTTTTACTGCAACAGCAATGTCTTCTTGCGATGACGGCTCCCAATAACTTTTAATTGAATATTTTATTGTATCAGAATATTCAACATTATATGTTTTTCCATCACGACCTCTACCCCAATTTTTAATTTCTTCATCAGAAGGTAAATTTAAAATATCAGCTATTTGAACAATATCATAAATATTTTTAGCTTGTGCCTCAGATAAAAATTCTTTTTTAAATAATGTTTTTCGTTCACTATTTTCTTTCCTTCTATAATAGATATAATTTGTAAGTGAACCTGAAATTTTTGTACTATCCTTAATAATTTCAACAACTTGACCATAGTTTCTAAATCGAAAAGAAAAATCATTTTTAGATTTTTCGAAATCTGTTAGTTCAATTTTATGCTCAAGTTCTTTTGCATATTTATACCAAAAAACCGTATCGCCCACAATTTGTTTGTTTTGTGAGAAACCATAATTAAAAATCAAAAAGAATAATATTACTTGAATATATTTCATTTATACAAATCTTTCAGCGTGCTTGCTAAATCGGTAAACATAAATTTATAACCAATTTCTGGTAATTTAACCGATTGTACATGCTGACTTGATAATACCAATGCAGAACGTTTGCCCAAACCAAATTTAATGACAAATTCTGGAATGTTTGGCAACCACAAGGGCTTGTTTAACTGTGCTGCTAATAACTTTAAAAATTCATTCTGCTTTACTGCATTGGGTGCAACTACATTAAAAATACCACCTTGCTGATTTTTTAATAATTGGTAAATAATTTCAATAACATCGTTAAAATGTATCCAGCTCATCCATTGTTCGCCGTTGCCCAAATTAGCGCCTAATCCTTTTGAAACCACTTTTGCCAATTCGCGCAACACGCCGTTGTCTTTAGATAAAATCAAACCAAAACGCGTAATGGCTGTGGTAATTCCCAAGCTTTCAAATCGTAAATTGGCTGCTTCCCAATCTTTACAAACTTCGGCTAAAAAATCGGTTCCAAATTCAGTTGAATGTTCGGTATAAACTGCCGTTTCGCTTGACGGATAAATACCAATTGCCGATGCGTTTACAATTGATTTTACTTGATATTGATTATCTTTCAACGCATTAAAAAGGGTGTTGGAACAATTGATTCTGCTGTCGTGAATTGCCTTTTTGTTTTCTTCTGTCCATGCACAATTTATCGTATGTCCTGCCAAATTCACAATGACATCAACTTGATCTAATGAATTTAAATCGATTTCATTTTTTTCGGGATTCCACAGAAATCCTTTATAATTTTCTGTATCTTTTATATCTTTTGCATTGGTAACTAAATAATGAACCGAGTGATTGTGCTTTAAAAGATGCGAACACAATGCTGTTCCGATAAATCCTGTGGCACCTGTAACTAAAATTTTCATAACTATTTTGCTTTTAATGTCCATTCAAAATCATAAGTACCAACTTTATCGCCTTGCTCGTCGTATCCTTCCGATCGAACCCAAAACGATATTCCCTCTTTCGTAAGCAATGCTTCGTTTACTTTTTCACGAATCATCAATCCATCTTCGCATTTAAACGTAATCACGCCGGTTGCTTTTTTGGTGAATTGCGATTTTTGATTCAACACCAACATGGATACTTTTTTGTTCGATTCTTTTATGGCTTTCATAACCAAAACCCCTGTTGTGAGTTCGGCTCCCATGTTCTGTACCGCAAAATACATCGATTTAAACGGATTTTGATTAAACCATCGATGCTTTGCCCGAACAATACAGTGAACATCGGTTATTGAATAAACTCGAACACCACATAAATATGCCGATGGTAAATTTTTAAGAAGATAAAGGTTTAGGTTTTTTACGTTAAAATCCATAATATTCAAGGTTTACCGCTAATTTACAATTTTTTTTAATGGCAATTGAAATTAATTCAATTGTTAAAAAAAAGTTAATTATTAGTACTATGCAATACAAAGTACATGCTTTTGTATATATCTTTGCTATATCAAAACGAAACAATAAGGTAAAAACACAGATGATTGTGAGTAGATCAATTAAAAACAACACATTTCTCATACTGTTATTAATTTGAATAGTTTACTCAACCACAAAAAAAGCTCACGTCATCTGTTTTTACTTTTAATTTAAAATATAAGTTCTATGAATATTGAAAACACAAAAGCGCAAATGCGCAAAGGGATTCTAGAATTTTGTATCCTTTCGGTTCTAAAAGATAAGGATTGTTATACATCTGAAATTTTAGACACTCTTAAAGATGCAAAGTTGCTGGTGGTAGAAGGCACCGTTTATCCGTTGCTTACTCGCCTAAAAAACGATGAATTATTAAGCTATCGTTGGGAAGAATCAACATCGGGACCACCGCGAAAGTACTACCGATTAACCGAATTGGGTAACGATTTTTTAAAAGAATTAACCGTAACCTGGAAAGAATTAAGCGAAGCCGTTAACATTATAACTAATAAGAATAGCCATGAATAAAACCGTAACCATAAATATAGCAGGACTTGTTTTTCATATCGATGAAGATGCTTATAACAAGTTAGATTCATACATACAGGCCGTTAGAAATTCTATTCAGCAAGAAAGTGAAGACGAAATTATTGCCGACATAGAATCGCGTATTGCAGAGCTTTTTGCCGAAAGAATTGATCCGCAAACAGGTGTAATTCGTATGAATAATGTTGACGAAATAATAAACATTATGGGCAAACCCGAAGATTATATTATTGAAGACAACGAACCAGTACGACCAAATAATTTTACAACAACAAACAAAACCTACAAGAAAATTTACCGCGATGGCGAAAAAAGAATTTTAGGCGGTGTTTGTTCAGGATTGGCGCATTATTTCAACATAGATCCAGTTTGGATGCGCATTATCTTTATTTTATTGTTCTTTTTATACGGAATAAGTATTTTGGTTTACTTTATCTTATGGATCATTATTCCAAAAGCAGTTACAGTTGCCGATGTATTAGAAATGAAAGGCGAGCCTGTAAATATTTCGAACATTGAAAAGCAGTTTCGTGAAGGCGTAGCAACATCATATCAACAAATTCGTACGTCTGGCAGTTCTGTTGCAAATGTTCTTCGCAGAATCGTAGGCATCGTTTTAATTGTTTTTGGTGTAATGGGAATTTTTGGAAGTTTTTTTGCTCCGGTAGCAATTTCACTACAAAAAAATCCTATTGCAAACGAATTTGTTAGTTATAACGAAGCCGAAGTAGGAATACCATTTTGGGGAATTGGCCTTAGTATGTTTATCATGTGTGCCGTACCTTTTATAGTGTTATTGCTTTTGGGAATAAAAATATTAAGTCCAAAAATTAAACACATTGGTTGGGTTTCAGGTATTTTAGGATTCTTTTGGTTGCTTGCTATTTTTGTTTTCAGTTACGTAATGATTAATATAGAAATTCAAGAAGACAAAATAGAATCATTATTTGAAGGAAATTTTGACACAAAAATGTCTAAAACCGATTTAAATTTGAATGATAAAGACACCCTAAACATTATTTTTCAGAAAGATCAACGAATTTTCTCAATAAACGATACCCTTATAGGAAAGTACCAATACAGTGAAGTTGATGATGTTTATGTAGAAGTTTTAGAATCTAGCACTGGGAAAGCCTATATGGAAGTTGAAGAAAAAGTATTCAATAATAAAGATCTGAATCTTAAATCTTTAAGCAAATACAACATTCAAATTGAAGCAACAAAATTTAGTAACACATTAAATTATGATTATTCAATTAAAAGTGATACATTAGTGCTTTCAAATGCAGTTTTAACAACATTGAATGATTTTACAGAAGATTCTAAAGTTCGAATCAAAATTTATATTACTGAAAATCAATGCGTTAAAATAAACAGTAATGATAATCGCCATTTTTGGAATCAGCAGTTTAACGAAGGAAAACATTATTACAAATTTAATAATGCAGGAATTTTAGAGAACACAAACAATACTATAAACTAAAAACTCTTAAGGCTTATGTTTTATTTATTATTATTAATCGGACAAACTTTGATTGATCTTATAACAAGTTTATTCTAAAACAAAAACGCTTTCAAAACGAAAGCGTTTTTGTTTTTGCAAAAAAAATCCTTTTCAAATTGAAAAGGATTTTTTTAGTTACATAAATTATTATGCATTCTTTTTAGCTTTATTTTCTTTGATTAAGTCGTTAGCTCCACCAACAGCCCAATACATTACGAAGCTGATAAGGAAAATCATTAACCAAAAACCCATGGTCATAATGGTTAAACCAATCAAAAAAGCTATAAATTGTTGAAATTCAAACATGATTCCGGAATTTTTTGTGTATACAGTTACAAAGATAGAACGAAACTTTAACTACCCAAACAAAAATCATAATTTCTTCTAAAAATTTTGCTTTAAATATAATAAGCCCTTAATTTTTCATACCTTTATTTATATTTATTATAAATAACAATTTATGGAATATAGAATTGAAACTGATACTATGGGCAAGGTTAAAGTGCCTGCCGATAAATATTGGGGTGCACAAACAGAGCGTTCGCGCAATAACTTTAAAATTGGTAATGCTGCGTCAATGCCTTTAGAAATAATTAAGGGTTTTGCTTATTTAAAAAAAGCCGCTGCCTATGCAAATTATGATTTAGGAGTTTTACCGCTTGAAAAGCGAGATGCGATTGCAGCTGTTTGCGATGAAATTTTGGCAGACCAATTAAACGACCAATTTCCATTAGTTATCTGGCAAACAGGTTCAGGAACGCAGTCTAACATGAATGTAAATGAAGTAATTGCCAACCGTGCACAAGTTTTAGCAGGATTTAAAATAGGAGAAGGCGAACCGGTTTTAAAAGCGAATGACGATGTAAACAAATCACAATCATCAAACGATACCTACCCTACCGGAATGCACATTGCAGCATACAAAGCCGTTGTTGAAGTAACACTTCCGGGTGTTGAACAGTTGCGTGACACATTGGCAAAAAAGTCGGCTGAGTTTATGAATGTGGTAAAAATTGGTAGAACGCACTTAATGGATGCTACTCCGCTAACATTAGGTCAAGAATTATCGGGTTATGTGGCACAATTAAATTATGGCATAAAAGCAGTAAAAAACACATTAAGCCATTTATCTGAAATTGCTTTAGGCGGAACCGCAGTTGGTACAGGCTTAAACGCTCCGGCAGGTTATGATGTTTTGGTAGCCAAATATATTGCCGAATTTACTGGGCATCCATTTGTAACCGCCGAAAATAAATTTGAAGCTTTAGCCGCACACGATGCTATTGTAGAAACGCATGGAGCTTTAAAACAACTGGCTGTTTCTCTTAATAAAATCGCGAACGATATTCGCATGCTGGCATCTGGTCCGCGTTCAGGGATTGGAGAAATATTAATTCCTGAAAACGAACCAGGATCATCAATTATGCCCGGAAAAGTAAACCCAACACAATGTGAGGCATTAACAATGGTTGCCGCCCAAGTTATGGGTAACGATGTGGCAATTACTATCGGAGGAACTCAAGGTCATTACGAACTAAACGTATTTAAACCATTAATGGCAGCCAACTTTTTGCAGTCGGCTCGTTTGTTGGGCGATGCCTGTATATCTTTTGATGAACATTGTGCGCAGGGAATCGAACCTAATTATGATCGAATTAAAGAATTGGTCAATAATTCATTGATGTTGGTAACAGCCTTAAACACCAAAATAGGTTATTACAAAGCAGCCGAAATTGCACAAACAGCACATAAAAACAATTCAACATTAAAAGAAACCGCCATTGCATTAGGTTATGTAACTGCCGAAGAATTTGATGAATGGGTAAAACCCGAAGAAATGGTTGGTAGTTTAAGGCAATGAAAATGTTTCAGAAAAAACAGTCTTTAAATTATCAATATAAGGGCTGTTTTCTTTTTTAAGATGATACGTTCGTTATCAGATAATTCAAATTGTATAAAAAAATAGTTTTAAATTTGCATCATCAGTAAAAAGTCAACTAACGACTTTATTTTTTTATGGAACTATTCGAACTTTATTCTATATACAATCAATGTAACGGCGTAAGTACCGATACACGAAACATTACAGAAAACAGCCTTTTTTTTGCTTTAAAAGGAGCTAATTTTAATGCAAATAATTTTGCTTTACAAGCATTGGAAAACGGTGCTGCTTTTGCCGTAGTAGACGATATAAATCTAAAGAAATTAGAAAACAACAAATTAATTGTTGTAAACGATGTTCTAAAGACCTTACAAGATTTAGCAGCTTTTCACAGATTTCATATCGGTTTACCTATTATTGCTTTAACCGGAAGCAACGGAAAAACAACCAGTAAGGAATTGTTACACGCTGTTTTAAGCACAAAATACAATACTATTGCAACCATTGGAAATTTAAATAATCACATTGGTGTTCCGCTAACGTTATTGCGAATGACCGAAGACACCGATTTATCGATCATTGAAATGGGAGCTAATCATCAAAAAGAAATCGAGCTTTTATGCTCCATTGCACAACCCGATTTCGGTTTCATCACCAATTTTGGTCGTGCACATTTAGAAGGTTTCGGCGGAGTTGAAGGAGTTATCAAAGGAAAAAGCGAAATGTATGATTATCTTCAAAGCAACCACAAAACTATATTTGTAAATTTTGATGATCCCATTCAAAAAAACAAAACTGAAAACAGTACTCGTTATGGATTTTCAATTGAAAATAATTCCCTAGCTAACATTCAAATTACAAAAGCCAACGCACAGCCAATGGCAACGGTTGAATTAAATGGTATTGAAATACAATCGAACCTTACCGGATTGTACAACATTCCAAACATAGCATTTGCAGTCACTATTGGTCAATATTTCAATATTTCTTTAGAAAACATAAAAGAAGCTATAGAAAATTATATTCCGCAAAACAATCGTTCACAATGGACAAAAATAAACAATAAAAATATTTTGTTAGATGCCTACAATGCCAATCCAAGCAGTATGCAGGTCGCTATCGAAAATTTTAATCAGTTAGAAAACTCTTCAAAACTGATGATTTTAGGAGACATGTTTGAATTAGGTAATGAATCAGAGAAAGAGCATTTACAAACAATAAATCAAGTAATCAAAACCAAAATTCCATCGATATTTATTGGTGAACATTTCTTTAAAGTTCAAATAAAGAATGACACTGTTCAATATTTTAAGAACATACAAGACTTTTTCGATCAACAGAAAGCATTTTCAATTAATGAAGAATTACTTTTAATAAAAGGATCAAGAGGAATGGCTTTAGAACGGATTCTTGAACATTTACAATAATTAATTTTAAATTAAGACTTCTAAAAGAATTACAATAACTCCTGCATTCGTAGGAGTTTTTTTTATGAATAAATAGTAATAAGGGCAATCCC